>JABAOF010002122.1_pt1 | contig 148335 bp, 110 predicted proteins | sample 7062171 | NCBI WGS metagenome assembly JABAOF01 (sample SAMN14538628, study PRJNA623070) | marine sediment metagenome | biome: marine biome [ENVO:00000428]; feature: marine pelagic biome [ENVO:01000023]; material: deep marine sediment [ENVO:00002113] | place: India: Gulf of Khambhat ... | reverse complement strand
CCCCAGCTTTCATTTTGACTTTTCAACTTATTAACTTCTCTACTTCTTGACAGATTTCCCGATCCCGGATTCCTGATCCCTGATCCCTAATCTCTATTCTCTAATCTCTAATCTCATAAATCTACAAATAAAAACCCCACAACGACTCTGTCGTGGGTACAGATCTGCATATGATTTTGAGCTGTGAGGATCAGTTCTATGCTTCCATCTTTGCCTGATCTGCAGCTTTGATCGCCTTTAAAAATGCTTCATCGATCCAGGCATCAGATCGTTCTCGGGATCTTCGCTGCGCTAACGCCATGTGTAGCATTGCAAAACCGATTCCTGAAAAGATACCTACGAAGAAACCTACAATAAGCCCACTCATTTTATTCTCCTAACATCCTCATAACACTTCTGCACTACCTAAAGCTAGCCCATTATAGATTCGCTATAATGAATGTCGACCTTACATTCAGCATACTCAAATGCGAAATTACCCACTAAAGTGAGTTTTTTGCTAACCCACTGAAAGGCGAGGGGCGGTCCAGGGACCGCTCAATTGAATTTACCGAAGGGTGGCATATCCATTGTGGTCTGAAGCGTGATGTGGTTCATCCTGATGCGCTAGGGGAGACAACCTACAGGTTCGGTTGAAATGACGATGTTGTCGAAATAACGCTCCTGGGGTTGGACTGAGCCCGAATTCCAGTAGTTTTCAAAGAAAATGGCGTTGATGCCATAATCTGTGAAATTTCTCACAAAGTTGAGTCCGTCAACCCTGGCATCGAGGTTTCCATCAATCCAGAACTCTTGCAGTCCGTTGGATTGGCCAGGATCGTTGAGCCTTACATGGGCTTCGACACAGTACCAATTGCCGCTGTTCGCGGTATCGAAGATCGGGAATGTGCCGTGCGTTAAGCCAAGCCAATCCATGTGGGCGAAGTCGTTGTAGCCTATGCATTTAACATTGCTGTTCTCGTCAACACATCGAACTGGATCAAGCGCCAACGCGTTCCCTCGGCCTCCCCATAGATGAGCGATCATCGCCTGCGACCAATCACTTGATGATGGAAAGATAGTCGCACGTGAGAGTTTCCCTGGATTTCCCTGCCATCCATCCTGCATTTTGAGATACATCCGGTAATAAACCTCACGAAAATCCTCATTAGGGCGAATCTGAGTCTTGTTCATGTAGCCATTAGGGTTCCTGCCGAAAGCAACCTTTAAACTCCCTGCGCCAACTTCACCCTGCTGCCAAAGGACCCTCATCCCATAAGAGCCGTTTACGCCAATGGATTCCATCCTGGAAAAGTCGCCACCGTCGTCGTCGAACTCGAAGTATCGCCCCATGCCGACCATAGGGGCGTCCACTTCGAAGTCGTCGCAGAAAATCCATTCAGGATGAGCTACTTGCCAATTCGCGCATTCGGCTGTTGGAGGCTGTGGGAACGGTGGTGATTCCACGTCCAATCGGAGCGCGAGCGATAGGAACATCGCCATATCTGCCCTGGTTACAAGATCATTCGGGCAAAAGTTAAAGCCTGGGCTCAAGTCGCAGGGTGGGATCAATCGATCCTGGTAGGCGGCTTCCACCCACTTGGCATACCAGGCACTCGCAGGAGCGTCTGAGAAAAGGCCGGTGGGTGGAGGTGGAACATAATCAGCACCATGAAGGACCCGCAACACATAGACGCTAGCTTCTGCCCGTGTGTGTCCTTGCATAGGACAGAAGATCAGTGGATCGGTTCCGCAACCGGCGGTAAAACCATCATTCCATAGAGCGTTAGCCCATTTCGAATACCACTCGGCCAGTGGTACATCGGCGAAGACTTGATCTGCTGGCTGGGGTGGTAAGTGACCCGCACCGTGAATGCCGCGTTCTAAGAATACGGCGCCTTCCGCTCTGTCCAGATTCTTATCAGGGCAGTACAACAATGGTTCGCTGCTGCAGCCAGCGACATAACCATTTTGATACAGCACTTCGATGTAATCATGGGCCCAATGGTCAAAGGGAACATCTACGAATGTCGGGGTAGGTGCTCCTCCAGGGCAACCAATACGGGATTTGCTCACAATTACGTCGTCAAGATATATTGGGCCCTTCCAATTATCGTTCGACCAGTAGGTCCACCAATATTTGCTGATCTTCCATGTCTTATCTTTACGGTAGTCAAGACCACGATAGGCTGTCTCCCTATCATCTACCCAGATCTTCGCTTCACCATCGCTTTTACCCGGAGTATTCAACTTAACCATGATCTCGAGGCAGTGCCACTCGCCATCAACGACATTGATGGTTTTATCGAGCATGCTGTGGCTGCCATCGCCCTCTATGCCGTAGGATACCCACCCTTCGAGATGCATACCTGCATTGGGATTGTTCAACCTTGTTCGAGCTGCGATACAGTTGGCGTCTGTATGACTTCCACCACCTTTACAAGAGGAATCACCGCCTTCGAGCCCGGGATTTTTATAGTGTTCGCCTGTGTATGGATTTCCATTCGAGTCATACCAAGCTTCGTGATTTCCTACACGAAACATGTAACGCGCATAGGCTTTTTCAACCTCCTCCGGAAGGTACATCCTCTCAGAGAACTTACACCCCTCACCTGCGCACATATTCAATGAATGAGATCCGCTGAATGAAATGGTATTGTCGATATAAGAGTCGCTACTCTGCAACGCTCCATCTGCAAGCGTTGTAGCGCCTTCAAAGTCTTCGTACATCAGGAGGTCGCTTGGGTTAAGGCCAGGTGGAGTATTTCCGAGATACTGCACAGGCCTCATAACACTTCCGCTTCCATCAACGAAGAAAGAATCGTTGAAAACTATCGGTTCGGTTTCATCGACGATTTTTGGCGTTACGACAAATGAATTATGAGGTAGATCCTCGAGGCCGGAGGCAGTGAATGAGATGATGAAAATAAGAATTATGACGATGGATATACTCGGTAAGATCGGGCCAGTTGGGAGTCTCCGCGATAATTCTTTGCGTGAAGGCGAGATTTCCGCTTCCCTTTGTTCCTCTTCGATCGATTGTTCTTGATATGTGTTTATGAGAAAGTCCAGATCATCATATGATTGATTATTAATGGACATCACCTAACCTATAATTGCAAAAAAATTCTCGAAATAAATGCGAAAATCTAATAATTTTCAATTCCGATGAGTATAATCTTCCGGCTTCCTTTAATAAGCTGTTCCCGCATATACGAGTCCAGCCATTGAAATTGTAGGAGCACCTGAGAACCGGGTTCTAGGGTACTGAAGTACCCAAACGATAGGTACCTTGGTCCCAGAGATAATGATTGTTGCTAATTTCTCGAGAGTGGGGAATTACCTATTCTCGTAGTAGTCCCTTGGCCTGCACCATCATATAAGCACCCAAGGCTCTGGTAAGCGGGTCTAATGGACAAGCCTTAAGGTCAGGGTCCACCTGGCATGGGATGATCAGACCTTCTGTGTATGCGGCTTCGACCCATGGTGCATACCATTCATTGATGGGCACGTCATTGAAGATGCCTTGAGCTTGTGGCGGCACATAGTCTGCCCCATGTAGCATTCGCAAGTAAAAGACAGCACCCTCTGCAATGATATGTTGTTGGAGTGGACAGTAGCGTAATGGGTCAGTAGCGCAGCCAGAGGTGTAACTATCCTGCCAGAGAGCGTTGGTCCATTTTGCGAACCACTCCCAGTGAGCCACATCGTTGAAAACTTGATCCACGGGTTGCGGTGGTGTGTAGTTCGCATCATGGATGCCGCGCTCTACAAAAACCGCACTCTCTGCACGGGTCATTGAATTTTCCGGACAGTACATCAACGGGTCAGAATTACATCCAGCGACATATCCTGATTGGTAGAGAACTTCAATGTAATCGTACGCCCAGTGATCGAGCGGTACGTCGGCAAATGTCGGCTCCCCATTGTTATCGCGATAGACCCATTTGATCGCGTCGGCGATCACGGTGCCGTCGGCGCCCAATGCCGCGATGGTGACATTTCCAGCCGTCCCTTGGTTGAAAGTATACGTTCCCAGCGAATTCCATTGGCCAACTTTTGTAGACTGATCGACAGCGAGGCTAGAAGTTCCATTTGCGTGGTTGATAGTAAATGTGACATTGGTTGCAGGGCTTCCATCACTCAGCGATCCGTGCCATTCAAACACCTCATAATTTCCGGCGATGCCAATATTTGGTGTGTAAATCGCGTTGGATGAGGAGCCACCTGTTGCAATCGCGAAAGGTGGTGATAGATATGTGGTATCAGGAGGGCTGGAATTCGGGTCCGTGTAGATGGCACATCGGACAGTGTAGTATTGGCTGCCCTGCTCACAATCTTTTGCTTGTGAGAACCCCGGCATAGCGATTGAAGAATTATCTCCGGGGGAGCTTGAGCCTGGTGATGTACCAGAATCCGCGTTATCAATCACGATGTCCGAAACGACAGATTGAGGTTCGCGCAAGAGTATAACGCCATCAGAAAGGGTTGGATCTGACCTTCGAAGAGAGAGATGGATAGGGTGCTGTCCATCGAATGGGGCGCCATTGTTCATTGCGTTCACACCATTCACTGAAAGGTCTTGACCACCCTGAATGCGCCAATAGGTACCCTGAAAACCAGGTGCGTATCCCAGGAACAAATTAACATCATCGACAGTAACTGTGATGGTCTCAGTGTCACTGCCATTGATTATTACCATACCATTGTCGAAGAAGCGGACCCATGCGCCACTTGATGTCTTCCGAGCAGGTCCAGTTGGATAACCCAGGTTTACGTCGAACTCGTCATAATACCTCACCCAATAATGCTCCCCGGCCCGATCATAATCTGTAAAGTCGAAATATGCGCCAGTTATCAAAGCGAATGTAAGGCTGAAACGCATATGTTGAAAATCATTCTTTTCTGGGACAATGGGTGAACCGCTGATGGTATCAGCATTGACTATGGGCATTGAGGGCCGAGCACTCTCAAGGATGAATGTGTCATATCGGTTCTTAAACCACTCAAACCCATACAGCCCCGTAAAGTGCTCATGGATGAAGCCATTCGTCACGGACCTCCCCCATATGTGAGGACCGCCAGAGTTAACGATCAGAAGTTTGTCTTTTCCAATCGCTGTGCGTAGATTGGCGACAGTAGTCTCAGCACCTTCTCTGATACGTTCAGAAACCCATCCTCGGCCATACTCTTCGTAGTCATTGATCCCATTACGGTCCAGGTCGATATCGGTATCGCAGGGTGCACCTCCCCAATAGTTCTCCCATAAGCCATCAGTCGCCACACCATCGAAAACTGTCAGATCGACTAATTCAACCATGTACGTGGCGACATATTCGTTGTAGCGCTTGTTTCCGTATTCGGGCAGGCGCGGAGCAAAGTTGGTGTAGTCTGCGTAGTGTGACATCCCACTATAGACTTTGCAGAATTCTCCTGTTGATGTTCGAGTTTTCCAAGAATCAGGATACTCATCATTATTCAATCCCAGACCACTGTTAATATCCCTCGTGACGACAATGCGTGTATATGGATTAAGTGTCTTGATTGATTTGGCGGCGTTCACGTCATTGTTACTCCAGTCAAGTAAATCGAACTTGGCATAGAAGTCAGGCACCCCTCCGCCCCACGTGAATGCACTTAACCGAGGGAATGGCCCTTCGCCGGCCGCATCAAGTTGAAGTCTTTCCGCGTTTTCCAAGGCTGCATCAAAACCAGTTGGTCGCGCAGTAGGGAGAAGGATGGGCTCCAGTGCCGCGGTCGAAGTCGGCAGTTCGCCAGAGACTCGGCTGGAGTTGTTAGCTGAAAGAGCAACTGCGATTGGAACTGAGAGTACGACCAATATTAGGAAGAGAATTAAGATGTGGGAAGATTTCACCAACTATTCTCCAGAATAGCCGAAAGATAATTATGCGGTGGATCGCAAATACAAAAGTAGATTTAAATATGAATTTAATTGAAAGGTAGGCGCCACCGACCTCGTATTCATCATTTTATGGGCTACATGGATGAGGTTTCAGGGTACTCTAGTACTTTGGATGGAAGTACTTTAGTCCCGATTACATCTTGTTAAACGAAACCAGGAATCAGAAATCAGGTATTGGTGATCTGGAATCGATGAGAGGAAAATAGTAGTCGCAATACTAAAGGCTTACCATTAATCTGTCGGCAAGCCTTTTAACTCAACCTCATTTGGAATGGATCGTTATTTTACAGTGCTCAAGAGGCGATTCTCCTCATCAGCTGATATCAGAAATTCTGTTTGACATCGCGATAATAGCCTCAGGATCGGGTTCTTCCGGTTCAGGTGTGATGAACTCATCCAGAAGAGCCTTTGGTGGTGTTTCCAAGAATCGATCCACCTCATCCTTGATGGTCTTCTTAACTTTGTCGAAAAACTCCAAAGGAGACCAACCGTATTCGTTCATACTTTCAGGTGTAGCTTTCTTGACGCCATGGAATGCGACACCAGCTCTGCCTTTTCTTCTGTTTCTTCCATTAGTGCCCTTCGAGGTGCGAGTCAGGGGCGATTCTTTTTTCCGAGCTTCACGGATCAATAAGATTGATCGTTGAGTTCCATCCTTCCCTTTAACCCTCTTTGTCAGGAGGTAAGCTGATGTCCCATTAATTTGGACGTGTACTGTTGCAGGTTGATCCCTTTGGCCGAATGATTTCAAAAAGCTTTTGATTGGATGATCTGGCGCAGCGGACTCAAGCATCAACCATTTTCTCGCCGCATGATTACAACTAAGAATTTGGCCATCGGCGTTGATTTCCAGAATTCCATCAGGCAACTGCGCCATGTTATCTCTTGCAGGTACATTACTTTTATTCTTGGTGACGGGATCCTTCCGGAGAGGAGGTCCTACTTGATCAGTGTCTCGGTTATAATCGGTGAGTGAAATTTGTTGACTATCCTGGTAACGAGACTGGAGATCGAAATCCGGTGTGGGATTGGTTTGTTGGCGTTCAGTCCAAGCATCTTGAGTTTGGTAATGTGATGCAGCCTGTTTCATTAGGGTATCGCGTCGTAAGCTAAGTCCTCGCTCGATGGAATCATCAAAGTCTCGTATTTCTGTTAAAGGGCGTAACAAGTAGGAATAAGCACCTTCGCGCAGCGCCTGTTCGGCCCAATCCCTCGTGGCAGCGAAGGTTATGATGAGGACAGGGAGGTCAGGGTTAATTGCTTTTGCACTTCGAAGGATCTCGAGGCCATTGTTGAGAGGTAATGCAATAGCCGTAACGATTAGGTCATACTCTTCGGTTTCAACTAGTTTGATTGCAGTTCGACCGTTTTCAGCAAAATCGACCTCCATATCCAGCAGGAGGAGCCGAGTAGTTAATTGATCGAGGAACATCCGGTCATGATCTGCTACAAGAATGCGTGGTTTTCGAATAGCACTCATGGTTCTCATCCTTATTCAGAATCTACATGTTTCCACTCTTCCTAAAGGAGAACCGTGATCTGGTAGTTATTCTGAATTGCACCTAGATCGTAGAGGTCTCAATAGGATATGGGTTCCAAGCTAACTATAGTCTTATGGATATTCTGCTTAAAGGTCAATGGTGTAAAGGTCAGGGATGACCAGAGTACTGGGTGGGCTTATGAGGCATGTGTGGGTTGTATATGGTTTAAAGTTCGTAACTCGATTTCAAGCCACTGTCCGTGAATCGTTGGGACTATGCCGAACCGAAGTCCTTTTTCGGGAGACGCTATAGCGAACTGATTGTCGATCCAAAGCACAAATCCAAGAGGGCACGTTGGTGGTCGGGCGACATTGAGCACCTCATTTCCGTCCACGAAGAATATTGCCCCCTCTTGTTTCCACTCTATTGCATATAAATGTTTTCTGCTCAAGGGCACGTCGAGTTTAATCTCCGTAGTGTGAATGATGCGGGTTGCGTATTTCCAAAGAATTCTCCGTATCTGAGGAACAATGGTCATTGGGATTCCCATTGCAGCCATTGGGGCTAGGAGGAGACTTGGAATTGAGGGAGAGCGTATACTTTGTGCTTTCCAACCATATCCTGATGTATCACCGCCAAGCTGAATATCGTTCTCCTTCGAACCATAGAAGAACCACAACGCTTGTGGCAGGGCCGGAAAACGTCTTGCCGCACCGGCCTGACCGATGGAAAGGGTAAATGGATCGTTCCAAAAGCCGAATCCCAAGGTGCCAGGCGGATCCGGATGAGAGGCGCGGGCTTCGATTTCCATCTTTGCCGATAAGGACCAGCGGAATTGTTTCCTTGGGAGGTTGTGATAATCATCTAGTTGGGCGTTGCAATAACTTGTTTCGTGCGCCGGAAGCTGTAGTTTTATCCTTTTCTCGGAGCTTAATGCAAAGGAGCCCCCATTAATCATCATCGCCTGAACACCAGCTGGCATCTCATCCATGGGAGGATTATAGTTTTTGGCAGTGGTGATTGCAATCGTGTATAATCGACCGACTGTGAAGGAGGGATGATGGAAATTGTTTGGTACGGGCTATCCTGTTTTCGCATGATGGAGCGTGGGTTATCAAGTATTGTTACGGATCCTTACAGTCCTGATCTTGGACTTCCCGCGCTTAAACTGAAGGCGGATATCGTCACATTTAGTCATGATGAACCGGCGAGCAATAGCCTAAAAGCCGTAAGGGGGACAAGAAGGACAATCACAGGGCCCGGTGAATATGAGCTTGGTGGTGTCTTCGTTACCGGTGTCACCATGAAGAAGACAGAGAAGAATGGGAAATCCAATAAAAGTAAACCCAATACTTTATATGTATTCGACTTTGATGGTTTAACTATCGCCCACCTCGGTGATCTTTCTTATGTGCCTTCACATGCCCATATCGAAAACCTTGGTGCAGTAAATATCGCTCTCGTTCCAGTTGGTGGAGGTGGTGCGCTGACACCATCTCAAGCCTCCGAGGTAATTAGCCTCATTGAGCCGTCCATTGTCATTCCCATGCGTTACAAAACCGGTGAGGAGACCATAAAATTGGGGACGGTAACACGCTTTTTAAAGGAAATGGGCATCACGAGCTTAGATCCACTTCCTTCATTGAAAATCAGTAAATCGAGTTTATCTGAGGAGACACAAGTTATTCTCCTTGAACCGATGACATAGCTTATGGAATGTGCGGGAGTGCCAGAATTGTGGCTCTCCATTTGAAAGTGACGACGTTGTTAACATGGAAGTTCTGGCGAAAAAGGATCACTGATGACTGTCAAGCTGCTGATGACGTGGGACATCATACCGGGAAAAGAACAAGAATATTTTGAATTTGTGGTTCGGGAATTTGTCCCTGGTATGCAAGGTCTCGGAATTCAACCGACAGAGGCGTGGTACACAACGTATGGTGATCATCCGCAAATACTCACTGGAGGGATTGCGAAGGATTACGATACCATGCAATCCTTGCTGGATACTGACGAGTGGTCGGAACTTCGGGAGCGATTGTTGGAGTTTGTTACAAATTTCGAGTGGAAGGTTGTCAGAGCTACTGGGGGATTCCAGGTGTGAACGTATATCAACGAAGGTCGAATACTTAATCTTTTGTATTCTGATCCATGACTTACATCAATCCGATGGGAAACCATCGGGTTGTTTTTTTTAAGTGGATGTAGATAGAAGAAGACCGGAGTATTCTCTCCGGTCACCGATTCTATCAAGAGTTTGGTATTCCCCATCCGATCAGACTTACTTCGGCTTAATCACTCCTTGGATTTCGAAGGTGCCTTTTTTTCAGATGTGCTCTCAGTTTCTGTTGAGCTCTTTGATTTCTCTTGGCTTTTTGTTGAACTGCGCTTAGAAGAAGAGCGATTATCCGTGGAATAAAAACCGGAGCCCTTAAATACAATGCCCACAGGTTGATATAACTTTCGTAGTGTGTCCTCGTTGCACTCTGGGCACACTTTCAATGGTGCTTCACTGAACTTCTGGTGTCGTTCAAACTGCACACCACAGTGATCACACCGATAGGTATAAATGGGCATTCAATACCTCCCTCGACTTCCGAATTATAGCCTGCGGAGTGAAGGAGAACAACGTACGATCTCCCGAGACAAATCATTCTCCAGAGACCTTATCCGGAAATCCTCGCTAATCATACCACTGCATTCATTAAAGAGGTGTTAACATCTTGTCTGCATTCTACTCTTTAGACGCGCTGAACTTGATGAAATATTCATGGTGATTGAAATGACTTGCCAGTTCCATTTCGAAATTTAATTTGGGTACGCTATGGAGCCCTGTATAACAGAGTAGAGAGAAGAGTATAGAGATTAGAGACTAGAGATTGGTGTTGACTCTGATGAAGTAAGCTAATAGCTTAAGTATGTCTTCTGGCTACTGGCTACTGACTACTGAACGCTGAAAGCTGAACGCTGATAGCTTTTTAGTAAGCAGATCTTGCTCCCTGCACATCTTATATTTCCGAAGTCTTGATTGGTTGCTGAGACTTTAGTCGCCGGACCTCGGTGCAAGCAGAGCTTGCGCACTCCACGTTCAACGACAGAGTTAAGAATAGAGAGTAGAGAATAGAGATTGGCAGGGACCTAGTCCAGATAATCTTATCCACTCAATGACATTTTTACGTTTTCACTGATTAACTGATTCCAGGTACCTGATCACTCATTGACTTTTTGACATGTTGACGTATTACGTGTGTGCAAGTATGATCAATCGTGAACGTGGGCAGGCCGGGTGATCGCGGGCGGAAGTACTCCGTTCGAGGAAAGTCCGCGCTCCAAAGAGCACGGTGCCGGGTAATACCCGGGTGGGGTAACTCACGAAAAGGGCCACAGAAAATGTCCGCCCCATTAGTGGGGTAAGGGTGAAAAGGTGGTGTAAGAGACCACCGGCGTTGCCAGCAATGGCATCGGCCAGGCAACCTCCACCGGGAGCAAGGCCAAGCAGAGGTGAAGCTCATCAGAGCGGGGAACTGCTCGTTCCCATCGAGTCTCGGGTAGGCTGCTAGAGCTCAGCGGAAACGCTGAGCCCAGATAGATGATCACCAAGTTGTTCTATCGTGGGATTCGGGATTTCCCGGGTGCCATAATTCGACAGCAGACAGAACGCGGCTTATAGGCTCGCCCACACATACAGCCCTGGAGATCTCTCCAGGGCTGAAGTCGTCCTGATTACATTCGGTCAAAATAAGTGTGATAATGAGGGGCCCAGCCTTCAGGTACGTAATCGCCTGTTGCAGAATCTTGTAGGTAATGTCCGTAGTACTCACCGTTTATGATACGACGTAAAGCATCCACGAATACATCAATTTCTTCATAAGTGTTATATAGGGCGAAGCTCGCACGTAAAAGACCTGGTCTATCGCGCATATCACCTTTCTCCATCCTCGCACATACCGTCTCGGCTAAACTATCCTTGATATCCATGAGGTGGAAGAGATAGGGATGAGCACAGAAACATCCGCTTCGAACACCAATTCCGAATTCATGCCCTAGAATTGCCGCGACAAGGGCATGTGGAAGGTCGTTAACCTTGAATGAGATTGTGCCTAGTCTGTCCAGAGCTTGGATGGGGTTGCGATCGCCATAGATTTCCAACTCAGCCAAATCAGATAATCGTTCAAGGGCATAGGCGGTGAGCGTTGCTTCATGCTCTGCAATAAGATCCATCCCAATCGAACTTAATTCCTTAATCGCAAGTGCGAGTGCAACAGCACCAACAACATTGGGACTCCCAGGTTCATCTCGGTTGGGAGCCTCAGCCCAGGTTACGTTCTTAAGTGTTACAACCTGGACAGTACCCCCACCCGGTTGATCGGGTTCACCCTGGTTAAAAAATTCTCTCGGACCAATCAGTGCTCCAGTACCGAATGGTGCGTACATTTTATGACCTGCAATTGCCAAGAAGTCGATGCATTCAGAGCGGTCCGAAGGACGTATATTGATCTTTCGATGTGGAGCCAATTGAGCTCCATCGACGATGATCTTCGCACCAATGTCGTGCGTTTTACGAGCCAATTTGTGAATAGGATTGAGATAACCTGTGACGTTGTTGGCACCGGTGACTGCAACAAGAGAAATCCTGTCGGTATTTTGATCCAGCTTGCGGTCGAAATCCTCTAGATCCAATCGACCATCAGGCAATGTGTCGACATGCACAACTTCAGCGACGGCGCGAAAGGGTAGATCATTTGAGTGATGTTCCATGGCTGTGGCAAGGACGATGCTACCCTCTTTAAAAGGAAAGCGTCTTGCTACTTTGTTAATGGCTTCTGTTGTGTTTTTCCCGAAGATACACACGTCCTCATGAAGGTCTGCACCGACGAATCTGAGTACGGCCTCCCTAGCTTGTTCATAAGCCCATGTTGAAAGTTGAGATTTAAAACCTGCTCCTCGATGAACGCTGCTGTAGAAATTCAAGAAATCGTTGACGCCACCACGTACTGATGCCAGTGGCGGAGTAGAGGCTGCGTTATCGAAGTTAATATAACGAGTCATTGAGCCAGAGAGGATCGGAACATCGATATCGAGCCCAACGAAATGTGACCTGTAATCCGAAAGAATCCTTTTGTCTAGCAAGTTGGTTTACTCCGTATCATTGAATAGGAATTAAGTACTATTCGACCCGAAATTGGGTTGCAAAAGTACAGGAAAATGTTATATACTGTGGCAGATTGTGGGTCAAAGTGGGGGTAAGTGGGAGCGCCGGCAGGGTCCGGCGTTCCCACGTTGAGGACAGGAAGAAGAACACATGTTCCTTGGTCAGTATATGCACAGCCTGGATACAAAAGGCCGATTAACGGTTCCTGTGCGCTTTCGAGCAGCATTGGCATCCGGTGCATATATCGTCCAGGGCTTTGAAAGAAACCTATCAGTTTATACCACAGAAAGCTATTCACGTCTCTCTGAAAAAGCAAGTTCTCATTCCTATACAAATCCTGAGGTTCGTGCGTTATTGAGGATGGTATATGGCAGATCGAGTGAGGTTCACCTCGATTCAACTGGGCGAATACTCATTCCATCTTTCTTGCGTGAGTGGGCTGTCTTGGAGGATGAAGCGGCGATTGTTGGGGTAGGTGATCATTTTGAGATCTGGAATTCGGAGAATTGGGATGACTTTCTGACCTCCATCACCGATCCGGAGATCAACGCGCAACGGTTTAGTGAATTTGACCTCTCCACGGGGTAGATCATGGTCGAGCCGCCGGATTATTCCGAGGCAAGACCACATACCCCTGTTCTTTTCCATGAAGTGCTCTCCGCACTCCACCCGGATCCGGGGAGCCGAATAATCGATGGAACCGTAGGTGCCGCGGGGCACGCGGCAGGGATCTTGGATCTATCTTCACCAGACGGACGTCTTTTAGGGATCGACCGTGATCCAGCGGCGCTTACGATTGCCAGAGAACGTCTAATCGATTATGGCTCAAGGGCGATATTACGTCACGGCTCATTTGATGAAATCGCCGGCCATGCGGCAGAAATCGGTTGGAAAAGCGTTCATGGGGTTTTACTCGATCTGGGGTTGTCATCAATGCAGCTCGCCGATCCCGGGCGTGGGTTTTCCTTTAAAGAGGAAGGCCCATTGGATATGCGTCTAGATCCATCACAGAGCATTCAGGCTGCAGATCTGATCAACAACCTCAGTGAAGGAGAGCTTGCCGAAATTCTCAGCAAGCACGGTGAGGAACCCAAATCAAAGACCATTGCCAGGGCTATCGTTAGAGCCCGGCCCATAGAGAGCACAAAGGAGCTATCTGAGCTCATTGCCAGGACTGCTGGTCGTCGAGGGCAGCGTATTCATCCGGCGACCCGCACCTTCCAGGCGCTCCGAATTGCAGTTAATGATGAGCTCAATGTGCTTCAATCAGCGCTCCCTCAAGCCGTAGAGCTTCTGGAGCCACGGGGAAGGTTGGTCGTAATTGCATTCCACTCCTTAGAGGACCGGATTGTCAAACAATTCTTCAAGCATGAAAGCCTTGACTGTGATTGTCCACCAGAGCAGCCTGTTTGCACTTGTGACAAGATCGCAAGGCTAAGGGTCCTGACGAAGCGTCCGATACGACCCTCTGAAGAAGAGATAAGTAGGAATCCGAGAGCGAGGAGTGCCCGAATGCGAGTCGCTGAGAGGAAAGGACTGGCATGATCCTTGCAATTATTAGGCGGACAGGTGTGATGTGAGCGTTAAAGAACAAAATTTGCCCAAGCAAGCGCCTTGGCGCAGTGTTCTGCGTTCAACCAGCTCGGCCTTGCTCTGGCTCGTGATTCTTCTCATTGTGGGTGGGATGTACCTGGCGATTAACGCCAAGGCGACTACGGCTGGGAGAGATGTCTTAAGATTGTCAGCCGCCCTCGACAACGCAAAAAATCAGCGTAATGAACTCCAGGCAACCTTAGCTGAATTATTGTCGCCTGGAAGGATGATTGAAATTGTCAGTTCCTTGGGTTTCAGGGAAACGTTGTTAAAGGACATCATTTACGTCCCATTCGAAGGGGCACCCCGCGATGATGAATTCGAAGCGAACCATTCAGAATCCTCTGAAGAGGAAGGAAGCATCCCGATATCTCCGGCGTACCGTGAGACCTTAGTGGATTGGATAGAGGGATGGCTCCAAAAAGGAGAATCTGAGTGATTGCTACTGATCGGATGCAAGGTCGCATTTGGTTTGTGACCGGCATGATGGCTGTCGCTATGCTGGCCATCGTAGTCCAGCTTGTGAGGGTGCAGTTTGGAACTTTTGCGCCGATATTCGCTACAGCTGCTCAGATCGGTAAGGGCATTGTCGAGAAAGTCTATCCAGATCGGGGTCAGATCTTTGATCGCCATGGAAGATTGATAGCGACTACGACAACAGCTTATTACCTCGAAGTTGAGATCAGACAGCTGACAATTCAAAGCAAGAAGGATATTCCAATCGTGCTCGCCGAACTGCTTGAACTTGAAGCTGATGACTTGGAGAGACAGATCTTAATCGCTGAAGCTGGATCAGATGTGGTCCGAACTCGGCTCACACAACCAGCGGAAGATGGTCGTCGATTCCCTATTTTAATTGATGGCAACAACAAAGTTGTTCTCACACTGCTTATCGAAGATGAAAAGGGTCCAGATCTCTCCGGTCTTGATCTTGCGCCAAAGCAAAAACGAGTTTACCCCTCAGGACCTCTCACTGGTCACATACTTGGCATCGTTAATCAGGAGGGAATAGGTTATTTCGGTGTTGAGGGTGCTTATGATGATTGGCTCGTTGGTAAGCCAACCGAAATTCAAGAGGTGGATATCCCCCTGGATGTCACATCTAATCCTGAACCACAAGCCGGATCGAGCCTGGTCTTGACAATCGATTTGGCGATCCAATATGTAGCAGCCCAGGCTTTAGATAGGGCCATTCAAGTGACTGATGCTGATAGCGGTCAGGTCATCGTAATGGATCCTCGTAATGGGGAGTTACTTGCTATCGTTGCTTGGCCACCCTTGGATCCAACCCAATATGATCAGTGGTTAATAGAGGGTGAGGAAGAGACTCCGGTAATTGGCCCTGCTGTTTCAGGCCAATTCGAACCAGGATCAACTTTCAAAGTCCTCGTCATGGCAGCTGCCTTGGAAGAAAATGTTGTTGAACCTGATGATATTTTCATCGATACCGGTGAAATTGAAATTGGTGGCCACGTCATCCGCAATTGGGACGGTGAAGCATGGGGGCCTCAAGACATGGTGGGCTGCCTTCAGTATTCACTGAACGTCTGTCTTGCAGATGTCGGAGCCAACAAACTTGGTGCAGGCCGTTTTTATGACGCACTCGAAGCTTTTGGAATCGGTTCGTTGACGAATATTGATCTTGACGGGGAGGTCTCAGGCAAACTGAGAACACATCGCGATCCCTACTGGACCGAATCAGACTTGGGTACAAACTCTTTTGGACAGGGAGTCTCCGTCACACCTATTCAGCTTATCACGGCGGTCAGCGCAATTGCGAATGATGGTGAGATGATGCAACCGCACATCGTTCGACAGGTCGTTGGACCTCAAGGTTCATATTATCCAAAGCCCACGTTGATTGGACGTCCACTCAGCTTTGAAACGACAGACACCTTAAATGAAATGCTCGCCGAGGCTTTAATCAAAGAGGGCAGCCTGGCTCTTGTAAGCGGTTATAACTTGGCAGGCAAGACCGGCACAGCGTCCATTCCGACTGAGTATGGTTATGACCCAAGGCAGACTATAGCAACTTTCGTCGGTTGGGGTCCTATGGAAGATCCTCGATTCATTATCTTCGTGCGGTTGGATAAACCGAAGACATCGCCATGGGGATCCGTTGTAGCTGCCCCAGTATTTCGGGAAGTAGCCGAGCGGTTGGTTGTTCTATTGGAGATCCCACCGGTTGATGTGCTGCAGAGGATTGCAGGACAAGTACAGGGAAATTAACGTTCGATGTTATCGATAAAGACGATTTTTGAAGCACTCACAGGTCGATCGATTTCTATGCCCACACAGATCATTACGGATGCGGCATTTGACTCGCGGCTGGTCATTCCAGGCTCCCTTTTTGTAGCGATACCTGGAGAACACGTTGATGGCCATGAATTTGTTAATGAGGCCATCGAGCGTGGTGCGGTGGTGGTTCTTATCGAACAAGAAGTCTCGACACAATGTAACAGTTTTGATCTTCGAACCGAGCTCGACGAAGAAGCCATCAGAACGCTTGAGGTTCCAATCTGCTTGATGGTCGATAACACCGTAGAAGCATTGCAAAGGATCGCATCTCATTGGCGTGACCAACTTAAGTTGAGAGTAATTGGAATTACGGGAAGCGTGGGCAAATCGACGACAAAGGAACTCACTGCAGAGGTCCTCGGACGTAGGTACCGCACATTGAGGAATCCGGGGAATCTAAATAACGAGATCGGCCTCCCGATAAGCCTACTTCGCCTTACGGAAGCACATGAAAGTGCTGTTCTGGAGATGGGCTTTTATGTTCCAGGTGAGATCGCGCTGCTCTGTCGAATTGCAAAGCCTCAGGTCGGTGTTATCACAAACGTGAGTCATGTGCATATGGAACGCGCTGGATCGCTAGATGCCATCGTTCAAGGGAAGGGCGAGCTGGTTGAGAACCTTCCTCCTGCACCAGATGGAACAGCGATTCTCAATTACGACGAAACGCTCGTGCGTAATATGGCTTCCAGGACAAAGGCGCGGGTTTTCTATTACGGCATAACGCCAGACGCAGATTTATGGGTAAACGACATCGAAGGGCTAGGCCTAGAGGGCGTTCGCTTCGTGATGCATTATCGAGGCGATTCGGTCCATGTGAAAGTTCCGCTCCTTGGCCGGCATTCGGTTCATACAGCGTTACGCGCAGCAGCTGTTGGCCTTGTAGAGGGGCTTACGTGGGAGGAGATTGCTGGTGGTCTGCAAACGAGCCAATCCCAATTGAGATTACTCGCAGTGCAAGGGCCTGGCGGTTCGCTCATTATGGATGATACCTACAATGCGGCACCTACATCGATGATTGCCGGACTGAACCTCCTGGCCGAACTGGAAGGTCGTCGAATTGCGGTATTGGGTGACATGCTGGAGCTAGGTGATTATGAGGAGCGTGGTCACAGGATGGTGGGCGTTCGTGTTGCGGGAGTTGCGGATGAGTTGGTCGCTGTTGGAGCAAGAGCTCGTTGGATCGCCGAAGAGGCAATTTTATCCGGTCTTCCTAAATCCCGAGTGGTAATGCTTGAAGATAAAGAAGCAGCGATTGAGTACCTTCAAGGGCGTATTGGTGAGGGAGATGTTGTTCTGATCAAAGGATCGAGGGGAATGCAAATGGATAACATCGTCACTGCACTGGAGGAAACCGCATGACTCAAGCTGCAACGGCCCTCTCACTGGGAGGATTAACATTCCTTATGACCGTGATTTGGGGCGGACCACTTATCCGTATTTTGAGAATGCTGAATATTGGAGAACAAATCCGCATCGAGGGTCCTCAGCGACATTTCACAAAATTGGGGACTCCTACGATGGGTGGATGGCTCATCGTGGTCCCCGTTCTCACAGTCACTGGGATCCTCAACCTTGTCACCATCCTTAGCCCACTTCCCGTGTTGGGTCGATCCATTTTATTACCTATGTTTGTCATGCTGGCGAATGCCCTTTTAGGTGCATGGGATGATTGGCAGGGCATCCGTGGTGCACGGAGAGGGGAGGGGATGAGGGCCAGAACAAAGTTTATCTGGCAGGTGATCATCGCCCTTTTCGCAGCCCTTGTATTGAAATATGGTTTGGATGCTCCAAATCTTTATCTCCCCAATTATCCCGATGAAATCTCTCTTGGCATTTGGTATGTCCCCATTGCGATGTTTGTGATTGTTTATTCAGGAAATGCTGTGAATTTGACGGATGGATTAGATGGACTGGCTGGATTAATTGCAGCGACAGCATTCGCTGGATATAGCGCAATCGCCATGCTTCAGGGGCAGGTCTTCCTGGTTCGATTCGGTTTTACTGTGGTGGGCGCTGTTTTCGCTTTCCTTTGGTACAACTCGCATCCAGCCGAACTTTTTATGGGAGATACCGGGTCGCTGTCATTAGGCGCAACTTTAGGTGTTGTCGCGCTGATGACGGGTCAGTGGGCATTACTTCCCATCATCGCCATCATCCCATTCAGCGTTGTTTTGAGCGTGATTTTGCAGGTTGCTTTTTTCAAGGTAACCAAAGGTCGTAGGTTGTTCAAGATGGCACCCATCCACCATCACTTCGAGTTGAGTGGGTGGAGTGAGACTCAGGTTGTGCAACGTTTCTGGCTTGTCGCATTGCTTGCGGCGATGATCGGTGTCGCCCTGGCATTGATATGAAGGAAGGGTGTAATGAAAACAGGCATGTTGTGGTTCGATGACAGTTCCAGAGCGTTGAGGGAAAAAGTGAAGGATGCGGCGGACTACTACCTTGAGAAGTACGGTCAGAAGCCCACTCTTTGCCTCGTAAATCCAATAACATTGAACGGCAGAAAGAGGGCGGCAAAAGGGATCGAAATGCGCGGTGTTCGTACCGTCATGCCTGACCATTTCTTACTAGGTGTGAATCTGGAAGGCTCTGTACAAGGGAATGGTCGTCAGAACTAGGTGTGAGTGAAATCTTGGGCGAATTAAAGGATCGACGTGTGGTGGTGCTGGGGATGGCTCGTCAGGGAAAAGCGCTCGCGCAATTCCTATCCAGTCGAGGCGCGCACGTTACGATGAGCGATCTGAAATCACCTGAGGCTCTTGTCGAAGTACGGGAAGAGCTAGCTCACCTTCCGCTCGAGTATGCCCTGGGTGGACATCCCTCGAACCTACTTGAGGGAACGAGCATGCTGTTCCTTTCCGGGGGAGTCCCTCCGGATATTCCCATAGTGAAAGAAGGGTTAGAGCACGGGATTGAACTTTCGAACGATTCTCAGCTTTTTATGGAATTATGTCCTGCTCCTGTTATCGGTATCACAGGTTCAGCTGGTAAGAGCACTACAACAGCCCTCGCCGGTGTGATTGCAGAAGAAGAGTTTCGGGGTAGCGGACGCACTGTTTGGACTGGAGGAAACTTGGGGCGTCCATTACTTCTCGATCTTGATTCCATTCAGCCCGATGACTGGGCAGTGTTGGAGCTTTCGTCATTCCAACTTGAGTTGATGAACGAGAGCCCCAAGGTTGCAGCCGTTTTGAACATTACGCCGAATCATTTGGATCGCCACAAGACGATGGAGGCCTACACGGAAGCTAAGGCCAGGATCCTTAGATTTCAGTCGGCTGATGATATCGCCGTCCTTGGAAAAGATGATCCTGGTGCCTGGGCGATGAAGGACCTTGTCCATGGGAAGTTATTGACCTTTGGGATGAGTAATGAAGGCATCGAGAGTGGTGCCTATGTAAGGAATGGGAGCATTTGGCTGCGAATAGAAGATCGAGAGCGAGAGGTCCTAGCTGTTGATCATATCCCTATTCCAGGTTTGCACAACGTGATGAATGCAGTTGCCGCATGTGCAATCGCGGCAGGTGCAGGCTTTTCAATAGAAGCAATGCAGAGCGGTATTCCGAGATTCAAAGGTCTGCCGCACCGGCTGGAGTTTGTAAAGAGCGTAGCAGGTGTGGATTGGTTCAACGATTCCATCGCAACCTCCCCAGAACGTGCAATGGCAGCTATGACTGCTTTCGACAGACCCATTGTTCTGCTCGCTGGGGGAAGGGATAAAGATTTGCCGTGGAAGGATTTCATCCGAATGGTTCAGGTGCGGGTGGATCATTTAATCCTATTTGGCGAAGCAGCCGAGAAAATCCAAAGCAAGTTGAATGACTTACCTCAAGCGGAAAAGCCGTTCAGCGTTGATCTATGTGGTGGTCTGGAAGAGGCCGTTGAAGTTGCTTTTCGTGTCGCAGAACCGGGCGATGTCGTCTTATTGGCGCCTGGTGGGACAAGCTTTGATGAGTTTATTGATTTCGCTGCGAGAGGTGAACGATTCGTGGAATTGGTGGAAGAGCTCTGATGGAAACTTCTGGCGCAAAGTTCCGTACACAGGCAGTACCGCCAAAACAATTTCGGATTTTGGGATACGATCCGTGGCTCGTCATCATCGTCATAGTCATGATTGCTTTTGGATTGGTGATGGTCTACTCAGCCAGTTGGGATGTGTCATATCGCCTATACGAGGATCACAACGCGCTATTCATGCGTCAGGTGACGAACCTTTTTATTGGGATTGTGGGATTGATTATCGCATCGAGGATACCACTGCAATGGATTCGCAGATTGGCATTGCCCATTATCCTTTTCGCCATTACAGCCCTTGTGTTAGTCCTGCTTATGGCAGTTGGTGAAGGTCCGCGCAGATCTTTCCTACAGGGCTCAATCCAACCCTCTGAGTTGGCCAAGCTAGCTATGATTATCTATTTGGCTGTCTGGATGGAGTCAAAAGAGGACAAGTTAACGGAATGGGGATATGGTCTTATTCCACTCGTAGTCATGATTGGATTCCTAAGTGGATTGATCTTAATACAACCGGATCTTAGTGCGGCGATCACGATTGGTATCGTCGCATTGGTGCTGTTCTACCTAGCCGGGGCAACCTGGTCGCAGTCGCTAGCAATCGCCTTGGGGAGCGGGTTGATAGGTCTGCTACTCGTGCTGGTAACTAACACGGGACGTCAACGGTGGAATGAATATGTGACTGGTTTACTGAACGTTGAAGAAGCTTCGTATCACGTACAGCGGTCCTTGCAGGCTTTCTTCTCCGGTGGGCTCTTCGGTCGAGGGCTTGGCGCAAGCCGCGAGAAATTCGGCTATCTTCCCGCTCCCCATACTGACAGTATTTTTGCCGTCATAGGTGAGGAAATTGGCTTAATCGGAGCATTTCTGGTTATCGCCCTATTCGCCATCCTGGTGATCCGCGGTTTTCGTATCGCATACAGCCAGCCTGAAAGATTGGGGCTTCTCTTGGCTTGCGGCATTACCTTCTGGATCGGCCTTGAGGCTGTCGTCAATATGGCCGTGTTGTTAGGCTTGCTCCCATTTGCTGGTAACGCATTGCCATTCTTTAGTTATGGCGGTTCGAGCCTGGTAACCACATTGGCAGCTGTTGGCCTGTTGTTGAACGTGTCCAGAATGAAATTTGTGGAAGCGAGATCGAAAGAGCATGTTGCGACTCTTAGTATCAGCAGGGGGGACAGGAGGAGGCGTGTATCCCGCCTTGGCCGTCGTCGAAGAACTCAGCGAAGGTTGTGAGGTTCTTTGGGTCGGTGGTGAGGGTGGAATGGAAGCCTCAATTGTTAAAAGAAATAACCTGCCCTTTGAAGCAATCCCAGCGGCGGGAGTGCATGGAGTTGGCTTGAGAGTGTTGCTGAGGAATATGTTGAAACTTTCACAAGGAATGTTCGCTGCCAGAGGGATCATCCGGCGCTACAAACCTGATGTGATGTTCTTCACAGGTGGGTATGTTGGCGTTCCGGTGGCTGCAGTGGGGCGGTCAGTTCCCAAAGTGATGTATGTACCGGACATTGAGCCGGGGCTGGCGCACAGGGCAATAAGCCGTTTGAGCGATGTCATTACAGTTACAGCTGAAGAATCGTGCAACTATTTCCGTCCAACGAAAAAGGTTGTTGTCACAGGTTATCCGACACGGCTAGCTTTACGGCGCGTGGATAAGGGTGCCGCGCGGCGTTCATTCGGCTTAAGTGAAGAACCAGCGGTGGTTATGGTTATGGGCGGGAGCCGTGGCGCACAATCGATCAACAATGCATTGTGGAAGAACTTGGATCACTTACTCGAAAAGGCTCAGGTCTTGCATATCACCGGCGATCTTGATTTTCCACGAGTTCAAGAGGTCCAAGCAAACCTACGTCAGGAGTGGGCTGAGCGGTACCATCCATTCCCATATCTACATGAGGAAATAGCAGATGCACTTGCCTCAGCGGATCTCGCGGTCTCGCGAGCGGGGGCATCCACAATGGGAGAATATCCACTCTTCGGTTTGCCTTCTGTGCTAATTCCTTATCCCTATGCATGGCGATATCAAAAAACAAATGCAAGCTACCTCTCAAGCCGAGGGGCAGCAGTGCAGATTGCCGATGAGGATCTGGAAGAGCGATTGTTTAGTGTGGTGGTTGGATTACTCGAAGACCCTGTCCGTCTGGGATATATGAGTGAGGCAGCAAGAAAACTATCACAGCCAGAAGCGGCGAGGTCCATCGCAAAAGAGCTTGAACGTTATGCACCTGCGAAGGGAACGGCATGATTAGTCTGACGGTTTTGTTTGGCCTATCTATCGTGCTTACAGGTGTTATCGGTGCGATGCGCGGCTGGGCGAAAGAACTGCTCGTCACCAGCGCACTTGTCTTAGGCTTGTTCATAAACGCAATTCTTGAGACGTACATCGAGCCTTATCGTATGGCCATGACGACACAACCGCCGGAGACCCAGTTCATCATCCTCTCCGGGCTCATGGTAATCCTGGCATTCTTCGGTTATCAGACACCACAGATTAGGGCGTTGCAGCCCAAACTGGCTCGAGAGAAAGTGGAGGAAATACTCCTTGGTCTTTTCCTTGGTCTGGTAAATGGTTATCTGCTCGTAGGATCGATTTGGGCTTATCTACATACGACTGGCTATCCGACAAGCCTGGTCATTGCACCTGCAGAGGGAACGGAATTAGCGGATCAAATTTCAACGATTGTGAACTATCTCCCACCCAACTTGCTTCCGGTCCCGCATGTTTATTTCGTCGTCGGAGTTGTCTTTGTATTCATCATCATTGTGTTCGTATGAACCGTCGTGTGCATTTTGTTGGGATTGGAGGAGCAGGTTTGTCGGCGATAGCTCATGTACTGCATGATCGGGGTGAACATGTGACAGGATCAGATATGGCAATTTCAGCGTACGTACGTGCGTTGGAGGCCGCGGGCATCGAGGTCAATCAAGGACATGCGGCGGAGCATGTGATAGGCGCGGATCTTGTCATCGTATCCTCTGCAATCCCCGATAGCAATATAGAATTGACCACTGCTAGCCAAATGGGCATCCCCGTCCTACGTCGTAGGGATTTCCTCACCCAATTGACGGAGGGTTTTGAAACCATCGCAATTGCTGGAACCCACGGGAAGACGACTACAAGTGGATTGATCGCGTGGATGTTGGACCTCGCTGAATACGATCCCAGTTTTATCGTTGGCGGCCTCATTGCTGATTTTGGTGTCAATGGGAAGGCGGGTTCCGGCCGGTATTTTGTGATCGAAGCAGATGAATACGATCATGCCTTTCTCGGCTTATTCCCCAGTATTGCAGTGGTCACTAATGTGGAATTTGACCATCCAGACTGTTATCCAACGATGGAAGACCTGCAGGATGCATTTACGAGCTTTGCAGACCAGGTAAAAGACAGAATTGTGGTTTGTGCTAGTAATCCTGGTGCTTCATCTCTCAAACCGAATGGGATTCAACGCACTACCTATGCAGTTGATCAGGAGGCCGATTGGAGAGCGGAAGATGTAAGACCCAATGCTGCAGGAGGTATGGATTTCCTGGTAATCCGTCGTGGTGAATTATTGGGATTGGTGAGAAATCGTATTCCCGGACTGCATAATGTTGAGAACGCATTAGCAGCGATGGCCGTTGTGGATGACCTGGATGTTCCATTTTCAGTAATCCGGCAAGCGCTTACGACTTTTCATGGCGCGAGGCAGAGATTTGAAGTTTTAGGAATTGCTGATGGGGTGACTGTCGTTGACGACTACGCACATCATCCCACTGAAATTCGAGCGACGCTATCCACTGCCAAGCTACGCTATCCAGATGCAGAAGTTTGGGCTGTATTCCAACCACACACCTACTCACGCATCCGGGCATTGGAGGCTGCTTTTCTATCGGCTTTCCAAGATGCTGATCATGTCATCGTCACAGAGGTTTTCGCAGCACGCGAAGAACCAAATGGCATCGTGAGTGGAGAGAGTTTAGCCAGGAAGATCGAGCATCGGGATGTTCACTTCATGAGTAGTTTTGAAGAGATTTCGAGCTATTTAGCCAGTCGAGTTCGGCCGGGGGATGTTGTTGTGACTTTGAGCGCGGGGGATGCGAATCGTATCGGTAAGCTCCTTTTAGAAGTTTTGAGGGGAAGGGAGAAAGGATCGAAGGATGTTTAAGCGTAAGAAGAGGTACTTCGAGCATGACCGTAGGATCGAATTCAGGAATCGCATTGCCGCAAAGAAGGTTCAGGGAATTGGGGAAGTTCTCATGGTTCACCCCTATACCCCTAACTTGCTTGACCGAGAGGCCGTAAACAGGATTATCGAAAGGGTTCGTAATCTGTGACATCTGGGAGGATCGTTCCATCCCGACAGGAAGATATGCGGCGGGAGTTTGGTGATCGACTACAAGAGGGTGCCAGTCTTGCACCTTACACTTCGGCACGCATAGGGGGTCCTGCGGACTTTCTACTTGAGGTGCGTTCTGTGGATGAACTTACTCAAACCGCGGTGAAACTCTGGCAAATGAATATGCCATTTCGCATCTTGGGTGGAGGATCGAACATTCTAATTTCGGATAGAGGCGTTCGTGGCGTAGTTGTCCTAAACCATGCTCGAGGCGTGAAATTTCATGATTCAGAAGAGGAGCCCAAAGTAAGTGCTGAATCTGGCGCATCACTTGGAGCGGTAGGGCGGAGGACAGTAGAACGGGGGTGGTTGGGCTTAGAGTGGGCTGCTACGGTTCCTGGCACGATTGGTGGTGCAGTTGTTGGAAATGCAGGTGCACATGGTGGAGATATCAATAGTTCTCTCGAGATGGCCGAGATCTTGCAACGAAATGAGGAGCCAGAGGTCTGGCCTGTGGGCCGTTTTCAATACGCATACCGGGATAGTGTATTGAAGCGTAACCCTGGCTCAGCTGTTGTGTTAACAGCAACTTTTCATTTACGAAAGGTTGACCCTAATCTGGCGAAGGTGATGGCAGCCGAGTTCTCGGAGTACCGCCAGCGCACCCAGCCTGCAGGAGCGAGTTGGGGATCGATGTTCAAGAATCCACCGGAGAGATCCGCTGGTCGTTTGATCGAAGCAGCTGGCTTGAAAGGGCTTCAGATTGGCGGGGCGCGAGTGAGCGCTAAACATGCCAATTTCATTCTCAACCTCGGCAACGCCTCAGCAACTGATGTGCTCCGACTCATCAAAGTGGTTCGCAGAGAGGTTGCGGATCGCTTCGACATAAGTTTGGACCTAGAGGTCGAGCTATTCGGTGATTGGGATCCTGAGGAACTGGAAGGAGCGGGTGTAACCGGAGGCATGAGTTAATGGCGAAGATGCGCCTAGGTGTACTTTTTGGTGGCAGATCGGGTGAACATGAAGTTTCGATACGCTCCGCGCGTTCAGTGATCCGCGAGATCAATGCGGATAAGTATGAAGTGTTCCCGATCGCTATCACCAAGTCCGGTCAATGGTGGAGCGGATCAGCGGCGCTGTCTTGTCTTGAGCGAGGCGACCTCGATTCGCTGGACCACGTTACGATCCTTCCTGAACCTGGAGAAACTCGTATTTACAAGAGAAATCAAGGGAAGGCCTTAGAAATCCTTACCGAGGTTGACGTCGTTTTCCCAGTTTTGCACGGTTCCTATGGAGAGGACGGTACATTGCAGGGACTTCTTGAGTTAGCTGAGATACCTTATGTCGGCGCAGGAGTCCTCGCATCCTCAGTGGGAATGGATAAGGCTTTATTCAAAGATGTGATGAGGGCGTGGGGCATTCCAGTTCTTGATTTTGTGTTGCTCACAGACAAGGAGATCAGTCAAGACATGGAAGCTGCATTGGACAAAGCCGAGCAATTGGGTAAGTACCCATACTTCGCGAAACCTGTCAACATGGGCTCCTCCGTTGGAGTTTCTAAATGTTCAGGCAGGTCTGATCTGATCGAAGGAATTATGGACGCGGTCCGTTATGATCGCCGTGTTCTTATCGAAAAAGGTTTGGATGCCAGAGAGATAGAAGTGAGTGTTCTGGGTAACGAGGAGCCAGAAGCCTCTATCGCTGGTGAGATAGTGCCAGGTGATGTCTTCTACAGTTATCGAGCGAAGTACATCGATGATACTTCAGAACTCATTATCCCAGCACCCATAGAAGAATCATTGTCTGATGAGATCAGATACCTTGCTGTTGAATCCTTCAGGGCAATCGATGGCGCCGGGATGGCACGAGTCGATTTTCTCTTAGATCGCAAGACGAACACACCGTATTTGAATGAATTAAACACACTTCCGGGATTTACGAGCATCAGTATGTATCCGAAATTATGGGAAGCTTCGGGTTTGCCTTATCCCAAATTGTTGGACCGCTTGATTGAATTGGCGTTGGAGCGGCATACCCAGAAAGCTGCATTGATTCGGACATATGAGGTCGGTCAATGACATTGGGTCAGCAAGTTGCGGGTAAGCGCTCCCACCACGTTCGGGCACGACGAGCTCGCAGAACGAGCAAATTGGCTTACGTAGGTGGCCAGCGAAGGCAGAATTCAAAGCGTCGGAGAAAGGTGCGACGCAAGCATGAAGCTGCTTTTGTTATGGATGGCAGACCGCTGGTACGTCTTCCGCGACTGAAGCTCTTTCAATTAAATACTCGCATTCCAACCATCATCCTTTTAGGGCTCACGCTTTGGGCATTGGCGCGGACAATGACATTATCGAAATTCCAGATTCAGGAAATCCGTGTCCATGGGACAACATTCATGAGCCCAGCGAGAGTCCGGACAATTGCTAATGTATTAGGGTTGCCCACCTATCAAGTGGATCCAACCGAAATCGAGTCAGTTCTTACGTCGCACCCTGAGATCGCATCAGCGGATGTGAGAGTGGGGTGGCCGAATGATATCGACATTAATGTTGAAGAGGTTGCTCCGGCTCTCCAGTGGAACGACGGTGGAAATCCATGGCTTGTGAGCAGTGAGGGTATCGGTTTCCTGCATCGAAATCAGATGACAGGTCTTATTGAGGTTTATTCCTCTACACCGATACTCGATATTGGAGATCCCAGCACACCCGTTATTGAGCCTGAGAAGGTACAGGCGGCGCTCGATCTTAATGCAATTTTGGGCGATGACGCGTTTCTTGTTTGTGACGAGAATTTGGGATTTGGTTTTCAGGATCCGCATGGGTGGACGGCTTATTTTGGTTTTGGTGGAGACATGGCGAAGAAATACCATGCGTACAGCAGGATTGTAATCCAGCTCGAGCAAAGCGGATATCCTGCAACGATTGTAAGTGTTGAGGACCTTTCGACAGCATATTACCGCTGAGTACAGCGTCAGCATCGCAGGAAGGATCAGCGTGGAAGAGACACTGTTTGTAAGTTTTGATATCGGAACACAAAAGGTATGCAGCCTGGTTGGTCAATTGGACAATGCAGGAAGGATTCGCATCTTAGGCCTGGGTATCGTGCCTTCACACGGTATGCGAAAAGGTGGAGTTGTAAACCTCGAGGGAGTTGCGCAGTCAATCATGGCTGCGAAGGAGAAAGCGGAGCGTACTTCTGGGTATGAAATCACGTCCGCACTTGTCAACCTATCGGGCTCCCAGATCGCATCCATGAACAGCACTGGCATGGCAGGTGTCTCCGGTCGGACGATTGGACCTGACGATGTAAGGCGTGCGCTCGAAGCGGCTCAATCCATGGCCATTCCTTATAACCGAGAAGTCGTTCATGTGATCCCGCGTGGTTTTGTGATCGATGGCCAGGATGGTATCAAGGACGCAATTGGAATGCATGGCTATCGCTTAGAAGTGGAGGCACACATCGTCACTTCGGCAACCACTGCGCGTAGGAACTTGGAGAAGTGCGTTGAAGCTTCTGGAATGGTGGTTGATGGATGGGTGTTGAGTTCTTTAGCAGCAGGACAACTCGTCCTTACTGATACTGAACGTGAAATGGGTGTTGTGATCTGTGATGTTGGTGCTGGGACGACGGACCTGGCGATTTACATTGAGGGTTCTGTTTGGCACACCGCAGTCATTCCTGTAGGAGGTGATCACATCACCAGTGATATCTCACAGGGCTTACACCTGCCATTAGATACGGCAGAGTCGATCAAGCAGCGTCATGGAAATGCTATGAAGGCATTGATTGAATCCAGCCAAGCTTTCACTGTGAGACCATTCGGCTCTGATAAACCAATTCAGATTCGAAGGACGGAGCTTTCTTCGATTATCGAAGCGCGGGCTGAGGAAATATTCAGCTTGGTTCGTCAGGAGATTAAGCGATCAGGCTATGATGGTCTGCTCCCAGCTGGCATTGTGCTTACCGGGGGTACACGTCTACTGCCTGGTATCCGGGAATTGGCTGTTAAGGTACTTCATTTGCCTGTACGCCTTGCCCAACCGGAGAATGTCCTCGGCCTTGCCGATGAACTGAAATCGCCAGCCTTTTCCACGAGTCTGGGAATGCTCTGCTGGGCCAGAATGCAGGAAGAAGATGCACACATAGATAGCTACCGATATGGCCCAAGCTGGCCGAGTATCGATTTGAGACAAGCAACGAATTTCTTAAAGAGGCTTTTGCCTGGATAGGAGCAATGTATGGTCGATTCACAAAGCGTAAAGAAGGAAATCACGACGAGGAGGAATACAATGCAACCAGTAGCACATACAGAATCCTTCGCAAGGATCAAAGTCGTTGGAGTTGGCGGTGGCGGGAGCAACGCCGTCAACAGGATGATCGAAGAGGGTCTTTCAGGGGTGGAGTTCGTCGCAGTTAACACTGACGCGCAAGCGCTCCTGCTCTCCAACGCTCCGACGCGTGTGCGCATTGGAGATAAATTGACGAAAGGCCTCGGTGCTGGGGGCGATCCCGAGATTGGGAAGAAGGCGACCGAGGAGTCAGCTGAGGACCTCTACGAAATGCTTAAGGGCAGCGACATGGTGTTCATCACCGCGGGCATCGGCGGCGGGACGGGTACCGGTGGCGCGCCGATTATCGCTCAGATTGCAAAAGAAGTTGGAGCGCTGACGATAGGGGTAGTTACACGCCCATTCACTTTCGAGGGTGCCAAACGAGCTCAATCTGCAGAGGTAGGCATCGGTTCTCTAAAAGAGCGCGTGGATACCTTGATCGTGATCCCTAATGATCGGTTGCTTCAATTAGCCGATAAGCGCGCCAGCCTTCAAGACGCATTCAAATTGGCTGATGATGTCTTACGACAGGGTATTCAGGGCATTAGCGAGTTGATCACTGTACCAGGTTTGATCAATCTTGATTTTGCCGATGTCCGATCAATCATGTCGGAAGGCGGTGCGGCGTTGATGGCAGTTGGACGGGCGACCGGTGAAGATCGTGCGCGCACGGCTGCAGAGCAATCTATCTCCAGCCACCTATTGGATATCACCATTGACGGTGCACGTGGAATTCTATTCAACGTCACCGGTGGTTCTGATTTGAGCCTGTTTGAGGTCAACGAGGCCGCAGCCATCATCAAGGAGACGGCACACCCAGATGTTAATTTGATCTTCGGTGCAGTGATCGATCCGAATATGAATGATGAAATTAGGGTAACGGTCATTGCTACTGGCTTCGAACGAACCAGTGGTTTGCGTCGACCGCTACGGCGATCGCACAGTCGTGTTCCTGTTAAAGAAGCGGTTGAGAAAGACGAAGTTAAAGTTGAAAAAACAGCCCAGCTGGAGACTGTGGATTTCAACAATCTTGATATCCCAGCTTTCCTCCGTCGACGATAGGGTGATGTCAATTATTGCTGAGAGACGTGGATATGATGTGTAGGTGGATTAATGATACTGGGTGAGTCAGAAGGTACGTGATTCGTTTTTCGGGCAGGCAGTGCGGAAAGGAGCACGCTGTGCCTCAGCGATTGCAAGTGGATGAATCGCAAATTGCATTATTAGATAGGGAGGGACGTCAGTCCATGACGGTCACTGCTACGTCCCTTAAGGTTTTGCGTATCGGCGGGATTCACAAAGCTCCCAGTGGTCCGCGGATCGCTCCACTCAGACCGGCGTCGGCATCCTCCTCCCGGCGCCGGTCAACCTTCTTTGCGCGAATAGGACCATAGTACTATTCGATTGATCCGCCTTTTAATCAGGAAGGACTTGCGTGGCAGGATCATAGCATGTTAAAATTCGATCCCTTCACCCGTAAATATTGGGGTGTACTTCAATCACTTGCCAACATCTGGCGGGGAACAAGCGTTCTTACTTGGGTGGGCGCGAATGCAATGTCCCTATTGCACTAGTGATCAAACGCGGGTAATTGATACCTCACATGATGCGCGCGGCGGCGTCCGACGCCGACGCGTTTGTCTTGCGTGCGAGCAACGTTTTAGCACATATGAAAGAGCGATCCTTACTGCTCCGATGTTGGTTAAGCGGGATGGAACCCGCGAGGAGTTCGATCGGGAAAAACTGGCCAGGGGGATTCGGATTGCTTGTGCGAAGAGGCCAGTATCTGCTTCCGAGATCGATAGAATAGTTGGTGAGATTGAGGCGACTCTCCAAGCGATGGGCAAGGCAGAGGTCTCATCGCGTGTTGTTGGCGATATGGCAGTTTCCGGTTTAAAAGAACTTGATCACATCGCCTATATTCGTTACGCCATTGTTTATTTAGGTTTGGATGATCTTCGTTCCATCCGAGACGAAATAGATCACCTTTTCGATACATAAAGCGGCAGGCATTTTGTAAATTCATCTGGGTGATGGAGCCCGTATCCATTCATTAATATTGCATTGTTTATTCAGGAGGTGAATTGAATGCTGGGAACGACGGAAGGGCGTGTAGAGGTGATGAGAGATGAAAAAATCCCCCCCTCGTCTCGTCCAATGCCTGCGGGTTTACAAAAAGTTGAATTGTCGGAGAATGCTCGTACCGTCCTCGTTAAACGCTACATCCGCCGCGGGGAAGATGGTGAACCGAGTGAGACAGTGGAAGAGATGTTCTGGCGAGTCGCCTACCATGTAGCCGAAGCCGAGCAAAACTGGAATGGGCCAGTGATGGAAAGCGCATTAGCTTTTTATGACCTGCTCTCATCCAAACGATTCTTTCCAAACTCACCGACATTCACTGGTGCCGGGACACCGCTCGGTCAACTTGCTGCTTGTTTTGTATTGCCTATTTCCGATGACATGGGCAAGGACTCAGCTGGAATATTCCAGTCACTGCGAGATGCGGCGCTTATTCAGCAAACTGGTGGTGGGAACGGTTTCTCGTTCAGTAGGCTCCGCCATAAGGGGGCTTTGGTCCGCTCTTCTGCGGGTCATGCAACTGGACCTGTCGGCTTTCTTCGTGTGTATGACAAAGCCTTTGGTGAGATCGCGCAAGGTGGTACACGCCGAGGCGCGAATATGGCGGTTCTGCGCGTCGACCATCCGGATATTCGAGAATTCATCACTTGTAAGATCGACGAGAATCAGATCACCAATTTCAATATCTCCGTTGGGTTAACAGACGCTTTTATGCAAGCGGTGATAGATGATTCGACCTATGATTTAGTTGCCCCGCATACTGGTGATGTGGTCGAGACCGTAAGTGCACGGGAAGTCTTCGATTCCATCGTTCAAAATGCCCATTACAATGGCGAGCCAGGTGTCCTGTTTCTCGACACAGCAAATCGAATGAATCCTCTACCTCATTTATATGAGCTTGAAGCCACAAACCCATGCGGTGAGCAATGGCTTGGACCCTATGAGAACTGCTGCTTAGGTTCCATCAATCTTGCCCAACATCTTGGTGGACCTGGTGAGGTGGACTGGGAAAACCTAGAGAAAACAGTAACTCTTGCGACACGTTTTCTAGATGATGTTATATCTGTAAATAACTATGTACCGGCTGTTCCTCAGTTGAAAGAGGCGGCACATCGGGCAAGGCGGATTGGTCTGGGGATCATGGGCTTGGCTGATATGATGTACCACGTAGGAACACGTTATGGATCTGAAGCTGGCCAGGAATTCGCTGCCCAAGTGATGGAGTTTATTAGTTATCACGCATATCTTACCAGCATCGATATCGCACAGGAGCGAGGTGCTTTCCCCGCAATCTCAGGAAGCGTCTATGATCCGGATAACATGACCTGGCGACCTCCTCAACCCCTGGAACCTTATTCACACGATTTCAAGCGCCCTGAACTGAGTTGGGATACAGTCATTACAGGAATCAGCGAACATGGTATACGGAATGCAGCGATGACTACCATTGCGCCCACAGGCACAATTGCAACAGTGGCAGGATGTGAGGGATACGGATGTGAACCGACCTTTGCACTGGCGTATTACCGTCACGTTAACGATCAGGGCAATGACCTGAAACTTACCTACACCAGTCCCATGTTCGAACAAGCGCTTATCGAAGAAGGCTTCGATGATGAAAGACGCGAGGAAATCATCCAGAAAGTCATGGAAACGGGCACTTGCCAGCGCATCGACGATTTACCAGAGACCATCGAAGATGTTTATGTCGTTTCTCAGGATATTTCCGCCGAGGAACATGTTCGCATGCAAGCATCGCTTCAAGCCTTTGTGGATAATAGCTTGAGTAAAACCTGTAACTTCCCCAGCGATGCCTCGGTGAGTGATGTTGCTGAAGCTTTTATCATGGCCTGGGAGAAGGGATGTAAAGGTTTAACTGTATACGTCACAGGATCTCGTCAGAAGGTTGTGCTGGAAACGAATGAGACGCTGAAGAACAAGGGATATGCGGATCTGGTTCCCTCGCAATTGGAGATTTGGCAGGAGGGGAAAAAGCCTCGGCCTCAGAAATTAGATGGCTCTACCTATCAGGTTAGCACACCTGTCGGTAAAGCATTTGTTACAATCAATCAGAATGGCTCTGGTCAACCATTTGAGGTTTTTATTACAACAGCTAAAGCGGGATCAGAAACTGCCGCTGTTTCTGAAGCATTGGGGCGTCTGACATCCTACATTCTTCGTGTGGCATCCCCGCTATCTCCAAGAGATCGCATGGCAGAGATCATCCGACAATTAGCAGGTATCGGTGGAGGCCATCCGACAGGCTTTGGTCCGAATCGCGTATTATCTTTACCAGATGGACTTGCGCGTGCATTGGCATCTTACTTAGGTGAAACGCCTATGGAGTTTGTGGTACCCCAAACTGAACCACAAGAGAATCAATTGCCCATGCAAATCGGTGATTTATGTCCGGAATGCGGAGCACCATCATTGGTAAATGAAGAAGGTTGTAAGAAGTGCTATGGGTGTGGATATAGCAAGTGCTGATAAGGCATCGATCCAAATTAGGCGTAGTGTGATTATCATATTGGGCACGGCGGACCGTGCCCAGTATGCTTTTCTCCCTGCTGTGGTCGACGGTATTAGGCAGAGAAATATTAACCAAATTGAGGGGAGCAGTCCATGACAACAAGATTCGTGCTTGTCGCTGGCAATATCAGCTCAGGAAAAACGTCGTTAACGGAACGATTGGGCCACAAGCTGGGTTGGCGGACGGCGTTTGAATCCGTCGTAGACAATCCATATCTTGCTGATTTCTACGGGGATATGGAAACATGGTCTTTTCACCTTCAAGTTTTCTTCTTGGGGGATCGTGCAGAGCAGCACCTTGCTCTCGCTAATTCCAATCAACCTGCCATCATCGATCGCTCCATTTATGAAGACGCCGAGATTTTCGCACGGGCGTTAGTTGAACTTGGGAATATGTCTGACCGAGATTATCTAACCTACAGGACAGTCTACGACTTGATTGTTAGCAAGTTACCTGCTCCTGACCTTCTGATCTACCTGAAAGCGCCCATTCCGGTGCTTCTTGATCGAATCAAGGATCGTGGTCGCGAAATGGAGAGGGCGATCACGGCTGATTATCTTGGGCTGCTCGAGGAGTTCTATGAGAGCTGGATATCAGCCTTTGATTATTGTCCTGTGCTAACCATCCGAACCGACGATCTTGATTTTGTGCACAAGCCGCGCCACCTGGATATCATTATTCAACGCATCTATGATAAATTGGCAGGCAAAGAGGAGGTACTCTTCCCACAAGAATAAGCTAGGTATCGATTTACAACGATTTTACAATCCTGCTACGTGCGGTTTGCCTCACCAGTGGAGAATATCTGTTAATTCTTCAAACGGAGGTTGGTCATGCTAGGCAAATTGACAAAAGTGGGATTTTTGGTTCTCATCCTCGCTCTACTTACATCGGTAGTCGCTTATGCAGAAGAGGATATGGATGATCCTGTTAGGCTGATTGGTGAAATCACGGCTGTAGATACCACTGCTGGAACATTCTCACTTGAAGCTCGGAACGGGGCATCGATGATCTTTCACGTTGCGGAGGAAACTAACTACCGGAGCATAGATGGTTCCATAAAGGATTTGGGGGATCTACAAGCGGGTATGAAAGCCCTGGTTATCGGTAAACGGGATGCAAATGGAGGTCTTGTAGCCTTGATGGTAGCAGCAGGATTGCCCGAAGATCTGCCAAATATCATGAAGCTTAAGGGTGTGGTTGAAGGAGTTGACTTACAGGGAAATGCGTTCGCATTGAAATCGCATGAGGGAGAGATCCTCCGGATTGCAGTTGGTGAACGTACGCGATACAGGAGCCGAGATGGTTCGGTTGAAGATCTAAGTGATCTTAATGAGGGAATGAGGGTCCAAGTTGGAGCTGTTCGAAGGGAAGATGGTTCACTCTTTGCTCTTCTCGTTGCAGCTAGTTCAGCGTCTGAGAGACCTCAGCGATTTAAGGTCTTGGGAGAGATCACCCAAGTCATTCCTGGTCAGAATCAGTTTGAAGTGACGTCACAGAGCGGTGATCCATTGACAATCACAGTGAACGCCCGGACCACTTTCAGAAGCCGTGATGGCTCAATCGATGATATTCACGACCTCAAGAAAGGGATGAAGGCCATCGTAGTTGGCTTTGTGGGTGAAGAGGGCCAGCACATCGCGCTCATCGTTGGCGTTGCCGATCCAGAAGATCCGAATCCCAAACCTCCCCAAATCGATGTTAAAACGATTGGCAGGATCACATCCATCGGGGACCATTCCTTTAATATTGAAACTCGGAATCAAGGGAATCTCACCTTCACCGTTACAGGTTCGACAGTTTTCAAATCCCGTGATGGAAGTGTGGATGGTTTTGATGATCTTCAAGTTGGGATGATTGTTGGCGTTGGGGCGAAGAGGTTGGGTAATGGAGATCTCATGGCGCTTGTCGTGGGTGTAGCAACTCGGCGAGGGGGAAGATTGGTTGAGAATCCGTCGGGTGTTCCTTCGTCGAGTGAGATACCAGTTACAGAATTTCCGACAACGTTGAATTGAATACAACGGAAATTCCGGAATTTCGACGATCCGTACTCACCTCAACTTAAACTGTAATTTTCGTGAAAATGAAATGGACTGGTCCAATTTTCGAAACTGGACCAGTCTCATCATACAAACATGCCGACCTTTAAAACCTGCAAGAGATCGTTAGTTATCCTGTGTTCAGAATCTATAACCAGATACTTAGGCCAGCAAGGATCGCAGTAAGACCTGCGATTAGGAAACCCAACGAGCCGATCCGGTAGCGCGTTTTAATTTGCTTATTGATGGAATCCAGGTATCCGTTAATATCTCGCAAAAATTCGGATCTATCCTCAACTCCTAACTCATCAGGACCATCCGCATATGTTCTGCTTTTGCGTAAGGTGAAATAGCGCATGGGTGTGTTCGAATAGCGCCAGAACATAAAAGAAAAGTAGAAAAAGGAACAAGCGATAAGAAACCAAACTGGAAATGGCATAGCAGCACCTCACGATACGAATATTTAGTTCAATATGCGTAAAGAAGCGTATACCAGGTTAGAACTTCGGGCAACTCCCTTGGTGCGACCGGATTTGGTTAATCCACAGAATGATGATGAATGCTTTGACTTAGATGGATTGGAATCATGTTGGAATTATCACGCTATCAAGAGGGTAAATTCTGTAATCGTAGATCCTTCAATTACGTATCCCCATTGTAATAAATGAATTTCTGAATGTCTCTTTGTCACAAATGGATAGAGTACATAATGAGACATCTGAGTAGGATAATGAAGATCCTCCCGATCTTTCAGGGAGGATTTCACATCCACATGTATGTTGCGATACTGCCATACTTTAAGGCACCGATAGAAAAACGCTCAATGGTTTGTATCAGCCAGTTCAGAATCTCTATGATTTCTACCCGATGGGGATTATGGCCGCAACTAGAGCTGCAAATCCTGCAACGAGGAAACCAAGAGTACCTAGTCGATAGCGAGCCTTATTGGTTGTGTTGACTGATGCGAGGTAACCTTCGAATTCGTGCAGAAACTGCTTTATTGCGATATCACCTTCAGTTTCCTCGGGTTGAGCTTGATATGATCCAAATCTTTCTCGGATCGTAAAGGATCGAAGGGGTTGATTCGAATAATGCCAGAATCTATACGAGAAGTAGAAGAAAATGACAGCAATTAGAAGCCAAATTTGCGAAACCATGTAAGCACCTCATTCGTGTTATTCAGGTCTATAGTCCACAACTGCCAAAGGGTATATCACCTTGAAAATTCGTGCCACTATCATGATTTGCTTTTTATTTTATTTTTATTCCGGATGAGATTGATAGTTAAGGTGAATTTATGCGAGTGGTTTGCCATCTAACTTCTGTTTTGTGATTGTATGGTAGCGCTTACTGATTAAAGTTATAGCGTGATCGATTCGCCTGCGGTTGTCCTCGATTTGATGCCAGCGGCTTGCACCGGAGGGATGAGGTAGCGGGATGATCCAACGACCATCCAACATTTTTTCCGTCCCGATGATCTCAGATAGTGGCATACCTGTAGGATAGAAAAGATTGATTGAGAGACGACCAACAGGGATGATGAGTTTGGGATTGATGAATTGGATCTCATATTCAAGATATGGCTTGCATAGCGCTTGTTCCGCCTTAGAGGGAACCCTATCGCCACTGCCGTTTTGAGCTTTTCCTGGGAAACATTTTGTGACCGAGGTTAAATATTGCGACGTGCGGAACCAGTCTTCTTCGATCCCCGCTCCCTCAAGCCATTGGAAAAGTCGAGTTCCGCTTCCAGCATTGAATGGTCTACCAGCTTCGACTTCAGTAATGCCCGGAGCCTGCCCGATGATCATGATTTCTGCGCCTGCCGCCCCGGAAAAGATAGCCTTGGGGAAAACATCATGGCCTGAATTCAGGCAGAGGCGACAGCTGTGCATGCGTCCGTGTAGTTCGTCAAGCGAGCTAGACAGCATTGGAGGCGTCAATCCTCGAGCTCATCGCTAATGATGTCTTCCCATACACTTTTAATGTTCAATGCATCCTCATCCATGCGCTCTGGGCTCTCACACAGGATACGCCCACTACAACCCATATGCGCCATAGCACGAAGCAGTCCTATAAGATCGAAATCAGAATCATTCAACATAAGGTGATTACGCTCACCTTTAGGACCGTACTCAATCCCTGAAAGGTGACAGTGGAGATGCTTCAGGCTGGCATCACCAATGGCTCCGGCATATGTTTTAAACATGCTAACCCACTCGTCATATGAGTTCATGCCTCCATCACCTGTTCTGGCGTGCAGGTGGGCGAAATCCAGACATGGTTCAACCCCATCGATTTGTTTTGCCATGAGGAGCGTATCATGTAGTGAGCCCAACATCGCGCCTTTACCCATGGTTTCAGGACGTAGAATAACCGGGTTTGCCGCTGCCCGTAATTCTGTCATGCAATCCCGTAATCGCGGTAAAGCTACCTGAAGCACCTGTTCTGGAGGCTGACCGAAATAGGATCCAGGATGAAAGACGATGTCTGTAGCTCCGGCCAGGTTGCCGTAATGCGCAGCGTCCATCAGCCGCTTCCGGCTCTTTGGCCATTCTTCATCATCAGCGTTCAAGTTAATGAAGTATGGTGCATGAACACTCAGCGCAACATCGTTCTCCTCTCCTGCCATTTTGATCTTCTGACAGGTGGTCTCTGATACACGCACTGAGCGCACCCAGCCTAATTCCAATGCACGCAGGTCTTGGTGGGCTAGATGCTGGATCGTCCCAACAGATCCTCCAGGTTTCTTTGGTGTGGATTTTGGTGAACCGACGGTTCCGAAGCGAATATGAAGTGAGGGCACTTGGTCTCCGGCTAATTGTGGGTTGAATTATTTGAATTGTACTTCAGAATGGAGGACGTAAAGAGACATTGTAATGAGCGGTGACCTCAAATGAATGGGTGCGTACCGCTTTTCAAGTATCTAAAATTCTAAATTCATGTTGAAATGATTACTTGATCAATCGTCTGGACGTAGTGAGCCGGTCTTTGGGATGGGTTCCCAGGGAAGCGTGAAGTAGAAGGTGCTGCCAACTCCCTCTTCACTGGTGACCCAGATCCTCCCGCCATGCTGTTCGATCACAGTCTTAGATAAAGCCAGTCCTAAACCGGTGCCATCAATAGGATTATTTGGATCACTCACCGTCACCCGACCGCGGAAGAGATGTTCGAAGACGCGTGGGATCTCATCATCAGGAATTCCAGGACCATTATCTGTGACATTGACCAAGATGCGCTCGTCATCCCATTCAACGCCGATTTCGATCCTCCCACCACGATCTGTGAACTTGATTGCATTACCTAAAAGATTGTTTACTACTGAGCACAACCGGTTGGGTTCTCCCTTGATGACCAACGTCTCGGTAGGGGGTTCATATATGATTTCGTGTTTCATGGCGTCAGCAAGGGGTTTGAGATCATCAATAGTCATTTGGATGATTTCGTCGATATCGCATTCCTCTAAGAAAAGTGTGGTTGAGGTCTCCACGCGAATAGTCTCTAAAAGGCCAGTTATGAGATTCGTCATACTGTCGGTTGCTCGCTGCATCATTTGTAAGGCTTTGCGCTGCTGGCCTGTAAGCTCTGCATCATTAAGCAGGTCAGCTCCAAGTCGAATGGCGTTTAATGGATTCTTCAGGTCATGAGCAGCAGTTCCCAGCAATTGGGAACGCATCCGGTCGATTTGCTTCAGTGCCGTGATATCCTGCATCACAGCGACACGTCCTACGTCAGTCACCTCACTAATGGTCGTCCAGAGGACGCGATCTGCGGGAGTGGTGACTTCCATGGTGGTGGGAAGGCTGACATCTTCATCCATGAGGAGATCTCCTAATGGGTGGTTAATGAAGATCTCAGTAGCCAGTCTCCCTTTAGCAAGATCAGCATTGATACGAAAAGCTTGTCCAGCTGCCTGGTTTACGAGGATGATGCGTCCCGATCGGTCAGTAAGAACTACGGCGTCCGCAGTCTCCACAAGGGTGGTTTCCAGACGGCTACGCTCATCGGCGACGCGTTCGAAGAGATTGGCATTATCTAGAGCGATGGCTGCCCAAGAGGCAACGGAGTTGAGCATTTGCTGATCTGATCCTGTGAATGCGCCCCGTGGGTGGTTTATCGCTTCGATGACTCCAAGGCTTTCACCCCGAGTATCTAATGGTACGCAAAGAACTGAGGATGTAAGTAAGCCAGTTTGACTATCAATGGCACTATGATAAAGCGGATTCGTCCGCACATCGTTGACAATCAATGGCTGCCTATTTCGAGCCACCCAACCTGCAATGCCCTCTTCCAGACGAATAGCTACGTCACGGATCCGCATCTGGCGCCCACCGCTAGCTTTAAGGATTAGCTTTTCACCACTTTCGTCCAAAAGGAATAATACACATGCTTCGCACTGCATGATTTGTTGTGTGTGATGCATAGTGTTTTCTAGCGCAACCTCAAGGTCGAGTGTTGATGTCATCTCGCGCCCGATCTCGGCTAGAACCTGGAGTTGGCTCGCTCGATCCTCTGCCTTTTCAAGACTGATGGCATCCTGAATACCTATTGCCCCTATGTTTACGATCGCCTGGGCGAGCTCCATCTCTTGATCCAGAATCTGGCGCCCCGGTTCCAAGTAAAGTAAACGGACAAACCCGTGGGCTTCATTTCCAGTTGCCAACGGGAAGATGGTTGCAGAGGAAATGCCTTCTTCCTGGAGTATGGCGATATCCCTCGATGAACCCTTAGGAGGTACCAGGCTCACTGTTGCCGGACGAAGATCTCTCAAGACTTGATGATGAATCGGATAATCAGGGATTGTCTCAACTACTTTGGATACGATCGTCTGAATGTTGGAGTGTTGAAGCTGCTGGTCGAATCGCATCGCCTGAACTTCTCCATCTTCCATCACCAATACATCACAACGATCTGCGGAGGTAGCTTTGAGAAGGTGTGTAACCAACTGTTTAATAGCTTCCTCACGATCTCGGATACCGGTAATTGCATGGCTAGCTTGATAAAGGAGGGTGAGTCTGTGGAAGAGGTAGATCTGGTTCGCAGTCTGCTTCGCGAATGTCAAGATCTCTGCAGCACGAGAGGCCAGAATATTGATCGTGGCAAGCGTATCTTCATCAAAGTGCTCACCAGCATCCTTGGCAATGAAGATTATCCCAACGATCTTCCCCGATGCGATACATGGGGCACATGCGACAACACCTGGTGCAAGTGGGAGGCCGAGTGAGCTGTGAGTATTGTCGGTTGAAGCAGCAGATCTTTTAGTAATTGATTCTTTAAGAACAGGGTGTTCGATTGCTGATCCCAGGTGACCTAATTCACTTAGCGAAATACCATGGACGTATCGCGGCGTGAATCCGGGCTGGAGCTCGTCGAATTCGTACAAAGCAGCGCGCTGGGCTGGAAGCAAATCCACTGCTAATTTAAGTAAGCCACTAAGCGCTTCGCCGGGATTATCAAAATCAAAATCCGCGGTCGCTGCTCTATATAATTTGCTATCACCTGTTGGATTTTCAGGAACCATTATTTAGCCGACCTTGGCTTTACTCCGATGCTACCGACATTAACAATGTGGCATTATGGCATAGAAGCGGGAGCGGTGCAATGTCAGTAAATGGTGAAGGTGAAAAGTGATTCTGCTGATCAGCGTGAGCATCCTCTTTACTGAATAATGAGTTTGATCTTGTTAATCAATGGCGGAAGGAGGATTAAAAGACCAACGACGACTGCTGTCAGACTTGCTAGCAGCACGGCTGAAGCACCTACATCTTTTGCTACCCGTGCGAGGGGGTGGAAATCAGGACTGACCAGGTCGATTAGTGATTCGAGTGTGGTGTTAAAAAGTTCCGCCAGCCATACTAATCCGATGGCAAGCGCAATGAGAGCCCAATCATAACGCCCAATCTTCAACCACAATCCAAGTACGATGACTGCAACCGTAATCAAGGCGTGGATCCAGGCGTTCCGCTGAGTGCGGATTGTGTACCACAGGCCCGAAAAAGCATACTGGAATGATTTCAGGCGGGAGTCAGCCCGGCGTTGGGAACTCATATCAGATCCTTTGGGGATGAAATACTACAGCCAAGCAATTGAAGAATCTCGTTCTGGATGGACCACATGGCTCGTTGTTCATCACCTTCCAGGTGATCGAATCCAACCAGGTGGAGCACACCGTGAACTGTTAGCAAGATGAGCTCATCATTCAACGTATGTCCCTCACGCATAGCATGATCTTGCGCGATGGGAAGCGCAATGACAACGTCTCCGAAATACACGATACCGGTTTCAATATCAGTTGTGCCATCTGGGAATGAGAGTACATCGGTTGGTTCATCAACTTCCCGGAATTGAGCATTCAGGTCTTGGATGGTTTTTTCGTCCGTAAGAACTAGAGTCATTTCACCGGGAGCCGCACCCACATGATCTAGGGTTTTACAAGCAGCGTCGATTAAACTGTAACCCTCTCCTTGAAAGTTCACATCCACCTGAAGATGTGCTTTATGCGTCATACCTCATCCATTTGTGGAGTGGGGGCTGGCTCTTTCTTGCGCCCTTCAATGCGCGCTTCAGTCTCAATCTCTTCTGGGTAGAGGATACGGGGATGATAAATACCTTTAAGGGTAGTGACAAAGGAGCGGCGTATGGTGTCCAGATCCCTTAGCGTGAGGTCGACATGATCAAGTTGATGTTGTTCCATCCGACTGTTGATCACCCAACGCACGAGTTCATCTAATTCCTTTTCATCATCAGGTTGGTCTGCACGGGTCTTAGCTTCTACACCATCTGCAAGCATTAGAATAGCCGTTTCCTTTGAATGGGGTCGTGGACCGGGATATTGATAGTCTCTGCGATTGATCTTACTGGTGTCGCCATTTGTTGCATCGACTGCAGCCCTATACTGGTATGAAGTCTGGAGAGTGCCGTGATGCTCAGGAATGAAAGCTAGAACACTTTCAGGAAGGCGGTACTTCTTTCCTAAATCGAGGCCATCTTCAACATGTTCAATGATCACTGCCGCACTGGTCTTTGGATCGAGCTGATTATGGACATTCTGCCCCTGAACCTGGTTCTCAATGAAGAATTGGGGTTGAAGTGATTTTCCTACATCGTGATAGAGCGCTCCAACCCGCGTGAGCAGGGCATTAGCACCCACTTCCCTTGCGGCTTGTTCTGCTAAATTAGCCACTTGGAGGCTGTGCTGGTATGTTCCTGGAGCATTGCGTAGGATTTGTTGAAGAAGAGGATGGTCTGGGCGTGACAATTCAATGAGTTGCAGGTTTGTCGTGATACCAAGGAGACTTCCAATCCCAAGCAGAATGCCAAAAGCCAGACTCGCTGAGAGGAATCCACTGATTAATCCCGCTGCGAGGAGTGATGCTTTACCAATGGTATCCGTCGTAGGATCAGGGAATCTGAAGATTATAACAACAGTCACTGCAGCGAGTGCAGCCGCTAGACCAGCCCAGAAAAAGGAACTCAATCGTTCGGCTCTCCCGATGATGAGTGCGCCCATTGAACCGCTCATTGCTACATAGAGTGCCATTTCAAGACCACGTGGTGCCAGGTATCCAGCTAATGCTCCAGTGATCAATGCTAAGATCACTCCAGCTCCCGGCCCGAAAAGGATTGCCATCAGCATGGGAAGCATCGCAGCTGGATATAGGTATGGTAGAACAGCTCTATTAGATATCAATTGCATTACAAAGATTGAGACTACGATAAGGACGGTAATGGTGATTACGAGGCGAGTATCCTTAAGCTGTTCTCCGTGTACACGGGCGACGTATAGTGCGAAGATGGATCCGAGTAATAGGATGAGGAGCACTTCGATGGCAATCTCAAGCCACGGATTCGGAGTTTCTAACAACCCATATTCTTGTAGTGCTTCGATGACGAGTTCATCAACCTTGTCATTCTCTCGAATGATGATTTCATCAGTTAAATATGACTGAGATACAGGTAGAACACTCTCACGAGCTTGTTCGCGAGCATCCTGTGTCGCCTCAAGGTTAAAAAAGGAATTTGGTGCTACAAAGGGTGTTGCGAGAAACACGACCATTTCTGCTTGGTCGTCCGTGAGTGCGATATTCACCGAAGCAGGGATTGCACGGCGCGCTTCGTTTGTTTGATCCTCGCGGATCTCACTGCGCATTACCTGCTCGAGGACAGAGATAGCCTCCGCCCTGATGATCTGCCAATGAGCATCGGGAAGATTTAGGATCTCTTGAGCTCTTCTTGCATCTATTCGGAGATCCACTGTATCTGTTAAGTCCGCAATCTTTTGTTCTTCAGAAGCGTAGGCATCTGCGCGCTGCCCATTAATATGATCGATGACAACTCGCAATCTTTCCACCTGTTGTCGAGCGACGCGCCCATCAGGGGGATCATACACATCCTGGACTGCGTCTTCTGCATTTTGCTTTGCAATCTCGGTCTTCACGTCGCTTTCGTAAGAATGTTCATATGGAGCGAGGATATCTTGGGGAGCGACGTCCCCCAACTCAAGAACTAAGCCAGACCGTTGGATGGTTGTGGGGATTGAAAGCGCGGCGACTGAACCTACGATCCCAAGAAGAAAGAAGATCCACAGCCTAGTAGAGCGCCAAAACTTCTGGATGCGCATACTGGTCGAAAGAGAAGTGGATTGGAGATTATCCATGAGGTGAATTATCCCTCACTAAGTACTTTTCTAACAATTCGACTCACAGTTCCACCATCAGCTCTTCCCTGTACGCGGGGCATGAGGATTTTCATTACTTTCCCCATATCCCCAGGATCCTCAGCTCCAACTTCTTCAGCAGCCTCTCGTGCCATATCTTCAATTTCATCCTCGGAAAGCGGTTCAGGCAAATAACCTTCAAGGATTGAGAGTTCCTCTTGATTTGAAAGGATCAGATCCTCACGTCCCGCCTGTTCGGCTTCTTCAATGGCTTCACGACGTGATTTCGCTTCCTTTTGTATGATAGCTGTCAATTCAGCATCGTCCAAAGCTTCGCCTTTGTCAACCTCTGCTAGCTTGACGGAAGAAAGAATCATGCGGATTGTTCTCAGCCGCACCTTATCACCTGAGCGTAGTGATTCCTTAAGCTCGTTTTCTAATGCTTCCTTCTGAATCATATCTGATGCAACCTCATCATAGCTAGCCCGTTATGGGGAGGACTGAGTTTTTATCGAATGTAATTGTGTGTATTTTATAATTTGACGAAAGTTAATTTATTCCCAGCTGTCTCCTGCAAATAGCTATTAAATTTAGGATTATGTGTTTTCCATCCTTCGCATCTCGAATGAAGTCCATATGGTGGAAATTCTATCACATGGCCTCGACACAGAAGGATTCCGTGAATTTTCTACTCAAATTTCGCATAGCCACATCTTATGAGCGTAAAGATAGCATTTGCCGAATTATGTCTCAACCAGATGTAAATCCTTAAAAGAAGTGTCATTTTGTATAGCAAAGTCAATTGGAATGGATGACTTCCACATGTAAATCATTGCCACTCAGTGAAAGGGCTTTCACATGGGTAATAAGGTTCCAGAGATTCTTTTCTACATTGGCGCGTACTCGGATGTAGTTATCCGTCAGGCCATTCATTTCCCATCCTCGAGAATTCAGCGATGTGGCTGATTCCCACAATACGATTAATTCTTTTCCGATGAACTGACGCTTGAAATTTAGTGCTGACTGATGAACTACTTCACGAATGATCCAACTTCGTTCTTTAGCGATTGAATTAGGTACAGGATCTGGGAGCTTCATAGCGGCTGTCCCAGGTCGAGGAGAATATGTGAACACATGTGCATCGGCGAATTCCATAGCTTTAATGAACGCCAAACTTTCCTGGAATTCATCTTCATTCACACCAGGGAAACCAACGATGATGTCAGTTGTGATCGCGAGTGATGGTATCCGGTTCCTGGCTTCGTCGATTATCGCTTTGAACTCTCCAGGCTGAATCGGTCGCGCCATACGACGGAGAGTCGCACTTGAGCCAGATTGCAAAGGCAGATGGAGTTGACGACAGAGACGCGGATTATCCCAAAGATCGAAAAAGTCATTGGGAAGTGCCCATGGTTCGAGTGAGGATAACCGCAGCCGAGGTATGTCAGTCCTGTCGAGTATCTCACTGACGAGTACCTTGAGGTCAATGCCATTCTGTATGTCCTTGCCGTATGCTGATAACTGCACTCCTGTTAAGACTGCCTCTTGGACACCACTTCGGACGCAGGCGCGCACATCGGCAATGACGCGTTCTAGTGAAATGCTCCTTGATCTGCCCCTCGCTAATTTTGTGATGCAGAATGTGCAGTGATTATCGCAGCCATCTTGTACCTTGATGAATGATCTTGTACGCATTCGAAGACCAGGAACTGGTCTTCGTAATACTGGATCAAGTTCGAAGGAGTGATCAGGGTAATCAAGTAAGATCGGAAACAGTTGATCTTTGATTTCGTTATCGATGGTTCTATGTACGCCTGGAAGGCTCAAGGCCTCAGTGGGTGCAAGTGTACTCCAGCATCCAGTGAGGATGATTTTTGCTTCAGAATTCTCGCGATGAGCCCGTCTTGTCTTCGAACGTGAATCAGCTGCAGCTGCCGTAGTTACTGTGCAGGTATTAATGACGATCAAGTCGCTTTTCTCGGCGCAGTCAACGAGTGAATGCCCGGCCATAAGGAACTGGTTTGCAATTCTCTCGATTTCGCTCTGGTTTAATCTACAACCCACAGTATCAAGGAAAACCTTCATCTCTGTATCTCTTCGTATCCTAAGGCTACCACGCTGTTGGTTCGTTGGAGGAGTGATTTGCTCAGGGGTTCTTCACCAGGAAATCATCATACTCAATCTTAATGCCACCTTCGTCATAGGTGCCTGCGATCAATCCCACATCTCCTGCAATAAGGCTTTCATCTTCCAGGTCATAAATCTGTTTTCCGTTCACAATGAATGTGAGCCGAGAACCTACACAATCAGCACGAAGGGTGTTTGGTTCATTGCCTTGGTTAATCGCACTTGAAGGAAACATAGAATCGCCGGTAAGTATCCTTCGAACTCCATTAACATAGAGGCCGACACCGGCAAATCCATCACTGGAAATCATGAAGAAATAGAAGTTCTGAGGATCTTTGTAGCGGCAGAGTACCCCAAAGACGTTGTCATCCGGTCCCTCTTTTTTTTCCGCAATTACTGAGATGCGGACATCAGAGAATTCAAGGCCTGGGACAGCCCAGGCTTCGTGATCGGGTGTTATAACTGTGATCTGGTAGACACCATCCCCATAATCAGTGCTGTAAACTTCGTCCATATATCGATCCCATCCACTATTCGTCGATGAGAAGTCGTCCTGGAACAGAACAGCACCGGGATCACTGGGAAGATCGAGGAAAATGCACGAGAAACTGATCACTACTGCGATAACTATGGGAAAAAACCAGATCTTCGAAGTTCGTTCCGTCATGCAGCATCGCTCCACTCGAGACATTCTAGCACAAGAGTGTACATTGGATGATCGGTTTGAGGACGTCAGGCTTTTCTTAAAGGGACCCATCCTCTAGGTATCCCTTAACAATGTCACCTATCCAACCTTCTGGATCTAGATGATATGCCAAACGAAATGCAGCTAAAGCTGCATCTGATTCTCCCATAATTGCTTTTAACATACCAAAATGGTACTGGGTGACGGGGCGCATAGGATCGAGGAGTATGGATCGATGAATGAAACGTTCTGCGTCATCGAGGTTACCCAATAGATAGTGAGAGTAACCAAGGGCATCAAGCGCAGCGGGATCTTGAGGATTCAATGCGACCGCATTCCGCGCTGCAGGTAGAGCGACCTCCCCGATATTGTACTCGTGGCTCAGACTCATCTGTGCGAGTAACACCCAAAAGGTGGGAATATCAGGAACAAGTTCGGCAGCGACACGATAGGCGGCAATCGCGCTGGCAGGGTCACCACTTGCTGAGTATGCTTCGCCAATTTGAGCGGCGATAGTCGGATTATCGGCATCGAGACGGGCGGCTTTTTCAAACTCCTGTAGAGCTCTGTCTGGATTGTTATGACGAAGCCAATGAATGCCAAGATAGAGATGGGGGAGAGCTTGCTTTGAATCAACCCTAACAGCCGCTCGAAGGGCATCGATGCCGTCCTCTCCAATTTCATCCAACGAATATCCCAGGTATGCAAGCGCATCTACATATGTCGGTTCAATGGCAATGGCGTTTTGGAAAGCTTGGATAGCAAGTGCCCACTCGCCTTGCCCTGCAAAAACTTGTCCAACGGAGCCGAGGGTGTATGCAGGGGAAGCAGCCACGCGAGCGTCTTCGATGATACGTATCAGATATTGGGCATCTTCATGGCCATTAGGTGACAAGTCATCAGCCAATCGGAGGGAGGCGAGTGCTTTTTCAGGGTCATGGGATGCTGTGACGATTCCATACTTGTAATGGAGATCCGGATCTGAAGGAATGATCCCCAAAAGGCGTATCATTGCTGCTTCTGCATGCTGATATTTGCCTTGCTCCATCCATTGCAGAATCCATGACCGGAGGTGGAATTCGAGCTGGGGGCAGGCACCGATTTCTAGTTGTACTTCCTCGAAGGCTCTCTCAATTTCGCCATTTATTATTAATGACTCTGCTTGTAAACAACTCCAGCTGGGACTTTTAATAGAAGAGGTTTTTAGCACTTGAAGATGTTGTTGGGCTTCTTGCGTAAGGCCGGCCGCAAGAGCAGTCTCAGCAGCTGGGACGTGGAGCATCTCCATATCTGGTTGGATCGCCAGCAGAGTTTCGATCTGCTCGAACGCAGCTTTATACTGGCCTGAGGCCGCTGCAGTCCTGGCCGCCTGATAGTGTTCGTCAAATATCCTAAAAACAGGCGTGGGCCCAAGTACCAGAATTGCAACCACCAACGCAACGATATGAAGTGCACGAGGCCTTAGGTCTTCAATAAGAGTGTCCATTTTGGTAACTGTCGCAGATTATAGTCTGCAAAACTTATCCTGCCGAGTATCACATTTTTCCTCGATCCCATGATACGTTGTGTCATTGGACATCTAATACATTTAGTGCCATTAGGGATAGAATTATATTGTCCTTGAGGTAGTGAAGGGCTATAATCGTGAAACATTTCACCAGGAGATCTAGACTCTACTTCATGCCGGTTGTTCATTAAGATTGTGGATTTGGATATTTATCAAAATACCTTTCTGATCTTCTGGTGTTGCATTTTTCTCACTGGAAGAATAAGTGAGATGTCAAAAGGATTTTCCGTACTCCCACGTATCATCCTCGGATTCCAATGGGCGGCTTTCTTGCCAGGATTCCAATTTCGAGGAGAACGTGGAATTTCACATCGAGATTTTTTGAATGGAAGGAGGCCATCTTGGACATTGTAGTTTGTGTAAAGCAGACTCCCGACACCGCAGCGACTATCACAGTCGTGGATGGCGTGGTGTCGTGGGGAGATGCACCTTTGGTACTCAACCCGTGGGACGAATACGCGGTTGAGCAAGCACTTCTCACGAAGGAGACACATGGGGGGAAAGTAACAGCGATCAGTCTAGGCCCTGAAGATGCCAAGGAAGCATTAAAGCTTGCTTTGGCCATGGGCAGTGATGAGGCGATTCTGGTAAGCGACCCGTCGTTAGCAGGAGCCGATACGCTCGTGGCATCTCAAGCGTTGGCTGCTGCTATCTCAAAAGTCGGCGAAATCGATCTTGTATTCTTCGGTCGATCGGCGGTAGATAGTGATAGCGGAGTGCTGGGCTCACAGGTTGCACGCCGGCTTGGGTGGCCATCGCTCAGCCTGGTAGCTGCCATTAATGAACTTGATCCCGATGGCGGTTCCATCGAAGTTGAGCGGATGATCGACGAGGGCCGTCAGATTGTGAGTGCCTCACTTCCTGCAGTTGTCAGCGTAGTGAAGGACATCAATGAGCCACGTTATCCATCATTTATGGGAATTCGCAAGGCATCGCGTGCTGAAATGCCGTTATGGTCTGCAGCGGACATCGGCCTCAGTGATGTCCCATCACCAGCAGTGACATGGCCCGAATTACTCGCACCGCCGAAGGTGGAAACCGAGTGCGAGTTTATTGAAGGCGAAACATCGCAAGAGATCGCGGATAAGCTGGCTGGACGCATCATAGAAGAGAAGGTGATCTGATGACTAATAAAATATTTGTCTACATCGATCACTTTGACGGGAATGCACTTCCAGCCTCATGGGAGTCATTGGGAGCCGCTGTTACGCTAAAAGAGAGCTTCGGCGGCGACACCACCGCAGTGATCATCGGCAGCGGAGTGAATGAGGTAGCCGCAGAGGCTGTCTCGTACGGCGCAGACCAAGTCCTGGTGGTCGATGATCCAGGGCTCAAGGATTTTCGCGCCGAACCCTACGCGTCAATACTCAGCGAGCAACTCAAAGCTGCAGAAGCTGAAGTATTCCTACTTCCCAACACTGGTCGCACCCGCGAACTTGCCGCGATGGTCGCAGTGGATCTTGAGACTGGAGTTGCGCCTGATGTAGTTGCATTTGAAGTAGAGGACGGAGTGATTGTAGCGACACGTCCTATCTACGCTGGGAAGCTTCTTACGAAGGTTCTCTGCCGTGACCGCAGACCACAAATCCTGACATTGCGAAGTCGGTCATTCCCCAAGCCGGAGCCTGATTCAGAGCGGAGCGGTGAAATTAAATCGATATCACCAGACTTGGCTGAGCCGGTGACAGAGGTCCTCGGTTATTCCGAAGCAGAGGATGGAGTCAGTCTAACGGATGCAGCAGTCATCGTCTCAGGCGGAAGAGGAGTTTCCAATAATCCATCATTAGAGCCGCCTTCGGATCTCACCGATGAGAAGGAAGTGGAGATCTGGAGAGCTCAGCAAGGATTTAAGTTAGTGGGTGATCTAGCGTCAGTATTGGGTGCTGCAGTTGGTGCAAGCCGTGCCGCAGTGGATGCAGGCTATGTTCCCTACGCAAATCAAGTAGGGCAGACGGGCAAGGTTGTATCCCCAGACCTTTACATTGCATGCGGCATCTCCGGCGCCATCCAGCATTTGGCGGGCATGCGCACGTCGAAAACCATCGTGGCGGTTAACAAGGATCCGGATGCGCCTATCTTCGGTCTCGCAAGATTCGGAGTCGTTGGCGACCTATTCGACGTCCTGCCTGCGTTAACAGAAGCTTTTAAGGATCGCCTTACTTAATGAAACGATGCTGATGGCATTGGAAAGTTGCAGGACACATTTTTAAGTGTAGAGCGAAAGCATGAGGTGTGTTGTAAGGGATACATCTGCCATATGACACACCTCTTTGCTTAGATCGAATTCTGCAATGATTAAAGTGAATTGGAGACTATCTTTGTGGGATCGCTCTAGACAGAGTGTCCAGATCTTGGTACGACAAAGATTAGATGCATAACACAATCCATCATAATTGGGTTGTAATCCGGATGTAAGCCGTGAAGCTGCAGACTTATGCTACTATGACGTTGCAAACCACCTTAGTGCAGCTGATTGGAGGCAACAGTCCAAGAATAGAGAAGAGTTGCTAGAGTCTACCCCCACATTATGGTCAGACCTGCGCTCCAAAGATTTTCCTACGTCCTCCGGACGCCATGAGAGGTGGTTTGCATTTGAGCTAGCGAGCCCTCGTTTCCAACGAGGGCTCGATATTTGTCACAGGTAGTAATCGGTGATCGGGAATCAGTTGATCAGTCAAGAAGTTGATAAGTCAAAAAGTCAAGGAGTGTTCAGGAATCAGTTACTCGGGAATCGGATAATCAGGGATCGGTTGATAAGTGGACAGGTCAATAAGTCAAAGCGTAATCCTTTTTGACCAATCAACTCATTCAGCTCTTGATATATTAAGTACCTGATTCCTGATTGCAGATATCTGATCACTGGCCATTGTCAACTGATCTTCCTTCCAAGACCTTCAGTGCAAATTGTGCACGGCGTTGCTGTCCTTCAAGCCAGCCTGGCTCATTCGCCATCCGTTCTAAGTGGGAAATGACTGCTTCACGTTCCTCCGAACTGATGCTCTCGATGGCTGAATGAATTCGAGTGGGATCTTCGGAAAGCACATCACTCCAAAATGCCTCTGGATTATGCATCAGACTCATCCACCTCTCTGGGCTTGATTTTATCTCACATTCCATTCGGCAAACCGAAATTGAGTCACTTCATCGAGCAGCAGCATGCCGGGTGAAGCAATAGGATAATAACCTTGCAAATTTGCCAGTTGATCATCAGATGAATAGAGAGAAATGACGCGGAATAGCTTCTCGATCTTTCCAAAAGTTTGGTATATCCAGCGGTCGTTGGTTTTAACCTTGGTGAGAGCCTCTGCTACAATTCAAAGGCAGCAGAATGGAGAATTCAATGAATAAAGTTGGTGCTTTTACCTTTGTCCTGCATTCCCACATACCATACACACGACAAGCAGGCCGATGGCCGCACGGAGAAGAGTGGCTTCATGAGGCAGCCGCTGAAACGTACATCCCGCTGCTCGATCGTTTGTATGCAATCCTTGAGGACGGAGTTAAGGCAAGGCTCACGCTGGGCCTTACGCCGATCCTTCTCGAGCAATTGGCTGACGAGGACGTTCGCCGGAATTTCCTGACATACCTGGACGGTCGCATTGAGGGGGTCAAGAAAGATATTCATCGGTTTGAGTCCGAGGATGAATCGCATTTCACGTACCTAGCCCATTTTTACAGGGACTGGTATGAAAACATCAGAAGTAGCTTTGTCGATCGTTATGACAGCAATCTCGTCCCAGCGTTCCGAAAACTTCAGGAAGAGGGGATCATAGAGGTCATCACTAGCGGTGCAACGCATGGGTACCTACCACTCCTCGACAGGGATGAATCGATAAATCTGCAAATACGAGCAGCAGTGGAGAGTTATCAGCGACACATGGGCTGCGCACCACGCGCGATATGGCTACCTGAGTGCGCATATCGACCAGCTTTCGTTGCCGATGATGGGCGTGTAAGACCGGGCATCGAGGATTTCCTTTCAAAGCATAATCTGAAACTTTTCTTCGCTGAGACTCACATGATCGAAGGGGGTCTCCCAGTGGGGGTTGCTGCTGGTGAAGCTATCGGGCCCTATGGAGCAGTCGTCCGTCGATACCTTGTTCCTTTTACCGATGCCGAAGTTGAAGAGCCCGCAACCACGTACCAGCCCTATTATGTGACCGAGCCTGTTGTGTCGGTAATTGGCCGTAACAATCAAACGGGACTTCAAGTGTGGAGCGCGGAATGGGGGTACCCGGGCGAGTATGACTATCGTGATTTTCACAAGAAAGATGGGTCTTCCGGGATGCAATACTGGCGTATTACGGGTGCAAGTGTAGACCTGGCAGAGAAGGATGCGTATCACCCGGATTGGGCTGCATTTAAAGCTGAGCAACATTCGGCTCACTTCTCAAAGCTAGTAGATGACCTTGCAATGAGCTATTGGGAGGAAGAAAAGGTATTCGGTATTATTTCTGCAAATTATGATACAGAACTATTTGGCCATTGGTGGTTCGAGGGAATAGATTGGTTGGACGGTGTGTTGAGGAGACTGGCATCATCGGAAGTTGTCCAACTGATGACCGCTTCGGATTACATTGAAGAACATCCGCCCGACACCGTCCTTCATCTTCCTGAAGGTTCCTGGGGAGCTGGAGGAACGCATTTCGTTTGGGATAATGTCGATACTCATTGGATGTGGCCCATCATCCATGGAGCGGAACAACGAATGCTTCGTAGAATACAAGATCGAAGTGATGTATCTCAAGCTGAGCGGAAAGTCCTGAATCAAGCTGCAAGGGAGTTATTACTGCTTCAATCCTCCGATTGGCCATTTTTGGTTACCACGGGACAAGCGAAGGAATATGCGATCCAGCGATTCCAGCAGCATGTTGACAGATTTGATGAGCTTCTCAACAGCTTGGACGCTGGGGAGCCCAATGTGAATCTCGCAGAAAAGCTATGGGAGCGCGATAAGATCTTTCCTGATATTGATTACGAATGGTTCAAGACATGAAGGTCTTATTTTTGGCAGCGGAAGCGACACCGATCATTAAAGTTGGTGGATTGGCTGACGTCGCGGGTGAGCTTCCATCCTATCTGCAAGATTTGGGAGTTGATGTTCGAGTTGTCATTCCATTCCACACCTCAATTCATCGTGAGGAATGGGTTTTAGAACGGGTTGTGGAGGTAGACGTTCCTAGTGCAAATGGACCGGCACCCGGCATCCTTTACCGGACCGAAGCAGAAGGCAGTGTCTATTATCTAGTAGATGGCGATCCGATCCGAACTGTTCACGGTGTTTACAGCGATCCATATCAAGATGGTTTCAAATTCACATTCGCATTTCTAGCTGCGTTGCAGGCGATGGAGCAGTTGGGCTGGAGGCCAGATCTGGTTCACGGTCATGACTGGCATGTATGCGCCGCTCTTGCATGGTTACATAACAACAGAGATACTGTTCCATTTTGGCGTGAGACTGCCAGTCTTCTAACTATCCATAACCTCCCCTATATGGGAGCAGGAAGTGAATCAGCCCTGGAGACTTATGGCATCCCGCAATCCGATGATCCAAGACTTCCAGATTGGGCGCGCAGGATGCCTTTACCGCTTGGGATCGCGACCAGCGATTGGCTTAATGCTGTCAGTCCGACCTATGCTGAGGAAATCCAGACGTCACATTTTGGCCATGGTCTTGAAGGTATCTTGCATGACAGGCGCGATCGATTAGTGGGAATCCTCAATGGTATCGACGCAAAGAACTGGAATCCTGAGACAGACGGAGATCTTCCTCATAGGTATTCCCGCCAGGAGTTAACTGCCAGAAGAGCGGTCAAAGCTGATTTACTTGATTCTGTTAATCTGACGCCTGTTACCAAAACTCCACTTCTGGGGATGGTGACGCGAATGGATTATCAGAAGGGCATCGACATTGCGTTGCAGGCGCTTCGTGACATTCAGGACGAAACATGGCAATTCCTCCTACTCGGTACCGGTGATCCATATCTTGAAGAAATGGCTAGATCCTTTGGATCAGAGTTTGAGGGAAGGGCACGCGTGGAGATTCGCTTCGATCCTCTATTAGCTAGGAGAATCTACGGTGGTGCAGACATGCTCCTTATCCCTTCCCGTTACGAACCAGCTGGTCTGACTCAGATGATCGCCATGCGTTATGGATGCGTACCAGTCGTATCTGCTACAGGAGGTCTGAAAGACACGGTGGAAGACTATGATGAAACCCGATCAGGAACGGGTTTTGTTTTTACGCCCAATGAGCCTCAAATACTTAGCGAGACGATAAGAAGGGCAATTACGGTCTTTAAGGATCAACGCCGGTGGAGGGGAATCCAGTTGAGAGGTATGGCGAGGGACTTCTCCTGGATTAATTCCGCTCGCGAATATGTTCAACTCTACGAAAAAGCTATGATTGGAAGATACGCTCAATGGTGAAAGAGAAATCCAAAAATGGGCGCGCAGGGGGTATCCTCTTACATCCAACATCTCTTCCTGGTCGAGACGGGATCGGAGACCTTGGCGATGGCGCTCTCCACTGGCTTGATTGGTTGAAGAGTACTGGATGTAGTATTTGGCAAGTCCTTCCATTGGGACCGACGGGATACGGTGATTCGCCATACCAGAGCTTCTCAACGAAAGCGGGTAATCCAATGCTCATCGACCTTAGAGCTTTGATCGGAGATGGATTGCTGCGCAATGAGGATTTCAACTTCGATGAAACATTCTCAGAGGATCGAGTTGAATATGGTCCAGTCATTCAACACAAGGATGGGCTATTACGACTGGCGTCTGAGAGATTCCGATCTGGGAGTGGTGAAAAGCTGCGGGTTGATTACCAGGCATTTTGTTTGGATCACCAGGAATGGTTGGATGAGTTTTCACTCTTCATGGCATTGAAAGAAGCGAACTCAGGGGCGCCTTGGCCCTCTTGGGATCAATCACTAAGGCAGCGAGTTCCAGAAGCAATCGAAGGTGCGAAGATCGAACTGGCCGAGAAGATCGAGGATCATAAACTCCGTCAATTCTTATTCTTTCGCCAGTGGACCATCATTCGCAGGAAGGCAGAGAATTTAGGAATTAAGATTATTGGGGATGTACCAATTTTCCTGGCTCACGATAGCGCTGATGTTTGGACAAATTTTGAACTTTTCCACCTCGATAGAGAGGGAATGCCTACCGTAGTTGCTGGTGTCCCTCCGGATTACTTTTCACCCACAGGACAGCTCTGGGGAAATCCGCTCTACCGCTGGGACCTATTAAAGGAAGAAGATTACGCCTGGTGGGTAAGCCGCATGAAGAGTGTTCTCAGCCTAGTCGATGTTGTGCGGTTGGATCACTTCCGAGGCTTCGAAGCTTATTGGGAAATTCCTGCAGAGGCACCGACTGCCGAGACTGGGCGCTGGGTAAAGGGCCCTGGATCGGAGTTCTTCTCAACGATTCAGCAAGAACTTGGTGAATTACCGTTGATCGCAGAAGACCTGGGTGTAATTACACCCGGGGTAGAAAAACTACGTGAGTCTTACAATCTTCCCGGCATGAAAGTTCTTCAATTTGCCTTTGATGGTGATTCTGAGAACGATTTCCTTCCTCACAACTATCCAACCCGGTGTCTTGTATACACTGGAACCCATGACAACGACACAACAACCGGTTGGTTTCAAAATGCCAGTGATGATGAACGAGATTATTGCCGCCGGTATTTAGCGAGCAGCGGTGATGATATTGCATGGGCTCTCATACGATCTGCCTGGTCCTCAGTGGCGGATATAGCGATCGCGCCAATGCAGGATTTCCTTTCATTGGGCAGTAAAGCTCGGATGAATTACCCAAGCCGGGCTGAAGGTAATTGGACCTGGCGCGTTAACGAACGAGAGTTGACAGCATCACTTGCCGGACGAATATGGGAGCTTAACTCACTTTACGGTCGACTAGACTCGTATGATAGAAAGGCTGCGGACTGACGTTTGCCAGTAGCAATCCCGTGAGTTTCTCCAGTTTCTTGGTGACCTTAGGTCTTATTAATTAAGTTTGAGTCGAATGGATGATGATCTTTTAGTGAAGCCTTCTATAAATGACACATGATCCAAACTTTTAATCCCAGATGTAGTGTTTTAGTTGAAATACATTCAGCCCCTTAGTCTGGCAGTTCATTTAAAAATGTATGGAGATTGAAATGAAAATTGCTGTGCTTAGTGACTCTCACGACAACGTTTGGAAGATCCGGGAGGCGATGCCTTATCTACGTGATTCGAAAGCTGTTATTCATTGTGGTGATATGTGCGCGCCCTTCGTCATCAAGGAGTTAGCAGGGCCGCTTGAAGACATCCCCATCCACATTGTGTGGGGTAATAATGATGGGGATACCTATCGTATCTCAAAGGTTGCGGCTGGTTTTCCACATGTAAATCTTCATGCTGAACTTGCGGAGATTTCGATTGCGGATCTTTGGATTGCGGTCAACCATTACCCGAAGATCGCTCGAGCGCTGGCTCTAACTGGTGAATACGATATGGTTTTCTATGGACATGACCACACAGCCCACGACTCCATGATAGGTGAATGTCTGCTCCTCAATCCAGGGGAGTTGATGGGATTGAACGGGGTGAGCAGTCTGGTAATCGTTGATACCGAAACGAAGCAGTTCGAACGAATTTTCCTTTAAAAGAAGCTGGGCAGATAATAAAACGCCCTGTCGAGAGAGTCGGGCGTTATGAACGCAGGCGCCCCTGCGGCGACTCGAACGCCGGCCTCTGCCTTCGGAGGGCAATGCTCTATCCACTGAGCTACAGGGGCGAGGCAATTAGCATTCTAGCGTAAGGCTTGAAGTACATCAAGTCTGTCAAGTGAATGCATACGAAGCTCCTTATAACACATTTGTTATTGCGAGCAATGCGGTGGGGAAGCAATCTCCTCAACCTCATGTCATTGCGAGCCACGCAGTGGTGGAGGGATCTCCTCCTTCACAAGGTTCATCCAACAGCCTCTTGGAGATTGCCACGTCGCCCTGCGGCCTCCTCGCAATGACACGGCCGGATGTCTTTGCGAGACCTGGAGGGACGAAGCAATCTCCCCGGCTATTTGTCATTGCTAGTTCTGGAGGGGCGAAGCGATCTCCTCCTTAATAAAAGTCGAGCAACAATCTCTTGGAGCTTAAGAAGTCTATCCTGAGCGTAATCACTGCGCTGATAAGCTGAATTATCCTCTGTACCAGGTAATGAGATGTCGCTCAGGATAGCAAGTGCATAATTGTTGTAATGTTTCTAAACCGGAGCTAATGTGCCTGCAAAGATTAGCCATGCAAGCGTTGTCTTTGCTGTAAGGCTAAGTATGATGAAGACACGTTCACCAAACAAGTAGTTCTTCCACTTCCCAACTTTCTTATATTGCAGGTACATGTTTACGGCAAAGATGTTGAAGAAGACAAAGATTGTTGGTATGATGGCGTACACAAAGCCTGGTGGCTCCGCTCCAGCCGAAGATAGTGCACCGAAAAAGTACATAACTATAACGATCCACGGGACGATGCCGGCAAAGCATCCATAGATGAATGCTGTCCATCTTGTCTTATCAGTATTTTGGTTGTGAAGCTCCATCATGATCCCGAATAAATTCATTGTTGCGTTAATGCTAAAGATCAAGATGATCGCACCAAGATCCCAGACTCCGACGAGCATCCCAATCAAGACGATCATGAGTGAAGAACTCAGTGCATATTCATAGAAACGGACAGGATTCATGCCTTTCTTTAGGTTAGAGACATACTGGTTGTATCCAATTGTGGCTAAGTAGAAGTGTGCAATCGCGGAGAGCAGTAAGAATGTGGCTACTGCTGGACCGAAAAGCAACTCATAGACAATGGTAGGATTTGGTGTAAGTGCGAAGTTCTCTACGTCGAATGTAAGGAAATTGGAATAAATGGGGTAGGTTGTATCGTTACTCAACACAATCATGAGGATTCCCTGTATAAGGTGAAGACCTCCCATAATTAAGTTGAAGCGGCGTAAACCGCGGAAAGTTGCATCGGATGCCTGTACTCTGTCTACTGTCGTAGATGCTGTCATTTTGTCTCCTCCTTGGCAATGGTTGATGGCAGTCCTCTTATTGATTGTAACGGTAAGAATTGATTCATATACCCTAAAGTTCTCATCCATTCCGTTTTTTTACTTATGAGTTGTCGAACGAATTTGAATTCTGATTTTTGAAGACTATTTATATCGGTGCATATCAAACAGAATCAAAGCGGAAGTATTGAAAAACCCAGCTTTTAGCGTACAAATAGAATTGATTGGCTAAGAATAGATCTCGTGATCTAGTTTGAGTTTACCACTTTGCATTGAGGATATGAGGATCTTCTTTCGTGATTGCGGATTGGAGAGCACAATGGCGATGTATCGCTAAAAGATTTTTTCGAATGTCTCCACATAATCCCAATGAGATCTTCAGATCATCATGGGAATAATTCTGTAAAGTATTTTGGGCTCGGTGATCGATTTAGATAGTGAGAGAGAATGTAAGGTCGGGGCGGCCGGATTTGAACCGGCGACCTCACGGACCCGAACCGTGCGCTCTAGCCGGGCTGAGCCACGCCCCGAACACTCTGGCGGCATTATACTTCACCCAATGAGCGTCAGCAAGGAAATCGTCGATCATTGCTGTTTTTCTACTTTGATTGGAAATAAAAAATGAATTATGAGGTCTTGAAGACTTTCGCTGCTGCGTTGGCTTTTTCTTCATTAATCGGAAGCATGAAGCAGAAAATACTTCCCATGCCTTCCTTACTCTCGCACCAGATCTGACCGTTATGCATCTCGACCATCGCTTTGGCGATGGATAAGCCCAGCCCCATCCCACCATGCTTTCGGGTAAGGTGTGATTCTACCTGGTAAAACCTTTCAAAGATTCTTTCTTGTTCGTTTTCAGGGACGCCAATTCCAGTATCGACGACCATGATTTTCACATAGCCCTCGTCTAATTCAGCCTTCACCCCCACCTTGCCACCTTGATCCGTAAATGTGATCGCATTCTGGACGAGGTTGGTGAGTGCTACGGCGATCTTCTCTTGGTCACCGACAATTGTCAAGTTGTCATTCGGGGGAAGGTCATATTCCAGATTAAGCCCTTTTGTATTAGCGGCTTCCATAAATTCATTGGTCGTATTAATAACGAGGTCCCGTACAGAGAACTCATCCTTACGCACAACAGATGTACCCTCTTCCTCATGCGCGATCGTGGCCATATCCTCAATGATGTCCTTCAACCGCATTGCACTTCGTATGATGACGTCTAACTGCTCATGGTAGGATCCGGTAACGGTCTCCTTAAGGAAGGTTGCATGTCCGAGGATCAGACCAAGGGGGGTGCGTAGCTCATGTGAGGCTATCGCAATGAAGTCGGATTTCATCCGATCAAGCCTCATTAACTCCGCATTCGCCTCCTGAAGCTTATTCAGCAGCCTCACATTCTCAATAGCGATTGCAGCTTGGCCAGCGAGCGTTTCAAGTACCGCGAGGTCATCCTCGGTGTATTGGCCCTTATTTTGTTTATTAATCGCCTCGATGACGCCAATCGGTTTTTCCTTGACTTTCAGCGGGACGCCAAGTAGTGATATTGTATGAGAGGATAAAGTTTGATCCACTTCCCGATACACACGTGGGTCATTAGCTGCATCCTGGATAACCATGGGTCTTGCGTGAGTGAAGATCCATCCAGCAACACTGTTTTCAAGTGGTACGCTGATTGTCTTCAGATCATTGCGTTGAAAGTCAGGACCTGCTTCGAAGCGTAATTCACCAGACGCAGTGTCGAACAGCAGGATCGATGCTCCCTCGCTCTGAGTCAGTTCAATTGCTACATCGACGATAGCTTGGAGGAGTTGGTCAAGATCATGAGTCGAGGAAAGGTATCGACTGATTTCGACGATGCGTTCTAGTTGTTTAACCTTTACGGGCTGCTTCTTTTTACTGGGCATCACCACTCTCTTTTCAGCCACTCGATTTTAGCATAGGCGTAGGAAGGGACAAGTTCTTGAACTATGGAGTATGTATCATGCCCGTCATGATATCGGTCCTCTCATCCCAAAGCGTTGTAGTGGAACGAATGAACTCTCACCCCAACCCTTTGCCTCATGGAGAGGGGCAGAATGGCGGCTATAATATAATCACCTCATATCTATGAGTCACTAGGAAATCCAACCTCTTCAAGAGATTTTCTTTGGGTATGATCCTATGTATTTATGGATAAGGATTTGGTGTGTAGTATGCGCGCGATGAGACTTCGAAATCCAGATTCGATCGAGGCACGGCCGTTGCATGAATCAGAGTCTCCTCAACCAGAACCAGGTTCTGGAGAAGTACTGGTTCAGGTTCGAGCCTGTGGCATATGTCACACAGATCTGCATACCATAGAGGGAGATATTCGACCGCCATCACTTCCAATTACGCCTGGTCACCAAGTGGTTGGAAACGTTGTGGCTGTTGGAGATGGAGTTGATAATAAGCATGTTGGCGAGAGAGTAGGGATACCCTGGTTATATCGGGCATGCGGGCGCTGCGAATTCTGCCTACGAGGTGAAGAAAATCTCTGTCGTGATGCTGAATTCACCGGATTTCATCATGATGGTGGTTATGCCGAGTATATGATTGCAGATACAAGCTACACACTCGCTATTCCTGAAAATATCTCCGACGAGTTAGCGGCACCACTACTTTGCGCAGGGATCATAGGATATCGATCACTGCAAAAGGCCGATCTCGAACCCGGTGAACGGTTGGGGCTTATCGGTTTCGGTGCAAGTGCGCACCTTGCCATCCAGGTGGCCACTTACTGGAACTGCCAGGTTTTCGTCTTCACGCGAAGTCACGGGCACCGGGAGCTAGCAGCCTCCCTTGGTGCTTCCTGGGTTGGTGGAATTGAAGATGAAGCGCCAACTCAGCTTGATCGTGCTGTACTCTTCGCCCCGATCGGTTCGCTGGTGCCTCTGATCCTTGGAAAGCTTCGCCCTGGCGGAACCCTAGCAATCAACGCCATTCACCTATCTCCCATTCCTGAACTTCCTTATCATTTGATTTATGGTGAACGCACGCTTCGCAGTGTTGCGAACGCCACTTACCAGGATGGAGTTGAATTCTTACAACTCGCTGCGAAGATTCCAATTCACGCGACAACGTCAACCTATCCATTGAGTGAGGCTAATCACGCTTTGAGTGACATGAAAGAGAGCCGGTTAGACGGCGCAGGAGTATTGATACCATGATTCGACTTGGAACCTCGGGTTTTTCCTATGACGATTGGATTGGCGAAGTTTATCCAGAAGACATCCCACGTTGGCAGTGGCTTGCCTATTATGCACGCTCCTTTGATACCGTCGAATTGAATGTGACCTATTATCGCTTACCTGAGCTCCGGATCGTCCAAGGTTGGGTCGACCGGACTCCAGAAAAATTCCTATTTACCGTAAAGGCTCATCGAAGTCTGACTCACGAACGCACTGAACCAGATTATCAAATCTTCTGTGAGGCTATTCAACCACTCTCTGCAGCTGGTAAATTGGCATGTGTCCTTGCACAATTCCCTCATGCATTCCATCCCACTGAAGAAAATAAGGATTACCTCGTCAAATTACGGGAAGGTTTGCAAAATATCCCCACCGTCATCGAGTTCCGTGATAGCAAGTGGGTTCAAGACGATACCTTCGATTTGTTAGAGGAGTTGAATCTGGGATTCTGCTGTGTCGATGAACCCAAGCTGCGAGGTCTCATGCCTCCTGTTAGCAGAGTGACTGGGCCTCTGGCCTACGTGCGTTTTCACGGACGAAATTATGAGAAGTGGTGGCAGCACGAGTTCGCTTGGGAACGCTATGACTATACTTACTCAGAGGAGGAACTTGCGGAGTGGATCCCAAAGATCAAGGATCTTGACGATCAGGCGCCATTGACTCTGGTTTACGCAAACAATCATTACAAAGGCCAGAGTGTAGATACGTTACAAAAGCTGCAAAAACTCCTGGCTTGGGAGGAATGATCTATAGGCATTAATTGATTACAGGAGAAGGCCGATGGTATAATCGGTTCATCCTCGGAAGGCGTTCTCCGACGTCGAATTGTCCAAAGGGATTCCATAGAGAGGGCGAGCGATGTCAGGTCACTCAAAATGGTCAACGATTAAAAGGAAGAAAGCAGCCAATGATGCCAAGCGCGGAAATCTATTCACACGTCTTGCGCGTGAAATAACGATTGCCGCTCGTACTGGCAGTGGCGATCTTGATACAAATTTCACACTCCGTCTTGCTGTTGAACGCGCGAAGGCTAACAATATGCCCAAAGATAATATCGAGAGGGCAATCAAGCGCGGGACAGGTGAAGATAAGAGCGGTGCAATACTTGAGGAGATCCATTATGAAGGCTATGCACCGAACGGCGTAGCTTTGATGATTGATGTTGTCACCGATAACCGTAATAGAGCTGTTGCTGAAGTACGCCATGTTTTAACCAAGGCAGGGGGCAACCTAGCGGAATCAGGATCTGTCACCTGGCAGTTCACTCGCGCTGCTTATTTTGCATTTCCATCAGCCGGAGTTGACCCTGAAGAAGTCTTCGACAAGGCTGTCGATGCAGGTGCCGATGATGTCATTTTGGGCGAGGATGATATTGAGATCATTGCGCCTGTGGAATGTTTTAAAGAAATCAACGATGCTCTAGAAGAAATGGGTATAAAACCCGAGGAAGCAGCACTTCGAATGCTTCCCAACTCTGTAACGCAGCTTCCAATCGATAAAACGCTACAGGTGATGCGTGTCATTGAAGAGCTGGAGGACTTGAGCGACGTACAGCGAGTCTACTCGAACATTGATGTGACCGATGACGCCGTTGCTCAATTGGAAGCTGCCTGAACACCCCGAGGGTATTCTTGGACATTAATGGGTTGGAGTTCTCTGGATGCTGGTGATAGGCGTTGATCCTGGGACAGCCAGCACTGGATATGGACTATTGCGCCAGCACCGAGATGGGCAGTTGGACCTGATTGATTTCGGTATGATTTCGACAACAGCTGGGAAACCAATGGCGACCCGGCTGTTGGATTTATACCAGGTACTGACTGAAATTATTGATAATTTCCAGCCAGATGCTGCTGCAGTGGAGAAACTCTATTTCCAGCGCAATGTGTCCACTGCGATCACAGTCGGGCAAGCACGCGGTGTGGCCATGCTTGCGCTGGCTCAGGTTGGTATTCCCATCGAGGAGTACAGTCCGAAAGAGATCAAAGTTGCGGTGACCGGATACGGGAACGCGGATAAAGGCCAAATGCAATCGATGGTGAAAGTGTTGCTCCGAATGGAGGATATTCCTAAACCTGATGATGCTGCAGATGCGCTCGCTGTAGCTATCTGTCATTGTCATTCGCAAAAACTGCGCAGCTTAGGGGGTCATTCATGATTAATTCGATTCAAGGCATCGTTTTACACACCGGTCACGAATCGATTGTGCTTGAAGTGGGTGGAATTGGGATCCGTCTTGAGGTGCCGACCTCCGTTGTGGAAGCGTCTCCAGGCGTCGGTAAGAGACTCCTGTTACATACCCAACTGATCCTCCGCGAGGATTCGGTCAGCATCTATGGTTTCTTGGATGAGGAGCAGCGGGATCTGTTCAACTCCGTGATTAAGGTAAGCGGTGTTGGACCTCGATTAGGATTAGCGATGCTCTCGAATCTCTCGATCGAAGTACTTCAAAGCGCAGTAGCGAATGACCAGCCTGAAGTGTTGGAGAGGGTTCCGGGAATCGGTCGAAAAACAGCCCAAAAGATCGTCTTAGATCTCAAGGACAGGCTTAAAGCTCCTGTGAGCATCGTCCCCATCACTGGCAAGCGGGACAGCGAGGTGATTGAAGTACTCACCGCTCTTGGATATACCATGATTGAAGCGCAGGCCGCTTTGAAGTCAATTCCTCCCGATGCCTCTGAGGAAGTGGAGGAGAGAGTCCGCCTGGCTTTGCAATATTTCGCCCATTCCTGATCGTTTATCTCGGCCACATTTCCTTCCTGAGGATGGTAGGCTTGAGGTCGATAGGTTCTGGAGGCAAATATGTTAGATGACAAGAAGATTACAATCATCGGCCCCGGTGTTATGGCAGAGGCCATTATTAAAGGATTGATCGAGCGGGCTGGAGTATCTCCAAAAATGATCCTTGTGAGTGGACCGCGCGAGAATCGATTGGAAGAATTGAAAAAGAATTATGGAGTTTCTGCAACAACGAATAATCGTGAAGCTGTCAAAGGATCAGGGATCATTATCATTGCTGTCAAACCGCAGAGTGTCCCAGCAGCGTTGCGCGATCTTCCAGGGGCGATACCTGAGGATGCACTTGCCATCTCAATCGTCGCCGGGACTACTTTAAGCGATCTTTCAAAGCGGTTAGGGCATGAGGCAGTAGTTCGGGCGATGCCCAATACTCCAGGACAAATCGGAGCTGGCATCACTGTTTGGACCGCTACCAAATCGGTTCGCGAAGATCAAATGGAGCAGGCCAAATCGATTTTGGGTGCAATGGGAGAGGAGATCTTTGTCGAAGAAGAAGATTACTTGGACATGGCTACCGCGGTCTCAGGTACAGGTCCATCCTATGTCTACCTCTTCATGGAAGCAATGGTAGATGCAGGTGTTCATCTAGGATTTCCAAGGCGTATCGCCGAAGAACTTGTTGTGAAAACGGTGGCGGGATCTGTAGCGTTTTATGATCATTCCCCACTTCACCTTGCACGATTAAGGAACCAAGTTACATCACCAGGAGGAACTTCCGCAGCAGCGCTTTATTACTTGGAGAAGGCAGGATTTCGCACTGCGCTCTCGAGGGCAATTTGGGCAGCCTATGAGCGGTCAACCCAGCTAGGGAAAGGTAAAAAACGAGGTGAAGTTGTGGATGAATGATCTGATCCTGTGGGTGGGTATCGAATGATTTAGACAATCAATAGAAGGAAACAGTGGTAGACATGGTGGAACGGGGCGTTGGGATGATGATCGGCTGGACAAAATGGATGGTCTCAATTATGATTCTTCCGTTCAATAATACTCAAAATTCCCGAACATAATCCTTATCTTCTGGTATAGTATGCCGATCAATGCACAAGACCCCGATCACTTTGACTCCCAAGGTGTGGCGAGGTCTTTTTGTCCGAGTCTTAATACCTAGAGGAGATTTCTCTGGTCTGGAGGCGAAATGTCTGAAATGTTGGAAAGCTTGTCCTCAGAACTTAAGAAACAGATTGAAGAGTTCTCACCTGAAGTGGAGTTGAGAGATGTAGGAACAGTTCTCGAGGCAGGTGATGGTATCGCGAGAGTATCCGGACTCACGGATGTTTTATCGCAGGAGCTGGTTCAATTCGCGAATGGTGTAATGGGAATTGCGTTTAACCTGGAGATGAATAACGTTGGTGTGATCATCATGGGTGATTACTCCACGATTGATGAGGGCATGACGGTTGGAACTACCGGCCGTATCGCCTCCGTCCCCGTTGGTTATGGTCTCGTCGGGCGAGTTGTAAATGCGCTGGGTGAACCCATCGATGGCAAAGGTTCCATTCTTTTTGATGATTTCTATCCCATCGAGCGCATTGCACCAGGCGTTGTCGAGCGAAAGGATGTTGATACACCTGTGCAGACTGGTATTAAGGCCATTGATTCAATGATCCCTATCGGCAGAGGTCAACGTGAGCTGATCATCGGCGATCGTCAAACTGGTAAATCGGCTATTGCCATTGATACCATCATTAACCAACGAGGAAAGGACCTCATTTGCATTTATGTTGCAATTGGACAAAAGCGCGCTGGCATTGCCAGGACTGTTGCGACGTTGGAGAGCTACGGTGCTATGGAGCACACAATTGTAATATCCGCTGCAGCCGACGAACCCGCGGCACTCCAGTATATCGCTCCATACTCTGGTTGTGCGATTGGTGAGTTTTTCGCTGAACAGGGCCTGGATGCACTTGTGGTTTATGATGATCTCTCCAAACATGCTTGGGCATACCGACAAGTGTCACTTCTACTGAGGCGCCCACCAGGACGTGAAGCTTACCCCGGTGATGTCTTTTACTTGCACAGCCGCCTCTTGGAGCGAGCAGTTCGTTTGGCCGATCACTACGTTATCGTTCCGAAGGATTTTGAAGGAGAAGTCATAGCAGAAGATGCTGTTGATGATGTGCTTTATGATGGCCCATTGGCGAAGCATGATGCTGAGACTGCGCTAGAAGCTCGAGATGATGCTTCTGATTATAAGGTTGAAAAGGTGAGTAAAACAGGTGGTTCGTTGACAGCCCTTCCGATTATTGAAACATTACTTGGTGACGTTTCCGCCTACATCCCAACGAATGTGATCTCCATCACTGATGGGCAAATTTACTTAGAGACCGACTTGTTCAACGCCGGTATTCGGCCAGGTATTAACGTCGGGCTATCAGTTTCCCGTGTCGGAGGCGATGCTCGTACTGAGGCTATGAACCAAGTTGCTGGGCAACTGCGCCTTGATATGGCAAGTTACCGTGAAGTTGCGGCTTTCGCACTATTCAGTTCAGATCTTGACGCAGCGACTCAGGCTCAGCTTGCCAGAGGTCAGCGATTGCAGGAGATCTTAAAACAACCGCAGTATCAACCGCTGGAATTGGAACATGAGGTGGTGTTGCTTTACGCGGGAACTAAAGGATATGCTGATAAGGTTCCAGTCGATCGAGTCAGCGACTGGGAACGCGCCTTGCTGCGCAACATGGAATCCTCTCAGCCTGGAATTTTGAAGGATATTGCTGAGAAGAAGGAAATAACAAATGAAACCGAGGCGAACCTGCAAGAAGCAGTAGAGGCCTTCAACCGCGGTTGGCAGGCGTAGGCTTCACCTAGAGGAGACCAGGAATGACATCCGCCAGGGAAATGCGGCTCAGAATCCAGGGTGTGAGCAATATCGCCCAGGTTACTCGCGCTTTGGAGGCAGTGAGCGCGAGCAAAGTACGACAGGCTCAACGAGCGGTGCTTGAAACACGCCCTTACTCGGACAAGGCTTGGGATGTACTGTTGCACCTTTCCAGACAACCCGCACGAGATTTCATCCACCCTCTATTGACACAGAGAGAGAGCATTGACCAGATTCTTGTGGTCCTCATCACTGGCGACCGCGGTCTCGCTGGTGCTTACAACGCGAACATCGTCCGCTACTCGCTTGAGCAATTCAAGGATGCGCCGGCGCCAGTGAGGTACATCGTCGTTGGACGAAAAGGCCGCGATATGATGGCGCGGCGTGGGCAAGACATACAAGCTGAATTCAGCAATCTACCCGCAGCTCCAAGCTTCGCTGACGTATCTGCGATCGGTAGACTTGCAGTGGACGAGTACCTCGAAGATCATGTGGACCAGGTTTACCTTATCTATACGGATTTTGTAAACCTTCTGAGACAGGTCCCAACGATGAAGAAATTGCTTCCATTGGAAATTGATCAAGTGGATGAGAGGGTGGAAACTTTCGATCAGGCATCAACGGGACCAGAACCGACGTATATTTATGAACCTGGCATGGAGCAGCTTATCGATCGCATTGTTCCACGATTGACGGCGCTTCAGGTCTATCAGGCTGTTATGGAATCTCTTGCCAGCGAGCATGCAGCTCGGATGGTGGCAATGAGAAACGCAACGGAAAACGCAAATGAATTGGTATTTGCTTTAAGGCTTGCTTATAACAAAGCGCGTCAGAGAGCAATTACCCGAGAGATCCTGGATATCGTTGGAGGAGCAGAAGCACTAGTATCCTCCACACAAGGAGGCGTGCGAGCGTGGAAGCGATGATGGAGAAGAGGATTGGACGTGTCACCCAGATTCAGGGTGGTGTCGTAGATTGCGAGTTTCCCCCTGGGCAACTTCCTGAGATTTATGACGCACTCGAGTTATCGATTGACGGAGACGAAAGGTTGGTGCTTGAAGTTCAGAAGCACCTTGGAGATCGAATGGTTCGGACCGTTGCGATGGATTCCACGGATGGTCTGAAGCGAGGCATGGAGGTAATAGCGACGGGTGCTCCAATCATGGTTCCGGTTGGTGAGACCACACTTGGGCGTGTTTTCAACGTGCTCGGAGAGCCCATCGACCATAAGGGCCCCGTTGATGCCACTGAGAAGTATCCTATCCATCAACCAGCGCCCTCATTTGAAGATCAATCGCGCAGGGTTGAGGTCTTTGAAACCGGCATCAAGGTTATCGATCTGATCGCACCATTTACCAGGGGTGGGAAGACTGGGATTTTCGGAGGTGCAGGCGTCGGTAAAACCATCATCATCCAGGAGTTAATCCGCTCCATCGCTACTGTGCATAAGGGAAACTCCGTGTTTGCTGGGATTGGAGAGCGCACACGAGAGGGCACCCAGATGTATCGTGAAATGATCGAGTCTGGCGTGTTGAAGGACACAGTCCTCGTCTACGGCCAAATGAATGAGCCAGCGGGTGTGCGCTTGAGGGTCGGTCTCGCTGCATTGACCATGTCAGAATATTTTCGTGATCAAGGTAGGGATGTGCTCCTATTCATCGACAACATCTTCAGGTTCAGCATGTCCGGTTCTGAGGTATCCGCACTCTTGGGCCGAATGCCCTCTGCTGTTGGTTATCAACCGACATTAGCTACGGAAATGGGTGAGTTGCAAGAGCGCATTACTTCCACGAAGAAAGGTTCCATCACCTCGATGCAGGCTGTGTATGTGCCTGCGGATGATTATTCCGATCCTGCTCCTGTAGCGACATTTACGCATCTTGATGCCACCATCGCACTTGAGCGTTCGATCTCCGAGAAAGGTATTTATCCTGCGGTTGATCCATTGGCATCAACCTCGCGAATCCTCGATCCTCAAGTTGTCGGGGAGGAGCATTATTATGTAGCGCGCCAGATCCAGCGGGTGTTGCAGCGATATAAGGATCTCCAGGATATTATCGCCATCTTGGGCATCGATGAACTCAGTGAAGATGACCGACTCCTGGTTTCGCGAGCAAGAAAGGCTGAGCGTTTCTTCTCACAGCCGTTCTATGTTGCTGAACAGTTCACTGGGCAGGAAGGACGGTACGTTCCACTCCGCGAAACCGTTCGGGGCTTCCGCGAGATCCTCGATGGAGAACATGATGATGTTCCAGAACAAGCGTTTATGATGGTGGGCACCATCGAAGAAGCGGTTGAGAAGGCCGCGAGATTGGCGGAACTCTAATTAAGGACGGGAAGGACGAGGCTGAAATGCCAATCCATTGTCAGATTGTCACGCAAGACAAGTCCCTTTATGAAGGACCTGCTGATGTCGTCATCGCGCCGGCGACGGAAGGCGAGATGGGTGTCCTGCCTAACCACGCACCACTTCTGACTACACTCGACTACGGTGTTCTTCGTCTGCGATATGGTGATGAAGAGCACGCCTTCGCTATAGCAGGTGGCATTCTTGAGGTTCGACCTGACGTAGTGACAGTGTTGGCGGATGTTGGTGAGGATGTTGATGAGATCGACGAGGCTAGGGCAGAAGCAGCGATGCATAGGGCAGAACAGCTTCTTGCCGAGGGGATTCCCGAAGATCCAGATACATACCTCGCAGTCGAAGCCGCATTGCGGCGATCAAAACTGCGCCTTGATGCAGTGAACCGATATCGAAGGCGTGGTCGGCGTCGATCATTATCAGGCCCGGAAGGGGAGCCGTAGACGATGCCACTATTGGGGAAGGATCTCGGAATTGACCTCGGCACAGTGAATACACTGATTTGCGAGGGTAACGAGGTCGTGCTACATGAGCCAACCGTAGTCGCGATCGATATCGAGGAATTGAAGATTGTTGAGGTCGGACAGGCAGCCAGGGATATGGAGGGGCGCGTCCCAGAGACCATTGAAGTGATGCGACCTCTACGCGATGGAGTGATTGCAGACTTTGAGGTTACGCACCGCATGCTGGGACACTTCGTCGAAAAAGTATGTGGTCCGGCACGGTTGTTTAAACCACGCATCATGATCACCGTTCCATACGGGGTCACTAGCGTTGAGAGTCGGGCTGTTCATGAGGCTGCACTACAGGCAGGCAGCCGTGATGCTTTTCTCATTCAAGAACCGCTTGCAGCGGCGATCGGTGTAGGTTTACCGGTCGCAACCCCATCGGGTAACATGGTGGTAAATCTCGGTGGTGGTGTCACGCAAGCAGCCGTTATTTCGGCAGGTGGGATCGTTGCAGCGGATACAGTCAGGAGTGGGGGCATCCGTCTGGACGATGCTATCATCGCCTATGTCCGTAAAAAGTATGGCCTAATTATGGGACCCAGGACGTCGGAGGAAGCCAAAATCCGTATCGGTGCAGCTGTCCCTCAGGATGAAGAACGGACCATGGAGATTCAGGGTCAAGACCAGGTGACTGGCCTTCCAAGGACGATCACTCTGATGACGGGCGAGATCGTTGAAGCGCTTCAAGAGACCCTTAACCTTCAACTAGCGGCTGTGCGTAGTGTGTTGGAGCATACACCACCAGAACTAGCCTCGGATATTATTGACCGTGGAATGGTCATCACAGGTGGCGCCTCGTTACTTCGTGGGATCGACAAATGGCTTACTCACAAGACCGGCGTTCCTGCTTATCTGGCAGAAGATCCAACAGAATGCATCGCAAAAGGCGCTTCACGAGGACTTACGATGTTGGAGCGCATTAAACGCTATCTTCCAGCAGTTTGACTCAAAGGTCCAAATTCAAGAAGAATTAGATCGGCGCCGTTCAAGGCGCCTTTTCCATTATCTGTGCAATTAGTTTGGGATTAATCACGTTCAGGAATGTGGTTGCTGCAATTCCCTAGCTAACGTAGTAAGTCATGTGTTGAAGGTGGAGAACAGGATCAATGTATTGGATGCGTACACCATCTGGAACTTGGAGGAAGGTTGGTGCATAGCAAAGGATGGCTTCTACGCCAGACTGGATGAGCGTATCTGTGACCGCTTGAGCCGCGCTTGCAGGTACGGCAAGCATGGCGACTTTCAAATTTCGGGTTCTGATCTCATCCTCCATAAAGCTTGCATCCCGCACAAGAAAATTACCAATCGGTTTCCCAACTTTTTCGGGATCATTATCATACACGACTACGATGCGAAACCCGCGATCAATGAACCCGCCGTAATTCGCCACAGCATGTCCTAAGTCGCCAGCGCCGATTAGAACGACATCCCAGAGGCGATCAACATGCAGAATTCTTTTAAGTTGGTCAATTAGAAAGGAGATATTGTACCCGGTACCTTGCTTCCCAAATTCACCGTATTGAGAAAGATCCTTACGGATTTGTGCGGAGGAGATACCCAGGTTCTCACCGAGTTCTTGGGAAGAGGTGATCTCTTTACCTTCGTTGGCCATGTTGATGAGTGCACGCAAATAGAGGGGCAGACGACCGACGATAATGTCAGGAATTTCACTAGTAAACATTTGACCTCCGGCGGGATTACGTGTAATTAGGTCAACTTTATCACAAGTTAATTATTGGTGCAAATTAGCACAAATGAAAGGGCTTTTCTTACGAAAGATCCAATCGATAAAGCATAAAACCACTTACATAAAACACCTGTAATGACTAAGGCGACAGAGTTTCCTGCGAACCTTTGCATTGTATTGTTATAATCAATTGGTTAGATTCAGTTCAAGTTTCTCTTGAGGTTTTCATGTTTATCGATGAAGCCAGGATTTTCGTCGCTTCAGGCCGTGGAGGTGATGGTGTGGTCCACTTCCGTAGGGAGAAGTATGTCCCGCGCGGTGGGCCTGATGGTGGCGATGGAGGTAAGGGAGGCGATGTCATTATTGAAGCAACGACATCGTTGACCACGCTGCATACCTTTCGTAATAAGAGACATTTCAAGGCAAAGGATGGCCTAAGAGGTGGTGGTAATAATAAAACAGGCGCTAATGGAGAAAGTGTCAACATCCTTGTGCCTTGCGGAACACTTGTATACTTAGATGAAGGCGGGGCGTTGTTAGGGGATCTTGTGGAAGATGCTCAGCAATTGACTGTTTGCACCGGCGGGAGGGGCGGACGGGGGAATGCGCGTTTTGCCACCTCGCGAAATCAAGCGCCTCGTATGGCAGAGCGCGGAGAACCAGGTGAAGAGCGTTGGCTGCGGATGGAGTTGAGGCTGATTGCTGATGTCGGTATTGTCGGAGTCCCTAATGCTGGAAAATCCACACTCCTTGCTGCAGTTACCAATGCTCGTCCGAAAATTGCTTCCTATCCATTCACGACCCTTCAACCAAATCTAGGGGTAGCCGAGCTTGACGTGGATGCATTATTGGTCCTTGCGGATATCCCAGGGCTAATTGAAGGTGCTCACATAGGGGCAGGTTTGGGGACAACATTCCTCCGTCATGTACAACGGACGAAAGTGCTTATCCATCTCGTTGACGGCTCATCATCGGATCCTCTGGCAGATTTCTCACAGGTGAACACCGAGCTCGCCTTATTCGATGAAGATTTAGCTCAAAAACCTCAGATTGTGGCGATCAACAAGTTGGATCTTCCTGAGGTTGAGCAATCGTGGCCGGAACTTGAGCAGCAATTCAAACAACTGGGCTTCGAGCCCATGGCGATCTCTGCATTAGCACGTACTGGCACTCGCCCGNNGAAGATCCTACTGAGTTCGAAATCACTGTTGAACCTGATGGCGCCTGGCGTGTGTCTGGAAAAGCAGTTGAGCGTTCCGCTGCAATGGTCTATTGGGACTTGGAAGAGGCAGTCCGCCGCTTTCAGAGGATTCTCGAACACCTAGGAGTTGAGGAAGCTCTCCTGGAGGCCGGAGCGAAAACAGGTGACACAGTACGCATAGGAGAGTTCGAGTTAGAATGGCAGGATTAATCGGCGTATTCGGTGGAACCTTCGATCCACCTCATATCGGGCACCTCATCTTAGCGGATGAAGCGAGGGTTGCTTTTGAATTGAGAACTGTTCTATGGGTATTAACTCCTGTTCCACCACATAAACCTTCCCAACCGATATCTTCAATTGACGACCGACGGAGGATGGTCGAGTCTACCATTGCTGGAAATCCCCATTTTCAATTATCTGGAGCTGACATCGAACGACCAGCCCCACATTTCAGCATTGGAACAATGAAATGGCTTATCGAAAGATATCCAGAAGATCGTTTTGCTTACTTGATGGGAAGCGATTCACTCATGGATTTGCCTGAGTGGCATCAGCCAAATGCCTTTCTAGATACTATCGATATGATTGGTGTGATGAAGAGGGAAGGAGAGAAAGTCGACATCGAAGAGTTGGAGAGTGCAATTCCAGGTATCTCCAGAAAGGTGAAATTCTTCAACGCGCCTATCATAGAGATCTCCAGCACTGAAATCAGGGCTCGAGTTGTTTCAGGGAAACCCTTCCGCTACCTCGTCCCGAGGGCTGTTGCTGATATTATCGAAAGTAAAGGGCTATATCTGTAATAGGTGGATGAACTAGATTACCTTTCGAAGACATCCAATTGCAAAAGATCTTCATTCAATCAATCTAGTCCATCTATGAAATCTTGAAGTGTGTAAATTGAAAACTTTGAGATCGACCCCATCAAATCTTCAGCGATTCCGAAGTGTGTTGAACCTACTGATCCTCTAAACTCAATTATCACCCGGAATAACTTGGTGGTTCAAAATTAGGTGAAGAATTATTGAACACCAGTTAGATTGGTTCGCCTAACCTTGATATTCGAGATTTGCGAGACCCAATCCTAACTCTCCTCCTCATTTTCCTCTTGCTCTTGCTCCTCCAATTTTTCTTCTTCTTCCCCTTCGGATCGTGGGACCGCTCGTTGAAGTTGAGTAAGAGGGATTTTATTAATATGGCGACATCTTGGGCAGCGGACATCGTAGTGAACGCCGCCGCTCTCCTCCAAGGATTCGACTGCAAACGCGATCTCTTCTTTCTTTATTGCGAAGCTCCAACCACATCGATAACAACGAAGTTGCATGATGATCCTCCATTTAACAAGATCAGGTTCCTGCTATCTTAATCCCCGCCTCCTCCTGGGTTGTTGGTGGAAGCGATGCAATGCCAACACCGCAAAGGACAAGAACCGCGCCAATCAGCATCAACCACGATGGGCGTTCGCCTAAGAATATGTACGCCCACAAAGAAGAAGCAACGGGTTCCAGAAGCAATGCTATGGCAACGTAGACTGCAGGTAAGAAACGCAATGCCCAGTTAATTGTAGTATGTCCGATCAATTGCGGAATGAGTGCTAATAAGAGGAATAATAGATACGCGATTGGGGGGTATCCGGTGAAAGGTAATCCTGCTGCCACAGCGATCACAACTAATACAACCGCAGCTGTCCCATAGGCCAAACTGATGTATGAGAGCAGCGACAGTTGATTGCGAAGGCTTCGCCCTATGAGCATATATCCTGTGACTGTTATTGCGCCTGCTATAGCCAACAGGTCGCCTTTTATGGCCTCCCCGGCTAAGAGTGATTGCGCTGGAGGGCACGCAATGCGACCCTCCAGATAGCATGCATCGCTCAGCCCAATGAGTACAATGCCAATAAGCGATAACAATAAACCGTACTTTGAATTGCGGTTGATAGGTTCATTTAGAAGCAACGGTGAAAGCAGTGCAACGAAAAGAGGAGCGATGGATACCAGGACGACGGAACTAGCCACAGAGGTGTAGTCCAATGAAGAAATCCAGGTTGCGAAGTGCAATGCGAGAAATATACCTGCAATTGCGGACAAGATCACATATCGAAGTTTTAACTCAAAGATCTCCCTCCTCTTGCGAGTAAGGACGAATGGGACCAATATGAGTGATGCGAAGCTCAAGCGAAAAGCTGCTATCACTAGTGAGGGAGCGTAATCCTGTGCATAGCGGATGAAGATCGCTGCTGTAGAAGAAGCGAGGATTCCAAAGAATATTCCAATTCGCGGTGGAATGAGAATTTTCATAGAAGTGATCGGGATTCCTCCAATCGAAAGTACTTTCCTTGACAAAATTCCTTTCAGAGGTCTACAATCCTCTTACGTTCAGTCACAATTGTACCCGCCGATGGTAATGGAAGTGGAGGCTGAGGTCAACCAGATAGTTTGGGGCGTTTTCGAAATGCCCTTTATTTGTATTGACCTCAATCAACATTTACGCATAATAAGGTGTAAGCGACATTGATCGAACAGACACATCGAGAATGTCGGTGATTGGAACGTTTAGCGAGGGAATCTTTCTCGCTACTTTATATCCAAACTATGGGAATTCGGCGAAAACGTAATCGCTGGAAAGTTTCATCTCTGATAGGTCCGGATCATCGGATCTTAACGATCAATCTGGAGGAGCAAAACATGACTCATATCATCACCAGTTTGTGCCTGCGCGATTCCTCATGTGTCGATGTATGCCCTGTGGAATGCATCGTACCAGGAATACCCATTGATCAATGGCCCTGGTATTACATCGATCCTGACACCTGCATCGATTGCGGTGCCTGCATTCCCGAATGCCCATATGAGGCCATCTTCACTGAAGAGGAAACCCCAACGGATTACGCGGCGAAAGGTGGCGAATACCTCAGCAAGCCCACGGGCACACCGGGATTTGACACCGTCTACGATGGTGAAAATGATCGTGGCGAGCCCGTCCACCTCGAATTCACAAGAATTCTTGAGGAGGGAGAGGTCATCGATCTTACCCCAGACATTAAACCCAATTACGATTACTTCGAGTCTGGTCCGGGCTATAGCGCCTTGGACGAGTAAATCGAAACCATTCGTCACGAATCTGGGAGCCGATGGGCTCCCTTTTTCATTTACACATTTGCTCGAGAATCGTGGTATGCATTAAGTATGATAGGAGGCACTGCAATGGGCGATCAAGACATGATACGAACTGAGCGAGATTCGCTCGGCGATGTGAGGGTACCTAATGGCGCTTATTATGGGGCGCAAACACAACGTGCCGTTTTGAATTTCCCGATTTCTGGATTACGCCCCTGGCGAGCCTTTATCTGGTCCATGGCGACTATCAAACGAGCTTCCGCTGAGGTTAACCAGAATCTTGGATTGTTAGATAAAGAGCGTGCAGGTGCCATCGCCGCTGCTGCTCAGGAGGTAATTGAAGGAGATTGGGACGACCATTTTGTTGTGGATCCTTTTCAAGCGGGCGCGGGCACCAGTCACAATATGAATGTTAATGAGGTCATCGCTAACCGAGCCACGCAGCTGCTCGGTGGGGAACTGGGTGAGTACATCGTTCATCCTAACGACCATGTCAATATGGCACAGTCCACCAATGACACCATTCCCACAGCGATACGCTTGGGTAGCCTCTGGAGGTTGGATGAACTCTTGGATGTCATCGGGAGCTTGGTGAATGCTTTACGCGATAAAGGTAAAGAGTTCGATGATGTGGTTAAATCCGGCAGAACCCATCTGCAGGATGCTGTTCCAATCAGGCTTGGGCAGGAATTTGAGGCGTACGCAAAGGCGGTCGAGCGAGATGCTGAACGAATCCAGCAGGCGGGAGATGGATTACGTAGACTCGGAATCGGGGGCACTGCGGTAGGGACAGGGTTGAACGCTCATCCCGAATATCACCAAGAGATGGTCACTCGCCTTTCAGCATTAACTGGAATCCCACTTCAAATCAGCGATGATCTCTTCGAGAGTATGCAATCAATGGCAGATATGGCGCATTTTTCTGCATCGCTAAAGACGTTGGCTATCACCCTAACACGCATTGCCAATGATTTTCGCCTGTTGTCCTCAGGGCCGTCAACAGGCCTCGATGAGATCCGCCTACCTGCGGTTCAACCCGGCTCGAGCATCATGCCTGGCAAGGTGAATCCAGTTTTAGCAGAGATGCTCAATATGGCCATGTTCCATGTGATGGGCTGCGATACGACAGTTTCGCTTGCCTCCCAGGCGGGGCAGCTTGAACTTAATGTCATGATGCCAGTTATCGCCCATAATCTGTTCGAAATGATGCAAGTGCTTATAGGATCGATCGCTGCATTCACGGAGAAATGTGTTGTGGGCGTAGTTGCCAATCGAGAAAAGGCGGAAGGATGGCTGGCGAAGAATGCCATTGTCGTCACCGCACTGAATCCGATCATCGGGTATTCGCAAGGTGCTTTGCTTGTTAAAGAAGCTTCGGCACGAGAGATGACGATCCGTGAGATCGCTAGGGAAAAAGCGGCTGCAGGGGAACTGCACCACCGGAGTGAGGATAGAATGGTTTCTGTCGAAGAAGTGGAAGCAACTTTAGATAATCTGATCCGTCTGACCGAAGGTGGGATCGTAAAATAGAACTTGGTATCGATGTGCCTTAATGATGTGGTGGGTTGGGGTTGCGGACATGAGCTCACATATTGGAATTGATAAACTCCGAATTCATCAACGTCAATTGGATATGATCCAGAATCATATCCAATCCTGCATCCCAGAGGAGGCTTGTGGGTTTCTAGCTGGTATTGGGACGAATGTGATTGAGGTGATTCCTGTAACCAATGAGCTTCACAGCCCTGTTCGTTTTCGCATGGAACCCATGGAGCAGCTTGCAGCAATGGAGCGCATGGAGGAACTTGGTTACGAAATGTTGGGTATTTATCATTCTCATGTTCACGGCCCCTCAGGTCTTTCCGAGACCGATCTTGCCGAAGCAGCCTATCCGGATACTGCTTATCTTGTCTGCACTCCCGGCGTTGAGGAGTGGGAATTTCGCGCGTTCAGGGTGAAGCGTGGGCAGGTTATGGAAATCCCTATTCTGTTGCTGGAATAAGTAACTGAAATTGCCAGGTGCTTTACGTCATCCAGATAGAATTCACCACAATTAACTCCAATAATTTCTCCGAAACATAATCAACCAGTAATAACGTTGTCTATTAAGTGAAACGAGGCCTTTAGGTTAGGGTGAAGATGGCTACTAGCGATATCATACCAACGACGATGTATTCCACGAGGATGCCTAATTTTAACTCCCGCCTGAGATGTGAGAGGATGAATTGGTAGCTCAGGTAGACTGTAACACCAAGGAGCAAACTCACGCGCAGTGGAACCAATGGCAAGTAATGAAGTCCAGTCGCAATTTGAGCCGCGATGACTGCAATGATGAGCGCCCAAAGCCAAAGCCGCACATCGGGGTATGACAGTCGGAGGAGTCGCCATGTGATCAAAAAAGTGGCAACAAAGACCAAGGGTATGGCAAAGATTGCGCGTAATTGAAGGGCAAAGATGGCGAAGAATGCGGCAGCAAGCAGTAGAAAGGCAAGTCCGTTGAGTCCGATGGCAACCAGTTCATAGCGGGGATCGCGCGGGAAGGAAACGATGAATTCAGCCGTAAAGACGATCACTAACAGGAGTGCTCCAAGGACGACGCCAAGCCAGAGAAAAGGGCCCGGGGGGATACGGATCACAAATACTCCGATGGCGACGGCAGCGAATGTGGGAATCACCCAGTTTTCAACATGCCGCACATACTTCGAGTACGGATGTCCCATGATTAGCCAGTTTGTCCCTGCAGCGGCTAATGCTGCAGCCAAAATTAGAAAGAGGGATTGGGTCTCGAAATCTACTTCGATAAGAAGTCCGAGGATTGCAGCCTCGAATGCCACGGTAGGAAGTTCAATCATCCGGATCAAGCCATAGGTCAGCAAGACCAGAATGGTTAATACGCTGATTCTCTCCAAACGAGGTTGTGGGAGTCTTTTTGACACGAAGGCATTCTAGCATTCTGGTTCTAGACTGTCCATTAGACCCTCACCCCAACCACTCTCCAAAATGGAGAGGGGCAGAAGTCGCCTTCTAGTATGGGGGAGATCGCAGGCTTCGTCTGCGCCTAAAAGTAGAGCAATTGGACTATAAGAAATAAGGAGAATGGTAACGGCGCAGAGCCCCGTAACAAGTGATCTGGATAGGTGTGGAATGCGCAAGCTCTGCTTACGTAAAAGCCTTCAGTGATCACCCGTCAGCTTTCAGCTTTGTTATCTGATTGCGGTGCCAATCGCTACAAACTGAATACAATTGGATTTTTCGTCGCCGGCGACTAAAGTCGCTGCGACGAAAACACGAAGTCTACCTTCGTGGACTTTAACGTTTGTGCATTAATCGAGGCCAGCGACTTTGGTGTAGGGCGGGTTTCCATACCCGTCGATCAGGTTTGGGAAGTGCGACTGGGAACGGACAAGTTTGGAGTGCAAAAGCTATGCTTGCGAAGAAAATGATTCCCCTCTCCACCAAGATTTTTGGGGGAGAGGGGTTGGGGTGAGGGGGTTGACATCCGTCTTTTACACGCAGGGTCATATGACACTAATGTAAACCCGCCCTACGGTCAACGAAGCGAATATGTGAATAAGTGAAAACGTCAAAAAAACAACAAGGAAAACCTTCCTACATCTTGACGTCTTGACATATTCACCTTTCGACATTTCCAGGATAATCCACAGCTCTGGTGGCTAACTGTAAGTCTTGCTTGGTTTCCAGTGACTCTCTCATTCTGTATAATCATGCTCATGGTCTTCATTGCTGCCATCATAGGATTTATCATTGGTGTGCTTATAAATCTATTAGCTGACACGCTGCCTTTCTATCGCCGTCCTGCGAGATTGCAATGCCTCGCATGCAGCGCACCCCGACCACCCGTAGCATGGTCCGGCCTCATAGGTGTTTTGACTGGACATCGAGCGTGTCTTTACTGTGGCGTCCAAAGAGGTTGGCGGTCACCGATTGTTGAGATCGTACTGATCATCTCTGCCTCACTGCTCTATTATGGGGCTTCGGATCCACTCGTATTTGTAATCGATCTATTTGTCGTCTTTGTGTACACTCTGATCATCGTCACCGACATCGAACACAGGCTGATCTTACACGTCGTCACATTTCCCTCTGCAATCATCATCGGTCTAGTCGGATCCTTGGATCTGTCTAAAGGTCCTGGAAAAACTCTGCTGGGTGGGTTGGTGGGTTTCGGGGGTTTCCTGCTTCTTTATTTCATGGGAGGATTCTTTGCATCATTAATGGGCAGACTTCGAGGACGACCTGTAGAAGAGATCGCATTTGGATTTGGTGATGTCACACTAGCAGGTTTGATTGGGCTTACTGTAGGTTTTCCAGGTGTCATCGTAGCATTGGTGATTGGTATCCTATTGGCTGGGCTCTTCAGTTTGTTATATATCCTCTCGTCTTTGCTGCTTCGACGTTATAATCCATTCATGCCCATTCCATATGGGCCCTTCCTCGTCCTTGGCTGCCTCTTTATTTATTTCGATGGTGGGAAGATTCTTCAAAATATGCTATAGGGATGAACCGATCCATAAAAATAATTGAAGGTCTTGAAAACGTTACGAAAATGTTTCCAAATGGTGACGGAATGACTGATATAGTCCCGCGGTACTACTGTTTAGGTATAATGCGGTCTCTATAATGTAGAAGGGTAGCCTGCTATGCAGCAGGACATATGTTTGTGTGAATAAGGAGCAAGTATGCGGGAAATGGAGATACATCCAAGAAAGCGAAGGAAGTCAAAAGGGCAGAGCATCGTTGAATTCACACTTCTCCTTCCTCTACTGCTCATGTTGCTTTCATCGTTGATCGAATTTGGTTTCGCGCTAAATGAGTACCTGGACTTAATCGATACAACACGTGAAACCGCACGCTATCTATCCGATCAAAGTCCATTCGCCAATCAAGATACTAGAAGCTACCGTGAGCTTTTTTATACCGAAGGCGTCGATGAGATGGAACGTACCATCCAAAGGGCCGGGTGGATTGATATCGACGAAAATTCGGACGATTTAATCATTTCAGTTTTCGCGGTGACTGGTAGCAGCACAGTCGTTCGATACCCAACAGAATTCACTGATACACGTTCTGGTCGTTGTAACGGTCTTCAAAATGGTGGGAGTAAAGGCTGGCGGGAAAACTGCAATAAGCTATCAAAGTTTTCCAATACTGATTTGCTTAATCGAATTAGCGGTGTTCCCAATACACCGCCAGATACAGGGATTGTGCTGGTTGAAGTTTATTACGATTACAGGATGAAACTGGGGTTGCCTTGGGTTACGGGGATCGTGGGCGATTACATTACGCTACACGCTTACTCCTTTGCTCCAAATGCCTTTGCGGAGCCTGATTGAGAGAGAGTATGATATTTAAAAATGTTCTTAGACAGTTGAAGAAGAAATCAGAGCGGGGGCAGGCGATGCTACTCATCGCCCTTGCATTCATCGGCTTGGTTGCTTTTATCGGTTTAGCGATCGACGCTGGTATACTCTTTGCCCACATTGGCCATTTAAGGCGTGGTGTGGATGCCGCCGCGCTCTCTGCTGCCAACCAGATTCGTCAGAATGTTACTCTTGCGCAGCAAGTCAGCTCTGCGGAAGAGTTAATCCTCCTGAATCTACCCGCTACATCCCCCTCCGCTCTTAGTGTTGTGGTGGAAACTTGTGAGAGCGTTCCGCTCCCACCCGAATTGGACAATTGTGAGTATATGGGTCTCAAGCGGAAGCTTGCTCGAGTAGAAGCGGAGTTGGGTGTGGACCTGGCATTCCTGCCTATCGTCGGCTGGGATCATGTAGATATCAAGGCCAACGCTATTTCCGAAGCGGCTTCCATCGATCTGGTCATTGTGATCGATAACTCAACATCGATGGCCTATGACTTTCCAGGACCCACTCCTACGAACGCGGAAATCGCTCAATGTAATTTGGATCGCAACTGCGAGCCATTTGAAACCGTCCGTTCTTCTGCGAAGACCCTCGTAAGTAAAATGTATGAACAATACGATCAAGTCGCTGTTGTTACCTTTAATAAATTTGCAGGACGTATCACTGGAAATCCGGGCGAAGCAGATGAGACTCCACTACATGAGGCTGACTTTCAACTGAGCACGAATAAAGCAGCCGCTATTGCTGCCATTGATTTGATGGAAGTCTATCCGAATGTTAATCGTGGAGCACTGTGTCCGGATTGGAATCCTCCAACTGAACCAAGTGATCCGCGAGGTTGTATGCGTACGAATCATGCTGCAGGTCTCATGATTGCCGGGATGGAGTTAACAAGCCCGAGAGCCCGTGCGGAATCGGTGAAGGTAGTCGTACTCCTCTCTGATGGCGTCGCCAATGCGGCTTACCTCAACAATGCTCCGTTCACTCCATACCTACCAATTGCCGATGACTGGTACTGTCCTGGTCCGGCAGATCCTTCCTATTGGTATCCACGAACAGATGGGCATGATGGTCCATGGTGTACAGATGGAGATCCATACAAAGGGTATCAGAATCCATCGATAGGGACGGATGCCGATCACTATAACGATATTCGAGACCCTGATGATGCAGCACGTTTCTTTGCCGATTGGCTTGGATGTCTGCCAGCAGGGGAGAACGACGGTAAATGTAACAATAACGGGATCGGAGCGGTATTGTTTACTATTGGTCTGGGCGATGGCGTGACCAATCGTCCCACGGGTCCTGTGGCTTATGTGGGTGCAGATCTGCTCCGGTATATCGCCCGTGTTGGTTACAACGGGCAGCCTCGTTTCCAGCCGGATAGCCCATGTTGGGGAATTTCAGATCGAACAGTTTCATGTGGTAATTATTATTACGCACCAACACCAGCACAACTCGATGATGTCTTCGACGAGATAGCGAATCGCATATTCACAAGACTTACCCATTAGCAACTGGAGCTAAACTGGGAAAAAGAGTGGAGCGCAGAAATGGGGAAACAATTGAATATCCGCGGTATCTTGCCGGCGCGTACGAAGACCTCGCGCGCCCAAGGCTTAGCGGAATTTGCATTAATCCTTCCGATCTTACTTCTCATACTTTTCGCGATTGTTGAATTGGCCAGGGTGTTGCACGCCTGGCTAGTCGTGGAGAACGGTGCGCGTGTCGGAATCCGATACGCAGTAACTGGGGAGTACAACCCTAACAACTGTGTCAGTGGCTCAACGCCAGAGGGGGAATGTATTGTTCCGTCAGAGGAAAAACAGGCGAGGATTGATTCCATCCATGAAGCTGCATGGGCTGGTTCTGCCTCCATTGTTCGTGTGGGCATCGACGAATTAACGGCGACTGAAGCCACTTATTTCAACGTCCTTGTTTGTCGTCCTGATGATTTGGTTTATCCAATCTCCACTTTTGATGATCACAAATGCACGGGCGGTGAGCACCCTGCTGAACCGGGTGAGCGGGTGATGGTTGTGATTGAATTCAACCATCCACTCATCCTGCCATTTCTGAGCTCTGTATGGCCCACTCTACGCTTACAATCCCAACGCGAGGCTGTTGTCGAGACTTTCCGCATGGTCGAACCCGGTGGGACGCTACCAGTTTTTGATACACTCACTCCCCAACCGACCCGCACTTTGGATCAAACAGAGACACCCACTCAGACCTTAACCCAGGTTCCTACAAGTACGCTCACATCAACACCCACACCGGATTGCAGCAAGATCGTCGTTGACAAACCTTTGTACTGGGATCCCGATTATAACGACCTGGAATTACGTATGAAGGTGAAGAACAACAATCCCATGGATACCTTTTTGACGAATAGTTTCTTCAGCATTCAGGATTACTCGGCACATAGCTCTACTCGCCTAACCGATTTTGAGTTTGCGAGTGAAGAATTCTGGTCAGGTTGGGATCGGCTTGGGGCTGGACCTTGGGATATCCCAGTTTCTCCCATGATTCGGTTAGCTGCATTTGATAGGGAAACTTGGGAAGCAGAGTTCAGGCGTGTGTACAGACCTATCACGGGGACCTTTACAGTCAGACTGACTTTTCTGTTCCCAGGTTGGGGAGAATGCGTCGTTAGCGACTCGGATCGGATAACATCTCCTCCGACAGAGACACCTGAACCTACGAGGACAAGGACCCCCACATTGAGGGCTAGCCCGACTCGTACTTCGGGCCCCTCGGTAACACCGAAACCTACGAAAACGTCAACACCACCTGGTGCTCCGACGCGTACACCCACTAGCACCAGAACTGCGACGGTAGAGGTCACTCCAACCATCACGGAAACACAGGAAGGCCCAGGTGACTAAGTAAATAATCCATAAAATCGAAGCCCCGTTTTACGGGGCTTTTTTCTTATATAGTACTCTGGGTGGATACTACTAAGGAGTAATGAGTGCTACGATCCATCTGCAACTGAAAGACAAAGCGGTTAACCAAGTCTTGCCCAGCTTGGGATATTTCATGTATGTATGAACCGCATGAGTGGAAACAGGAGGTTTGGCGAATCCGAGTGGATATAGCCATAGCACAAGGGCTGGAAACATTCCGCTGGCGAACGATTAGGGCGGATATGAGAACTTCCAGGCATCGGCAGTGCTCTAAACCTGAGGTAGAGGAATGGAGATGGTGTGATGCTGAAGTTCTCATGCAGAAAAGTAAATATATCCTCTAAGCGAAAACTGAGATTGCGTGGACAGTCATTAGTGGAGTTTGCACTTATACTCCCAATCCTTCTGGTCACGCTTTTTACTCTTATTGAGCTTGCCAGAATTCTGCATGCATGGATGGTGGTAGAGAATGGGGCGCGTTTTGGCATCCGCTATGCAATCACAGGAGAGTACAATCCGGTGAATTGTGTTGGTGGACAGGTGGGCGGTGAATGTGCTGTAAAGTCCGACGAAACCGGAGCCCGCGTCGAATCGATACATGATGCCGCATGGGCTGGATCAGAGTCGATTGTCCGGGTGCATGAGGGTGAGGCAGGTCCAGAAGATAGTTATTACTTCAGAGTGATCGTATGCGATCCGGAAGAGATCATTAAACCTTCTTCCACTTTTGACACTCACCAATGCACTCCCGAAGATCCCGGAGATCCCGGCGATCGTGTCATCGTCGTTGTTGAATTCAATCATCCACTTATCCTCCCTGGCTTGAGTAATATATGGCCTACACTACGGGTTCAGTCCCAGCGAGAAGCTGCAGTAGAGACATTCCGTATGCTTGAGGCCGGTGCGACAATCGAACCACAACCTTCCTCAACACCGGTACCCTCGAGGACACCGCCGCCGACGGCAACGAATACGCCGCCTCCTGACTGTGGCGATATTAAACTCTATAAGAAACTTCATTGGGATCCTGACTACGACGACGTAGATGTCGAGATGGATGTTAGAAATTATAGTGACTTCGATGCGTACTTGGTCTATTCAAAGTTATCGATTAGTGATACCAATCAACCGAATGGTCCCGCATATTTGGACAAGATTGAATGGCATGAGAGTGTGATTTGGAATGGTTCGGATTATTTCAGTAAGTCGCCCTGGATTCAAACTGGTCTGTGGGAGACCTTCCCGGCAGGTAAGAAATACGAATGGGAACTTGAACTCTCCAATGTAACGAAGAAGATCTACTGGAGATTCGAAGTTGAATTAAAATTTAAGTTTGAGGGCTCGGAAGAGGAGTGCGAAATATATAGTGTCCTCACCAGTTCGAGTCCGCCCACGCAAACAGCAAAGGCGCCAAAACCCACGAAGACGGATGGTCCACCGCCTCCAACACCGATAAATACAAACACGCCAAAACCTCCGCCCCCAACGCCCACGGAAGGTGGTCCTTCGGACTAGGTATCTTTCGAAAAGGAATCAAGAGCCCCGCACTGCGGGGCTTTGTCCATTAATAGGACTTTTGGAGGATACCATTTCTTATATGATGAGTGCTACGATCATTCTACAAATGAATGGAAATGCGACGAACCAAGTCTCGCCCGGCTTGGCGCGTTTCTGTGTCATAACCGATTGAGTGGAAATAGGAGGTTTGGCGAATCCGAGGGGAGATAGCCATGATAGAAGCGCTGTAATCATTCCCCTGGAATATGACAAGGGCGGACATGAGAACTTCCAGGAAACAGCAGTGCTCCAAACCTTTGGTAGGGGAATGGAGATTGTATGATGCTGAGGTTCTCATCTGGGAAAGTGGATTCGTCATCCAAAAGAAAACCTAGAATGCGTGGACAGTCATTAGTGGAGTTTGCACTTATACTCCCTATCCTCCTGCTCACGCTTTTTACTCTTATTGAGCTTGCCAGGATTCTGCATGCTTGGATGGTTGTTGAGAATGGTGCGCGCTTTGGTATCCGCTATGCAGTCACCGGCGAATACAATCCTACGAATTGTGCTGGCGGGATGGTTGGCAAAGAATGCGCCCTAAAGACCGACGAGAGCGGAGCGCGCGTTGACTCGATACACGATGCCGCTTGGGCCGGATCAGAGTCGATTGTCCGTGTACATGAAGGTGAGGTAGGCCCAGCAGATAGTTATTACTACAGGGTGATTGTATGTGATCCAGAGGAGTTGGTAAAACCTTCTTCCACCTTTGATACTCACCAGTGTACCCCTGAAGATCCTGGAGATCCTGGCGACCGCGTTATTGTCGTCATTGAATTCAATCATCCGCTCATCCTTCCAGGCTTGAATAGTATTTGGCCTACACTACGACTGCAGTCCCAACGAGAAGCCGTCGTAGAGACCTTTCGCATGATCGAATCCGGAGCAACGCTTGAGCCACAACCCTCTTCTACACCAATACCTAGCAGAACACCCCCGCCAACGGCGACAAATACGCCTACGCCAGATTGCAGCGATATAAGAGTCAAAAAACATCTTCATTGGGATCCCGATTATGACGATGTAGAAATCGAGTTCGATGTAGAGAATAAAAGTAACTACGACGCGCATTTGATCTATTCAAAACTCACCATTACAGATACAAATCAACCAAAAGGCCCTGCACGATTGGACAATATCCACTGGGATAATAAGAAAAGTAATATTTGGGATGGATACGATTATTTTAGGGAGTCACCTTGGCGAGTAACTGGCCTATGGCTCGACTTTCCTGCAGGTGAGAAAATGGAGTGGGAAGCTGATATCGATAATGTCACAAAAAAGATCTACTGGAAAGTTTATGTTCGATTGAAGTTCAAAATAGATGGTTTATCGGATGAGTGCGTTGTAACAAGCAGTTTAACCAGTCCAAGTCCACCCACAAAGGTGCCATCAGATCCCAAACCAACGAAGACCTCTGGTCCTCCACCGGCAGCCACAAATACTCCGAAGGCTACAAATACATCCGCCCCGACACCAACGGAAGGTGGTCCATCGGATTAGGTCTTGCATGACGTAAAAACTAGGGCCCCGCACTCGCGGGGTCCTTCGCTTTACTCGGGGAAAGCTCCGCAATCCCGGGCAACCTTCGGTTGCCTTGGTCATTGTTCGCTCTGCTCCCAATGACTCCCTCAAATGGGAAGTTCACGCAGTGAACTTTAAGACGAACTAAGTTCGTCCAGATTGCTTCGCCCTTTCAGCGCTCGCAAAGACACCAAACTTTGTCTTCGCGAGGAGCCAGCGGAGCTGGCGACGTGGCAATCTCCAAGTGTCTATTGTAGGAACTATGAGAAGGAGGGGATTGCTTCGCCACTGCGTGGCTCGCAATGACATAAGGTGGAGGAGATCCCTTCGCCACTTCGTTGCTCGCAAAGACATCCGACTGTGTCATTGCGAGGAGCCAGCGGAGCTGGCGACGTGGCAATCTCCAAGTGTCTATTGTAGGACCCATGAGAAGGAAGAGATTGCTTCGCCACTGCGTGGCTCGCAAAGACACCAGACATTGTCTTTGCGAGGAGGAGCCAGTGGAACTGACGACGACGAAGCAATCCCCAAGAGACTGAGGGAGGACCCATGAGAAGGAGGGGATTGCTTCGCCACTTCGTGGCTCGCAATGACATAAGGTGGAGGAGATCCCTTCGCCACTTCGTTGCTCGCAAAGACATCCGACTGTGTCATTGCGAGGAGCCAGCGGAGCTGGCGACGTGGCAATCTCCAAGTGTCTATTGTAGGACCCATGAGAAGGAAGAGATTGCTTCGCCACTGCGTGGCTCGCAAAGACACCAGACATTGTCTTTGCGAGGAGGAGCCAGTGGAACTGACGACGACGAAGCAATCCCCAAGAGACTGAGGGAGGACCCATGAGAAGGAGGGGATTGCTTCGCCACTGCGTGGCTCGCAAAGACATATGGGGGAGGAGATCCCTTCGGCACTCCGGGGCTCGCAATGACATAAGGTGGAGGAGATCCCTTCGCCACTTCGTTGCTCGCAATAACTAATTAAAGAAGAGTCCTTCCCCAACAGCCTAATGCATATCAGAGTTCTTGCGGGTCGTTTCCCACAGACCTATAATGACCTCATGGATCGAATAGCTTCTCAGAGAAGCTGGCTGGTCAGAGGCTGGCCTGCTGTAGTGTTCTTGGCACTGGTCATCTATGCAGTCCTAATTGTGAGCATTCAAGGCAGCATGGCATCACGCGTCATAGGCACATTGGGCTTGGTCGTCGCATTCTCAGGTGCGGGTTATTGTGCTTTGAGAGCTTCAAGAAGAATCCAGGAGCCTACTATAAGGCTGACCTGGATCTTCCTCGGTGTAGGATTGATTCTCTGGGCAGCTGCAAGCGCGATCGATGGAATCACCTGGATTATCGATGGAGCTCTACCGGAAATTCCCGCTGTTGGAGATGTCCTACGAACTGCAGGTTCACTTGCAGCGTTCGCTGCGCTCGTGATCTATCCTGCCTCACCGCAACGTGGATTTGGTCGTATTCGGATACTACTGGACATTAGCGTTATCATCCTTGGCACAGTGACTCTTTTCTGGCTCATCTTCCTACAACCTGTGATCGAAGTTGGCATCGCTGAGGTTATCCCTGCGATCTGGGCGTTGCTGCGTGGCGCTTTTAATCTTACATTCTATGTCTTGATCCTGCGGCTCATTTTCCTCGCTAATGAGAGGAGGGAAGGGACAGCATTCATAAGCTTGAGCGTATCATTCCTCATCATGACAGTAGCCGACTTAATGTACGGCTTCCAGCGTCTCGGCGTCCAGGCGGGTACACCCGAAGCTGTGGTGTTCGGCTGGATGCTCGCATGTCTTTTCGTAGGCGTTGCCTCTCAGTTCCGCTTAGGTATTGGGCTCGGTGAAGAAATGGATGTAGAGAGTCGCGAAAATCCCTGGGGGAAGCGAATCGAAGCCATTCTACCCATTGCCGTGGCTTACGTTCTCGTTGTCTACGTGGCTGTCGATTGGTGGCTTTCAGGTGAATTAAACGATCTGGCCTTTCAATCCATTATTCTGATGAGCCTCCTGCTCATCGGTCGTCAAGGGGTCATTGCCGGTCAATCGGAAATGCGACAATACGCTGAGCTTGTTAATTCAACTGCTGACCTTGCATTCATCTGTGATTCCTCAGGATTTATCCGATTCACTAATCCTTCCTTTCAAGAGGCTTTGGGTGTTGAACTGGATCCATCTCAACCCATCAACATAGATGATCATTTAGCGATGAATACATCATTCGATGACATTCGTCGACATGTGTCAGAAGATGGATGGGTGGGTGAGGTGGAGCTAAAAACGGAGGATGGTGTTGAGATCCCGGTCTCGATGTCTATTACTCCCATTCCGATAGAGGGAAGAAGGAAGGAACAATTGTACGCCGCTACGGCGCACGACCTGGCGGATGCAAAAGCGCGTGAGCAGGAGCTGAGGAGCGCATTAGGTCAGTTGGCTGAGGCGCAGGATGATCTCAAAAGGTTGAACGTTGAATTAGAGGCGAAGGTTGAGGAGCGGACCCAAGAGCTTGAAAACCTGGTTGCCAACCTGGAGGAGCTTAACGAGGAATTGAAAGCTCTCGATAAAATGAAAACCGAGTTCGTCGCGTTGGTCTCCCATGAGCTCCGGGCACCTCTAACCAACATCCGGACTGGATTGGAGGTGGCCTTGCAGGGCTATCCTGATATGGAGACCGGTCTTAATGAGACCATGAGGCTCGTCATGGTAGAGACGGAACGCCTTGGAGGATTTGTTGAAACAATCCTGGATCTATCGGCATTGGAGGCGGGACGGTTCCCACTTCAGATCAAGTCGGTGTCTCTCCCGGAGATCATCGAGGAGGTCACATTCCGTTTTTCGCAGCAGCGCAATGTAGAACGAATTAAGGTTCAGATACCTGGAGATCTACCTCACATTGAGGCTGATGATCAGGCACTCCACAGTGTCCTCTTTCACTTGATCGACAATGCGTTGAAATATGCATCTGAGGGTGATGTAGTGATTTCAGCCTATGATGAAGACGCTATGATTCATATGCGAGTGGTTGATTCGGGTCCTGGGATTCCTCCCGAGGAACGAGATCAAGTCTTTCAGATGTTCTATCGTCTGGATTCCAGCGACTCGCGCACTATTTATGGTAGGGGCTTAGGGCTCCACTTAGCTCACCGATTTCTGGAGGTTATGAGGGGTGAGATCAAGATCGGCGAAGCAGAGAAGGGTGGAACCCAGGTGGATGTATGGCTACCAAAGAGGGCTTGAGATCGATAGTTGTGTCCATTGGGTCTTCGGTTGAACTGGTCTCCATTATTGTAAAAGTTGAGTTTAGTTGTAAGCGGTTTCCATGATAGATCGGATTACTGCAGTGCAGGAATCCACCACGGGAGTTGTGGAGTATGGAAGAACGTGCGGACGGATATTCAACTCAAGGAAAATTACTTGTCGTCGATGACGACAAGACCCTCCTTCGTTTTTTGAAGGACTACCTTGAGCGCGACGGCTTCCGGATTGCACTTGCTGAAGGTGGTTCGAAAGCGGTGCGTATGTTCTACGAGGAGCGGCCGGACCTCGTGATCCTCGATGTGATGATGCCGGGTATGGATGGTTGGGAGGTCTGCGCGAGGATCCGCGAGATGGCGGACACGCCCATCATCATGCTTACCGCGAAGGGGGATGAGAGCGATAAGTTGCGCGGTTTTCGACTTGGCGTGGATGACTACGTTGTGAAACCGTTCAGCCTTGCTGAATTGTCGGCCAGGGTGAAAGCGGTGCTTGCGCGTGTACGCGCGGACGGGGAGAGACCTTCCCTTCTGGAGGTCGGGATACTTCGCATCGATCTCGTGAGGCGTGAGGCGTGGAAAGGTGACGAGAGTCTCGAACTAACCCCGACGGAATTTCGCTTGTTGACAGCGCTTTGCCGCCGCCCGGGCGAAGCGGTACCTCGCGATCAATTGATCCTCGAGGTGTGGGGTGCCCATTACGATCCAAAGGGCGGGGCTTTGCGGCGTTTCATTTGGCTCTTGCGTCAGAAGATCGAGGAGGATCCGCGCAATCCATTCATGATTCAAACTGTGCGCGGATATGGGTATCGAATCGAGCCATGAGTGAAAGAAGCTATTAGCTATTAGCTACTAGCTTTTAGCTTTTCTTCTCGTTCCACAGCTCCCATGTAGAACCTCCTGGTTTCGGTGCGGAGCCCAGCAACCAGATAATAGAAATCATTCAAGCTTGATCATTCCTTTTCGCTGCCCCCCTCACCCCAACCCCTCTCCCCCCAAATTCTTGGGGGGAGAGGGGATCCTTTTTGACATTTTCACTTATTCACTTCTTTGTGAGTAAATAGGCTAATAGCTTATTGCTTAAAGCTTAAAGCTAACCGCTAATCGCTAATAGCTTAAAGCTGAAAGCTGACCGCTGAAAGCTTTCCTTTCACCCAACCCTCACATGACCGCAGTACTAGACCATAAAGTGTGACTTGTAAGGACTCTGTAAGGCCAATATTCCCACTCTTGAGTAGACTGTAACTAGTGGAAACTTGGGTGGAGGTGCTAGATGTTGTAGTTACACTCGGGGAACGGGAGTGTCTATGTATAGGCTTAAGCTACCTAAACCCAAGATCCGCGGGCAGACTCTGGTAGAGTTTGCCGTTGTTCTTCCTTTGCTCATTACAGTCCTATTTGCGCTAATTGAAATTGCACGTTTGTTGCATGCGTGGGTCGGTGTGGAGAACGCCGCTCGCTTCGCGCTCCGCTATGCGGTTACAGGCGAATGGTCAACGGAGGAATGCTACGCCGAATATGGAACCGATTGTGATGATGACATTGAAGAGAATGTCGCTCGAATTCGCTCCATCAAAGGTGCATCAGCGTCAGGATCTGCAGCGATCCTAATTGATAATGGCGCTGCATGGGATGAATCGGGCTATTTCAAAACCACGATGTGCAGTACGCCTGGCACGCTCGTGGCGCCAGATTCGACCTTTGACTCTTACGACTGTGTCGACGAGGAGGGGGCTCCGGTGGACCTTCCAGGTGCTCCCGGTGAATACGTCGTTGTTGTTGTTGATTTCAACCATCCACTCATTGCTCCTTTTCTGAGCACCTGGTGGCCGAAGTTGCATTTGAGCTCTCAGCGAATGGGACGCGTTGAGGACTATCGAACCTCGACGATTCCAGGTGTACCGCCTGGTGCAGAGACGTCCACCCCCACCAGCACGAAGACGAACACACCAGATGTAACACCGACGCCCAGCCTGACTATGACGATCTCGCCCACGCCCACAGACACGCCCGATTGCAGTCAGTTCGAGCTTGTTAGCCACGCTATCGTGGACGATCAAATTGAAGTGTATGTCAGAAATAACGGTGCAGCGTCCGCGCTCCTCACAGGGTCCTCTTTCAATTGGGAGAAATATGACCCCGCTATCAGAGTGGATTACGCCTTATGGAATGGTTCGCAATACTATCCTGGCGATGATGACACCCCACCGACTTTCATTGACCCAGTCCCACCGCTGGATTTCCCCAATGGCATTGATGTGTTATGGCACGGTGACTTCGATGGAACTGGTGGCGGTTATACCGGTGATTACTACGTCCTTTTAACTTTCGATTATGTGTGCCCGATCGTAGCGAGCCTGGGGACACTGGATCCACCGCAGGGGACGAGTACGCCGACGTCGGCCGTACCGTCAGAAACGCCCACTGCGACAACCGAAGCGACAGTCTGTGACGACCTTGTGGTAAACAACGAACTGTTGGAGGGCCTTGGCAACGATGACTTCCAATTCAAGACTCAGAATAATACAGGCCAGAATGCATATTTAATCGATTCAACCCTATGGTGGCCGGCAGCCGAATATGCCCCGGATCAATATTTTTGGTTCTTCAGGTTCGATGGTAATCAATATTACGCCCCGGGTGTAGCTATCACGACCTCGCCAGTCTCTTCAGCCGCGCCCAATTTGTTGTTGAGCCCCGGTGAGAACGATAACTGGGAAGCCGACTTCAGCGTACCAAACCCGCCCGACATCCTTTACGGGACTTATATTGCAACACTGACCTTCCAGCTTGAGGACAGCACCATTTGTCAGGTCACCGGCACCGCCCATAGGGATGATCCTACTCTACCGACTGCAACGCCAACCTCTGACACAACGCTGACGCCGACGCCGTCGCCGACATCCACACCCAGTTGTGATCAATTCATCGTAAACAACCATTACATACTTGGTGATGAAGTTCGTGTGGAAGTAACAAATCTTACCGGATCGAACGCGCTGTTCACTGGATCTGATTTCACCTGGACAGATTATGACCCTGCTCTCTATGTGGATTACATCCGGTGGAACAGTGTGATATTTTACAATGGTGATGACTATGGTCCCCCGACGAATGATGACCCGGCACCCGCGATGAGTTTCCCGGCGGGTTCACCGATCACATGGATCGCGGATTTCGATGGAACCAGTACCTACACCGGTGACTACTCAGTTACACTCACCTTCGATTACATTTGTCCTATCACAGTGACCAGCGGAGTTATTCCTACACCTACGAATACGCCGACGACGACACCGACTATAACAGCGACGAACTCGACACCAACCAATACGCCGAATTCAACGGTTACACCAACACCGGATTGCAGCCTCATCTATGCGTCAGCGGTCCGGTTAAAAGGCGATGATTTCGAGATTGAGGTCACGAATGATAATCAAGCGGATGCTTCCCTGACCACTACGAACCTTATTTGGAACGACGCCCTCTGGCCTGGTATTTATATTGATGATATCGATTGGGATGGTTCTACATTTGATACGGGAGACTACTTCAGTTCCCCCACGAATGGAATCTCTTCCAACCGACTTTTGGCAGCAGGTGATACTGGATTGATGGAAGTCGACTTTGGTTCACGACCTCAACAAGGGATTTGGGGTTATTACCGCGGTGATTTGGTTTTCACATTCCCTGGCTGGGGTACTTGTCCTGTCTCTGCGGAGATAACCGGTCCTCCGCTCCCGACATGGACTCCAACAGCGACTGTGACATCCACCAATACACCGCTTCCGGGGACACCGACACCTACACCTACGCCTAGCTGTAGCAATGTTTATGTGACTCATACAGATGTCGACGGCGACAAATACGAGGTGAAAGTCATCAATAACAACGTTGCACCAGCTTATCTGACCTACTCGACGCTGACATGGCCGGCCAATGACTACTATCCACCTCAGTTCGTTAACTACCTGCGTTGGAATGGCACAACCTATCACACTACGGACTACACCAGTTCCCCAGTGAACGCATCGGCGCCTAATATGCTCTTTGTCGGAGGCGGCCACCACTGGTGGGTTGCCGATTTCGACGGCGTCTCCAAGATCTATGGCACCTACTCGGCAACACTCACATATGAGTTCGACAATGGTCTTACTTGCCAAGTAACTGGGACTGATACCTTGGTATGGACGCCTTCAAGAACACCCACGCCAACAATTGATCTGGGTGTTACATATACACCCACGAATACAGCGAGCCCATCACCTACAGGTACGGTAGATCCGACTTCGACAGCCGGTGGACCTTCTGACTGATGGTCCATCCGGATAGGATTTTATCAGGTCCCGCAATGTGCGGGACCTTTTCTTTATAAAGGTCAGATTCAGTAATTTAACACCTTAAAAACTGTCCAATCGCAGGGTATTATGGCTGAAAAACGATAGCTTTTTGAGAGCGGAATTTCACGCCTTGCACACACCTACACACACTAGCAATATAGCCCTTTGGTCCTATTCTGGTGTAGGCCGATTGTAAGGTTTTTTATACCCCTTCCCCCTGTATGATGATTGTGAGTTAGTCATGGGTAGACTAAGGCTCAGTCTACTCGGCAATGCCGGGTTACTTACGCGTGTTCAAGAGGTACTGTGAGGGTTGATAACTTGAACAAGGTAAACAGTCAAGACGAAAAGATCATTGGACGGGCACTCATCGCCGATGATGATGCAGATTTCCGAAGTCTGTTGGTCCGTCGTGCAAATAAGATGGGCCTCTCCGTTGTGGAGGTTGAAAACGGAGATCTCGCCATGGAAGAGGTGCGTAAACAGTCATTCGACTTGCTCATCGTCGATTTGTATATGCCTGGTCGCACCGGGTTGGAGGTCGTCAAAGACGCATTACGTTTGGATCGGGACCTTGAAGCCATCATCCTCACCGGCAGTGCATCGTTGGAGACAGCGATCGAAGCTTTGAGGACCGGTGTCTATGATTACCTCACCAAACCATTGGAATCTATGACAGTTTTCGAGATGACGGTGACGCGTGCTTTGGAGCGCAGGCATCTGATCCGCGAGAACGAGCGTCTTTTTAAGGAAGTGCAGCGCTTGGCGATAACGGACCAACTCACCGGGCTATTTAACAGGCATAAGCTCAAGGACGGACTAGAGAGTGAAGTAGAGCGCGCACGGCGTTATGGCCGACCTCTTTCGTTGATCATGCTCGACCTGGACAACATGAAAGGGATTAATGATACCTACGGGCATGCAGTAGGTGACATCGTGCTTCAGCTTGTTGCGAAGGCAATCCGCGATCATATCCGTAGGGTGGATATGCCGGCGAGGATTGGTGGCGACGAATTCCTGGTTGTGCTTCCGGAAGCAGAAATGGATGTGGCATCCGAGGTGGCTAAACGAGTATGCAATCAAATATTTACCACCTCATACAAGGATATTGAGATTTCGATAAGTGTTGGGGTTGGGCAGTGGAATACAGAATATGTCTCTCCTCAGGGTTTCCTTCATGCAGTCGATCAAGCTCTCTATCAGGCTAAGCGTGCAGGTGGGAAGAGAATCTATGCTTGTCGACCGAATGGCTCAGCAGTGCCGCAATTGGAAGACGCCAAGCAGGAAACATGAGTGAAGACATCATAGAAGAGTGGAAGGGTGTGCAGGTAGCTCGAATGTGTGCTTGTAAAGGGGAAGTCTTATGAGATCAGCAATACTAGATAAGAAACAAGCAACCCAGGATTGGGATGAAGGTAGTGATCCATTAGCGCCTTTATCAGGAGATGATACGAGCCAGAGCAGGTTGGATGCAATTTTAGATTACATCCGCACCCGGTTCTCAGGCTTAAAGGCAAAGCTAATATTTCCATACCTATTCCTCACGTTGCTCACTGCCATGATCGGAACCTTTGTGGTAACACGTTTGGTTGCATCCTCCGTGAGAGAGAGGTTTTTCAATCAGATGTACGAAGCCAGACGCGTGGCAGCTGATGGCATTGTGCGCCGAGAGCAGGATCACCTGGCCAACCTTCGTCTGATGGCATTTACCGAGGGAGTTGCAGAGGCTTTCGTCGAAGAAAATGCGCAGACTCTGCAAGACCTCTTATGGCCGCTGGCGCTCAACAACGATGTCGAAGCAGTCACCGCAATAAATCTTGAAGGTATGGAGATCATGACGCTGGCGCAAGATCCTGAAATTGGACGCTTCGGAATCTATACCGGAACGGATTTCAGTACATTCGACATTGTCAACCAGGTCATTGATTATGAGATCGATGACCTTGGGGATAAGTACGCTGGGTTATTAATTACCCGCTTCGGGCCTTATCTGTACACCAGTGCCCCTGTACGGAACTCGTCAAACCAGCTTGTGGGTGTGCTCATGATCGGCACCCGGCTCGAGTCGCTTCTGGCGGATTTAAAGACCCAGGCCCTCGCCGATATGATCCTGCTTAGCGAGAATGGGACGCTTCTATCTTCTACATTCTCAAATGCAGCTGAGGCTCGTGAGCTCCTTGAGCTCGATGCGAGGGAAATCCCCGAAATGGGGGAAACCTACACAAATGATTTCAAGCTCTCCAAAAGGAGCTATCAGGCAGCTTATGCGCCAGTTGTGATCCGCTCGGAAAATATGGGTGTCCTGGGTGTTGCATTGCCCAGCAACTATGTCGTCGATACGGAAGCAACGAGCCGCAACACATTCAGCTTGATCTTCTCGCTTGCGACACTATCAGTTATTGTCATCGGCTACGTCCTTTCGCAAAGTATTGCACGCCCGATCTTGAAGCTGCGATCCGTTTCTAAGGCCGTGGCTGAGGGTGATCTGAACCAACGTACTGGTTTCCATCGATCCGACGAAATCGGCGAGTTAGCAGAGGTCTTCGATCTGATGACCTTCAGGTTGCGAAAGCGTACAGCACAGGCCGCCCGTCTCTATCAGGAAACACTTGAGCGAAATGATGAGCTTGGAGTCATCAACGCTCGATTGCAAGAAGCACAGCAACAGCTCATCCAATCGGAGAAATTGGCTGCGGTCGGGCAACTCACCGCAGGTATTGTGCATGACGTGAAGAATCCATTGGCCGTGATCAAAGGTATGGCGGAGGAATTACAGGAGGATGATGAACTCACTCCAGAGGCTAACGAGCAATTGATCATCATTCGTGATAACGCTACACGCGCGACACGCATCGTTGCCGATCTGCTGAAATTCGCGCGTCAATCGACGCCTCAACTGAAGCGACAAAACATCAACGAGACCATACGGACCGCCATTCGTCTAACAGATTACTTGGCCAGAAAGGGACGAGTTGAAGTACAGACAGAACTCCTTCCTGATCCCGTCAATGTGATGTATGACGCAACACAGATTGAGCAAGTTATTGTGAACCTGATCCAGAATGCCATTCAGGCAATGCCAGATGGCGGTATCCTGACAATCAGCCTCACTCGCACAGGACAGGCTATAGCCATTGAGGTCAAGGATACAGGGGTTGGGATACCTGAAGAGTATCTTAATCGTATTTTCGATCCATTCTTCACCACAAAGCCCGAAGGCGAGGGGACAGGGCTCGGCTTATCGGTGAGCTACGGCATTGTCTCCAGCCACAGGGGGCGCATCGATGTTTCTAGCATAGAAGGTGTGGGGACAACTTTCACAGTGCTGCTGCCCCAGGAACAGCAGATGGGTGAGCTCTGAGGAGGCATGAAGTGGATGCCGTAAACGTCTTAGTTGTGGATGATGATCCAGCTTTCGCAGACCTGATGGCGATGCATCTGCGAAAGAAGGGTCATAAGGTCCAAGTTGCTTACGATGGTTATGAGGCCGTTCAGTCGTTGCGATCAGATGGTCCTTTTGAGGTGTTGGTCACAGATTTGATGATGCCGGGGCTTAGCGGTTTGGAGCTTCTCCGTAGCGCGCAGAAGATTGATCCTCTTCTCGAAGTGGTCGTTATCACGGCCTCTGGCTCCCTGGAGATGGCGATATCCGCATTGCGAGAAGATGGCGCATATGACTATTTGACCAAACCATTAGAACTCTTTGGAGAACTCTCCATCGCAGTCGAGCGTGCCGCAGCAAAACGTAAGCTCAGCCTGGAACGTGAAATTTTTAAGGCAAGGTTGGTCAAGAGTGCACGCAGGCTGAAGGCCATACTCTCCAGCACTGGGGATGCCATTATCGCAGCCAACGATAAGGATGAGATCGTCCTCGCCAGCCCTGAAGCGCTCCGCCTTCTCGGTAAGGGTATTCTGAATGACAACTCGACCAAGGACGATCTACCACTGGCGCTCGCTGATACGGTGAAGCGTTGGAGAGAATTGGATGAAACCTCACTCGCAAGCGTCGAGGTTCCTTGGCCAAGGGGCATGATCCATCTGGCTCGCATTTCTCCCATTTTGAGCCAGAGCGGAGAGATTACGGGTTGGGTGATGATCTTGCGCGATGTCACTTATCAGAAACGATTGGAAACATTCATCGTCAGGCATTTCGCAGCTGTTGCGAGCAAGATCCGTCAGCCAATGGAAGAGGCAGGGGTCGTGATGACTAATCTTGAGGCCAGTTTAAACAGTGGTGAAGGCGATCCAATCGAGCAGGTTCGGAAACTTCGCAGCTTATTTGAAAAAGCGCATGAAGGATCCGATGAGTTGCTTTCATTGAAGGATAACGGTGCAATGCCGGTTGAGAGTTCTGAACTGATCTCACTTACGGATTTCTTAGACAAGAAGGAGAGTACACTCGGGAGCGATCTCCAATCAGGCAAGATGGTGAAGCTTGAGTGGAACGTCGCTGAAAAGCTTCCTGAGATCGATCTTGAACTCGGTTCAATGGCGCAGATCTTCCATCATTTGCTCCAACGTGCCGCATTAAGGAGCAGGGAGGGAGACGTAGTTCGGATTTCTGCGGATGGGAAGGGAAACCGAGTGTGGCTTGAGGTAACAGATCCCGGAACAATTATTGGTGAATTAGAGACCATGCCGGATACGGACCTTGCGATTGAGAACACATCGGAACTCATGGAGCGGTCAGAAATCGAGCTGGCTGTTGCGAAATCCTATGTGAAACAAATTGGCGGTCAGTTGTGGATGCGAAGAACCGAAGGTGGTGGGGCAGCTGTAGCAATTTGTCTGCCCAAGCAGGATTGATTTGGTAAGGGGAGTAGGTAAGAAGGTGTAGGTGTGACGACCACTCAACAAACCAGTTCAGAGAAAGCGCTTCGGCTTCCTGAAGGGATGTCCAAGTGGTTTGAGCGAATAAAACGTGGGAAGATGTTTCCCCATTTCCGCGCAGTTTTGCGTTGGGTTATCATCGTCCCGCTCCTCGCGCTTATCCTCTTCATATGCAGCGAATTGGCCCTTGCATTTGGCACGAGCACTGACGGTGGCGATACCAACTCGAAACTCCTCGCCGATTACAGTCCGTGGGATTTGTGGCTCTTCCCGGCAATCACATCCGAGCTTATCGCGGATATGAAGCGTGATGTCAGAGCGATTGAGAATCCGACATCAGAGGAGGTAGGAAAGCTCTTCGATCCAGAAGAAGAAGAAGGCCCATTTATCCTTGAGGAAGAGGTGGAACCTCCAAGTCCCACCGCTACACCGCCAAGTGGAGATGCAACTTCGACGAGTGTAACAAGTGGCGATCCTGGGACAGCTACGTCGACACTGTCGCCGGCTGAACAAACACAAACTGCGACATGGGCACCAACTGTAACGGAAACCGGGTTGCCGACAAACACGAGAACTCCCACAAGTACCAGGACACCTTGGCGCACACCTACTAGTACTGCAACATGGACGCCAACTTCAACGAGGACACCAACTTCCACGAGAACGCCTACTTCCACATCAACGCGAACATCAATTCCCGGACCGACTTCGACAAGAACAAGTGTACCGACATCAACCAGGACTTCTGTGCCAGATCCTGCAACAAGCACACCTACACGGACGAACACACCTCTACCGCTTCCTACTGCTACACAAACGGCAACGAATACAGTTGTGCCGACCGCCACGCTCACACAGACACCAACGAACACTCTTGTGCCAACTTCGACCAATACGCCATTACCGACTTCAACGAATACGCTTGTGCCGACTTCGACCAATACGCCATTACCGACTTCAACGGACACACTTGTGCCGACTTCGACCAATACGGCATTACCGACTTCAACAGATACACCCGCGCCAACTTCGACGGACACACCCGTTCCAACTTCGACAAATACTGCCCTGCCCACGAATACACCTACAGCTACAGCAACGAATACACTGATTCCAACCGCCACACCCACACCGACTGCGACAGACACGCCGCTCCCCACCAACACACCCACTCCAACTGAGACAAATACCCCAGTGCCCACTGCGACATCCACATCGACTGCGACGAATACCGCTGTGCCCACTGCGACGAACACTTCGGCGCCACCCGCTTGGTATGATTGTGATTATCCCTATCGCAAGCTTATCACCATCAATTCAAGCCAAGTCCCAGCGGATCTCGCGAGCTTCCCTGTTCTGATTTACTTCTCAACCGACGCAAATCTAGCTACATCAGCACAAAACGACGGCGATGATATCCTCTTCACAGCTTCCGATGGGACAACGAAGCTTAATCACGAGATCGAATTCTTCGACGGGGGCAGTGGTAAGTTGGTGGCATGGGTCAATGTGCCAATTCTTTCTTCCAGTAGTGATACAGATCTCTACATTTATTATGGGAACGCCACCATTGGTCCTCAGGAGAATCCGACTGCGGTTTGGGATGCGAACTACGCAGCCGTACTGCACTTCGATGAGACGCTCGGTACGACGCTGTTCGACTCGACATCCAACTCCAGGGACGGAACTAAGCTAGGCCCCAATGATCCCAGCCCAGCTACGGGTGCTCAACTCGACGGCTCGCAGAACTTTGATGGCACCAACGATTATGTCGATTTCGCAAGCTACAACTTTGGAAATAGCTTCACACTTGAAGCATGGGTGTGGGTGTCCAGCAGCACCGATAACATAGAGACAATCCTGGCAAATTCCGCGAGTGGTACCTTAGAGAGTGGGTTCCGCTTCTTTGTCAACACATTCAGCACGACCGATAGAAGTATCCATTTTGAGACCTATGATGATGTGCTGATTAATTCTGCAACAACCAACCCAGGTGTCGTTGATCTGGATACCTGGAACTACGTCGTCGCTGTTGTCAACCGTACAGACGGTACAACCACCATCTATAAGAACGCCGTTGAAGAGAACAACGACTATACTACAACGACCACATTCAATAATTCCAGTGATTGGGAAGTTGGTCGGATGGAAAACGATACGTTCCGATTCAATGGCGCCATCGATGAAATCCGGATTTCCAACAACGCTCGGTCGCAAGCTTGGATACAAGCCTCGTATAACAATCAAAACTCTCCCGGCACCTTCTACAGCAAGGGCATCGAGGAAGCTTCTGGTTGTCCTGCAACTGCAACTCCGACTGCCACTGACACGCCACTGCCTACGGCGACGGACACACCACTGCCCACCGATACGCCCACACCGACCGCGACGGACACGCCGCTGCCCACCGACACGCCCACACCCACGGCTACGGATACAGCAATTCCTACGGCCACGCTTACACCAACGATCACCAACACGCCTGCACCAGGTGGCGGCAAGATGTATTGGACCGACAAGGACGCTACCAAGATCCAACGCGCGAACCTCGACGGTTCCAATGTTGAAGACCTGATCACCTCCGGAATAACCTCACCGTATGGCATCGACCTCGACACCACTGGTGGCAAGATGTACTGGGTCGACTACGGCACACTCAAGATCCAGCGGGCAAACTTGGACGGAACGGGCATTGAAGATCTGGTCTCCTCTGGATTATCCTATCCGGTCTTCATCGCACTGGACGTGCCCGGCGGTAAGATGTACTGGACTGAAGCTGGCACATTCAAGATACAGCGGGCCAACCTCGACGGCACTGGTGTTGAAGACCTTGTTACCGGTCTAAGTGAGCCAAGGGGAATCGCACTGGACCTCACCAACGGAAAGATGTATTGGGCTGATTCTGCAACGTTGAAGATCCAGCGCGCCAACCTCGACGGCACCGGTGTCGAAGATCTGATCACAAGCGGACTTAGCTATCCATACGGTATGGCCCTAGATGTATCGGGTGGCAAGATGTACTGGACGGATCCTGCATCGGACAAGATCCAGCGTGCAAATCTGGATGGTACTGGTGTAGAAGACCTAGTCACTACTGGCCTCGTCGAGCCAAAGGGAATCGACCTCGACCTAAGTGCTGGCAAGGTGTACTGGACCGACCATGGAACCGTCAAGATCCAACGTGCGAACCTGGATGGGACCAGCGTTGAAGACCTGGTCACCAGTGGGATCGTCGGCCCAAGAGGTATTGCGGTGGATAGCTCTGGTGGTGCCCCAGCCACGTCCACGCCCACACCGACTTCGACAGATACACCGCTGCCCACGGATACACCTACACCGACTGCGACGGACACACCGCTGCCCACTGATACGCCAACTCCGACAGCAACAGACACACCGCTGCCCACGGATACTCCCACACCGACTGCGACGGACACGCCGTTGCCCACGGATACACCCACTGCGACGGCGACGGATACGGCCATTCCCACGAATACGCCTACACCAACTGCGACCACTATACCGGGAGGTTGTTTCGGGACTAACGGCATCGTGACCACTGCTATAGGCAGCGGGGATGAGGAGGGTATTGCGGTCACGCTACAATCGGATGGCAAGATCATCGTAGCGGGTTACAGTTCCAATGGAAGCGACAATGATGTAGCGCTTCTACGCTACAACACCGACGGCACTTTAGATACATCCTTCGACGGTGATGGAATTGTGACCACCCCAATTGGGAGTGGGCGGGATGAGGCCATAGCGGTTGCCATCCAATCGGATGGAAAGATCGTGGTTGCGGGTCTCAGCATTATTGGTCCAAACGAGGACTTTGCGGTGTTGAGATACAACGCGGATGGCAGCCTCGATACGACCTTCGATATCGACGGTAAGGTTACGACGAATATTGGAGGAGTTGATGAGGCGCGCGCCGTTGCTATCCAATCCGACGGTAAGATCCTGGCAGTGGGTTACAGCCATAACGGCAGCAACTATGATGTCGCGCTTGTGCGCTACAACACAGACGGCAGTTTGGATACATCTTTCGACGGTGACGGGATCGCGACCACGACAATTGGCAGCGCGGATGATCGGGGCTTTGCGGTCACACTGCAATCGGATGGCAAGATCGTCGTGGCAGGTGACGCAGATATGGGTCCACTCCCAAGCACAAGCTGGGATTTTGCAGTGCTGCGCTATAACTCGGATGGAAGCCTGGATAGTACCTTCGATGGAGACGGTATCCAAACGACAGACTTTGATAGCAGCGTCCCGGACCACGGACGCAGTGTGGCAGTCCAATCAGATGGAAAAATCGTGGTTGGTGGGGATAGCAACGATGGCACCTGGGACGTTGCTGTAGCACGCTATAACACAAATGGGAGCCTCGACAGCACGTTCGATGGCGACGGGAAACTCATCGCCTCCATTGACACCAGTCACGACTTAATCGATGCTCTCGTCCTACAATCTGACGGTAAGATCGTCGTCGGAGGTCGGAGCGACAACGGGAGCAATTTCGATTTTGCAATGCTGCGCATCAATAGTGATGGCAGCCTGGATGCGAGCTTCGACGGGGATGGTCGCGTAACCACACCGATTGGAAGTGGAGATGATTACGGCCTAGGTCTTGCATTCCAGGGAGATGGCAAGTTGGTATTTGTTGGAGATACTCACAACGGAAGCAATTTAGACATCGCCGTCGCCCGCTACATGCCCGATGGAAGCATGGATAATACGTGTCCTGCAACACCCACACCCACGCCAACTGCGACGAATACGCCCATCCCGACGGTCACGCCCACGCCGACTGCTACGAGTACCCCAATTCCATTCACTTTTGATCCTTGCAACTTCGATTACCGCAAGCAGCTGGTCATCGATTCTTCACTGATCACTGCTGATCTGATCAACTTCCCGGTCCTGGTTTCATTGCCTCTCGACGCGGATCTTGCGGCTAAAGCCCGGGACGATGGCTATGACATCGTATTCTCCGCTTCCGATGGGACAACGCAACGAAGTCATGAGATCGAAAATTTCGATGGTGCTACTGGTGAGCTCATTGCTTGGGTCTTGGTGCCTAACCTCTCCTCGAGTGTCGACACCGTCCTCTACATGTACTACGGTGACGCCAGTCAAACATTCCCAACTGAAAGACCGGATTTGGTATGGGATGCAAATTATGTCGGTGTCTGGCACCTGACAGAAAATGGTGATGGGACGCCTAATGAGTATGAGGATAGCAGTGTCTACAACAACGATGGACAGGGTGGCGAGGGCGATGCTCTATTTGTTCCCGGACGAGTGGCCGGCCAGATTGGATACGGACAGGACTTCAATAACCTGGACGGAAAATATGATTTGATCGATGTGGGCAGCAACCCAATCTTAGATATCACTGGAAACCAAATCACATTAGAGGCTTGGGTCCAGCACAACATCACACCTGCTCCAGGTATCTGGTACGGTATTTTAAATCACAAAGGATATTACGACGGCTATCGTATCCTCTTACCACAGAATTCACTCAACCTTGCATTCCAACTACCCGGCGAGACCTATAACTTGCAAAGCTCAGGGAACGTAGATGCTGGTGGTTGGCACCATATTGCTGCAGTTTACGATGGCGCCAAGATGATGATCTACATCGATGGATCGCAGGATCCCAGCGAATTGGTGAAATCCGATAACATCCTGGCATCCTCACCGGAGAAAGAAGTGTGGATCGGGCATGGTGATCAGCCCAAAGACTCTGCATGGAGTTATGAGTGGGAGGGGCAGATCGATGAGGTTCGCATCTCGGTAGTCCCACGCTCAGCGGATTGGATCGGTACTGAATTCAACAATCAGAATTTACAGGGGACTGGTGCCGGGAAATTTATAAAAACGCTGGGCGCTGAGGAGGACAACGCAAGTTTCTGTGCTCCGCCGACTTCGACGCCCACCGCGACCGCTACCGCTACGCCGACGCCTACAGCGACGGCCACAGATACACCTACGCCAACAGCTACAAGTGTCGGGGCTGCAACTTATTGGCTCTACGACGACACTGCACCACTCACCTACATGATGTACCCGAGCCAGCCCTCGGGTTCAGATACGACTGCTACCACCACCACAAGTTTCTATTCCGACCTGATGACCACCGGAGGGCAAATTACCGCAGGCACCACCACGGTCTACATCAACATGCGCACGGATACTGATCGGATTTTGAACCTGGAGTTGTTGGCAGGCTCAGGAGTATCTTGGACGTCATTGGGGAACACTGCAGTCCCTGTTAACACGGGTGGAAGCGTCCAAATGGTGATCGGCTCATTCGCCACTTCGAGCTACACCTTTGGAACAAACGAGAGATTGCGCTTCGAGGCTTCAGGCATCTTTGGCCTCGCGCCGAACGGGATCTATTGGGACGGTGCCTACAACGATTCGCGCATCCTTGTTCCCCAGATCCTCGACCCCACGAGCACGCCCACCGCGACAGCTACATCAACGCCGACACCAACGCCAACATCGACGAACACCCCTGTACCACCGGGAATCAACTACCGCTCCATCGGCATTGCAGGCGGACCGCTCTACTCGACAGGAAGTGCCTCCATCAACATCGACGAAACCAACGTCACATTTGGCGGTGGAGCCAGCCTGCCTACCAACATTGGCGTTGGCGATCGCCTTGTGATCGGCGTAGAGGAATTCTTCATCCTCTCACGTGATTCGACGACGCAAGTCACTGTACAAACTCCTGCAGCAGCCACACATTCATCAGAGGCTTATTTCATTGAGCGTGCGTACAACACCCTGCAAGCCTGGGAGGACCCATGCGGCGCAACTCCGTGCTTGCCGAACTCAAGCGGGGGCCGGGGAGGCGACCTGGTTGTTGAAAATCGGCGTGAAGTGGGAGTGGCCTACAACGATGGATCCTTCTCGGCGGGATTGACCATCGAAGGCTCAACTACCGATAGCACGCACTATATGAAGCTGACCGTGGCCGCAGGCCAGCGACACAACGGCACTGCCAGTACAGGTACTGTAGTTGATTTCGGATTGGTGGCCGGTGAGCGGATCCATATATCTAATGACTACACCGAAGTCGAATACCTCGAGATACGGAACGCCGATGTGAACGGAGTAGTGCTTGTTCATGGGCAGAACATCACGCTGCGTAAGCTGCTGATCCATGGCTTCAACCTCGGTACCGCATCCGGTCGTGGTGTCCGGATCCATTCTGATGGTGGCAGCTTTATCCTGGAAAACAGTATTCTGTACGACGGGCACGAAGGTGTTCGAGTAGATACCGCCTCGGGTACCGGCACGGTGTATAGCACCACGATCTACGACATGTCAACAGGAAATGGGATCTCTCTTGGATTGGGGTCGCTGACAGTGACCAACACCATGGTTATGGACAGCGGTGCACCTGACTTCGCTGGAACCATTACGCAATCCTACAACATCAGCTCCGACACCTCGGCATCCGGCACCGGCTCAATCCCGAGCCTCCTGGCAACAGATCAATTCGTCAACCTAACGGTCGGCTCTGAAGACTTACACCTGAAGGTAGGTGCGGATGCGATCGATGTCGGTACCAGCTTAGCAAGTAGCTTTACCGACGACATCGACGGTGACAGCCGGCCGCAGGGCGCCCAATGGGACATAGGCGCCGATGAGTTCGATCCCTCCGCGCCGACACCGACACCGACAGCTACTCCGACAGCTACAGCAACAGCGACAAGTACGCCAACATCAACACCCACGCCGACACCGACGGATACGCCGACGCCGACAGCGACGAACACGCCCATACCACCAGGAATTAATTATCGATCCATCGGTACCAATACTGGGACGCTTTATGACACCGGAACGGCTTCCATTAATATCAGTGAGATCACGGTCAATTTTACGGGTGCAAGCCTGCCGACCAACGTAGGCCAGGGCGATGAGCTCGTGATTGGTGGTGAGACCTTCTACATTTTGGATCGTGTTACTGCCGATCAGGTCACGGTGCAAACAGCCGCTGCCAGCACCCACACGGGCGAAGCCTATACGATCACTCGAGCATACAACGTGATTGATGATTGGGAGACCGATCGGGGTGGTAACCTGGTCGGAGAGAACCGCGTTGAAGTTGGCGTTATCTACAACGACGGACCGTTCCTGACGAATGTCCATATTGATGGCTCCATCACGGATAGCACTCATTACATGCATTTGACGGTCGCAGAGGGTCAGCGCCATGATGGGACCGCAGGTACAGGTGCGATCATCGATGGTGAGGATGCTGCGCGAACGGGTATGTTCATTCAAGATCCATATACCATCGTCGAATGGTTGGAACTGACACGCCATACGGGTAACAATGGACTTAGCTCAATCGTGGTCCTAGCTGAGAATGTGACCCTGCAGAACCTTCTGATCTATGATTTTGAGGATCCAACCGCCGCCGTTATGGGGATCAAGGGCTCGACGGACAGCAACAACATGGTCGTTCGAAATTCCATCCTTTATGACGGCGATACTGCAGCAATTCGCACCAACCAAGCCAACGTACCTGCGTACATCGCTACTATTCAAAACTGCACAATCTACAATATGGCAGATTACGGCATTCAAGAGGATGATGGAGATTTCCGAGTTAGTAATACGATTTCCATGGACAATGGTGTATCTTACGATGACTTTAGCATTGTCCGGGGTACGCAGCAGTACAACCTATCCTCAGATCTCACCGCTTCTGGGACTGGAAGTTTGACGGAGAAGTTTGCCACTGATCAATTCATCTCGATCGCTGGCAGGGATTTACACCTGAAGGCAGGAGCGGACGCTCTAGATGCTGGCACCAGTTTGGTGGCATTCTTCACCAACGACATCGATGATGATACCCGCCCGATGGGTGTTGCTTGGGATATGGGCGCCGACGAGGCTGATCCTGCTGCGCCAACTTCAACACCTACAGCCACAGCGACCGAGACGCCAACGTCGACCGCCACCGATACACCACTCCCAACGAACACACCTACAGCGACTCCTACCGCCACGCCTTGGGGCGGTGCTACATTCTGGTTCTACGATGATACGACGCCCCAGCAATACATGATGTATGAGAGCCAGCCTTCAGGAACCACGACCTACTTCGCCACCGATTTAGGTCCAGACACGGTTAACTTCTACTCAGACGTGTACCCGGCGGGAACCTCCATCCTAGCCGGCACCTCAACCGTGTACATCAACGCATACACGCCGTCTTTGAACGACACCAGTGTCACATGGCGGCTGTATGCCGGTATCTCTGGGTCATGGACGGAGCTGGGTTCAGGCTTCATGTCCGTTCCATTCTTTACGGACGGTCTCATGCAGGTATCATTCAGTACCAGCAGCTACACCTTCTCCGCTGGAGAGCAATTGCGGGTCGAAGCCGATGCAGATCAGTATCTGGAGATTTCCTGGGATGGCACCAGCAATTTCTCCCGCATTGAGGTTCCCGATATTACGATACCCACCAGCACACCCACGCCGACTGCAACGGATACTCCCACACCGACGGAGACAAGTACCCCCACACCTACACCGACCAGTGGCCCATGTGCTGGCGATGGGAAGATGTATTGGACCGATATAGGCACGAGCAAGATCCAACGTGCCAACCTCGATGGATCTGGTGTAGAGGACCTGGTTACAACCGGAATCAACACACCCTATGGTATCGCGTTGGACCTCACGAATTGCAAGATGTATTGGGCCGACCAAAGTGCGATGAAGATCCAGCGTGCGAACCTTGATGGCACCAGCGTCGAAGACTTGGTTACCACCGGTCTCAGCATTCCCGAGTACATCGCTGTGGATGCGGTCGGCGGCAAGATGTACTGGACGGACAGTGGGAACGCTAAGATCCAGCGCGCCAACCTCGATGGAACCGGCGTTGAGGATCTCGTCACCGGTCTCGGCACTCCAAATGGGATCGAACTGGACGTAGCTGGTGGAAAGATGTACTGGACAGACAGCGGGCCCGGCAAGATTCAGCGGGCCAACCTTGACGGTACCGGCGTCGAAGATCTCATTACCAGTGGAGTTGATAGTGCAAATGGCCTCGCTCTTGATGTCGCCGCGGGGAAGATGTATTGGGTAGAAGATGGTGGCAATCAGATCCAGCGATCTAATCTCGACGGTTCCAACATAGAAGATATATCGCCAACTGGCTTAGACAGCCCCAAGGATATCGACCTCGACATCGATTTGGGTAAGATGTACTTTACTGAGTCTGGCCTCACCGAGAGGATCCGCCGTGCTAACCTTGACGGATTATCCCCAGAAGAGTTGGTTCCTGGCCTGGACAATGTGCGTGGCATTGCCGTTTACCCATCAACGGGACCCCCACCTACATCGACGCCAACTGCGACCGCAACCGCCACACCCACGCCGACGCCGACCGCAACATCGACACCCTCTCCTCCGAAGGCAATTTATTACTCTGTAGGAACGGACAGTTCTACTCTCTATACTTGGAATGCCTCGGCAGTAAGCGGAACACTCACCCTGTCCAGTTCAGCCGTGAACAAGATTGGAGTAGGAGATGAGGTCCGTGAGGGTTTGAACCGCTATTACATCACCGGTCGCAACTCACCAACTGAATTCACCATACAGAATTCGGCTGCCAACGGAGGAACGCCAGGTGATACGGATATCACATTTGGCTTAACCGGGATCTCGATCCATCGAGCATTCAACTCGCTGTTCGCTGCAGAGGCGAACTCATTGGATGTCGATCACCTGAACACCTCAGATCTGGATCTTGGTAACTACCAGCTCAACTGGGTGGCATACGGAGATGGAGAAGACACCGCTTCTGTATACATTGATAGCTATGCCACGGGGCCAGCTAACTACATCAAGATCTATACGCCGACTTCTTCCAGCGAGGTAGGCACAACCCAGAGACATGATGGGAAGTGGGATACGACATCAGCTTACCGCATATCCAACACGGCGGGTGAAGACTATGTCATCCACGTAAGGGAACAGTATGTGCGTATCGACGGGATTCAGGTCGATTTCAAGAATGGTCCCTCAGGAACAGGAGAAATATTCGGGATCCAAGTGAAAGATGGCAATAGCGATGCTCCAGCAGAAATTCATGTCTCCAACTGCATCGTAAGGCAGAGTTACGGCGCTTCTGCAACAGGTAAAGCAATTGGTATTCTGGCACTGGATATCTTTACTGGAAATGACGGCGATTATATTGCCAAAGTTTGGAACAATATCGTGTATGGCTTCCGCAGCAACGTCCAGGTGAAGGGAATTCAAACGGGCAATAATGGCACGGGATATATCTTCAATAATACTGTGATAGGAGATGGCGGGATTGCCACAATCTCACAAGGGGTTGACGGAGGTACCAATCTCACCTACGCCAAGAATGACATTTCCATCGATTGGACGGAAGCTTACAATGAGGTTATCGATGGACCTGGTAGTAACAACAACGTCTCGGATGTAGGTGACGCACCAGGCGCGAATCCTCAGAATTGTGAGCCAACTTTTGTCAATAAAGCGGGCAATGACTATCACCTTGACTCAGGTGATACATGCGCTAAAGATAACGGCGCAGATCTTTCAGGCGATGCGAATCTAGCCTTCACGGATGATGTTGACGGCGAGACGCGTCCTGCAACGTGGGATATAGGTGCCGATGAATATACAGGCGCACCTCCCACGTCAACGCCTACACCCACTCCGACCCCAACATCAACACCTTCGCCACCAATGGCTATCTATTACTCGGTTGGAACCGATCCATCAGCGCTCTATTCTGGGAACGCCTCAGCAGCAAGTGGTACACTCACGCTCTCAAGTGCAGCAGTGAGTGAGATTGGCGTTGGTGATGAGATCCGTGAGGGATCGAATCGCTATTACATCACTGGGCGCAATTCCTCAACCGAATTCACCATTCAAAATTCCTCCGCAAACGGCGGTACACCAGGCGATACGAATATCACATTTGGTTTGACAGGCATCACGATTCATCGAGCTTTCAACTCGCTGTTCGCAGCAGAGGCGAACTCATTGGATGTCGATCACCTGAACACCTCAGATCTGGTCCTTGGCAACTTCCAGCTCAATTGGGTGGCATACGGAGATGGGGAGGACACCACTTCTGTATACATTGACAGCTATACCACTGGGTCAGCTAACTACATCAAGATCTATACACCGACTTCTTCCAGCGAGGTCGGAACGAGCCAGAGGCATGATGGGAAATGGGACATGACCTCGGCTTACCGAATCTCAAATACAGCGGCTACTGATTACGTTATTCATGTCAGGGAGAGGTATGTTCGTATCGACGGACTTCAGATCGATATGAAGAACGCCCCCTCTGTAACTGGGAGCTTGTTTGGGATCCAGGTGAGGGACGGCAATGGTGAAGATCCTGCGGAAATTTATCTTTCAAACAACATCGTGAGACAGAGTTACGGAACCCCTACCACGACAAAATCTGTCGGCATTGTAGCACTCGATGGCTTTGTCGGAGCCGATAGCGACTACGTTGCCAAGGTCTGGAACAACGTCGTCTACGGTCTCAGCAGTACCCCCGAGATCAAGGGAATTCAAGTCGGCAACAATGGCACCGCATATGTCTTCAATAACACAGTGGTCGGTGATAGCGGCGTTGCTACCTCATCTCAGGGAATTGATGGCGGTGCTAATCTAATCTATGGCAAGAACAACATTTCCATCGATGCAACGGACCCATATAGCGAGGTCATTGATGGTGTTGGAAGCAACAACAACGTCTCGGATACAGGTGACGCACCGGGAGCGAGTCCTCAGAATTGTGAGCCAACTTTTGTCAACAAAGCAGGGAATGATTATCACCTTGACTCAGGTGATACATGCGCATTAGACAATGGCGCCGATCTGTCAGGCGATGCGAATCTAGCCTTCACGGATGATGTTGACGGCGAGACGCGTCCTGCAACGTGGGACATCGGTGCCGATGAATATACCGGCGCACCACCCACGTCCACGCCTACGCCAACTCAAACCCCCACTGCGACTGCCACGCCCACACAGACCAACACACCCACTCCGACGCCGACGGCAGTACCTGGTAGCTGTTCTGCGCCGAGCCTAATATTCAGTGATGGGTTCGAAAGCGGTGATCTCAGTGCATGGGATGGAACCTCTACTCCTACACCTGGCGATTCCATCGGACCCTCCACTGTCGAGGTAAGAACAGGCACCTATTCCGCAAGGGCGGAGACGGACGCTATTGCCCCACACCGAGCGTACGTCTACAAGGACTTCGCAGCCGAAACCACGGTTTCTGCGAGGATCGGTATCTACCTCGATTCGGGCTTTCCCCCAACGAACTTCACCGATGTCCTGTACTTCTATGATGATGGTGGGAGTCAAATTCTTACCGTGGATATCCCTAACGTTATGGAACTTTCCCTTTGGAACCAGGTAGCCTCGGAATCTTATCCCTCTGGGACGGTGATCACCACGGGCGAGTGGCACACCCTGGAGATGATGGCAGTCATCGCCGGCGCGAACAGTGAAGCTCGACTGTGGTTCGACGGTGATCTCATTGTTGAACAGACCAACATCAATCTGGGATCGAATCCGATCGCCCATTTCAGGACGGGACATCAATTTTCGAGCGACCCAAATCCAGCCAGCATCCTCTATGTTGATGATGTCACTCTCTGTAGTGAGCAGATTGCGCCTACTCCAACGCCTACAGCGACAACGACCCTCACGCCAACACCGCCGGGGCCACCGGTTACACTATACCGCTCGGTAGGGATCGCGGAGACCGACCTCAACATCAGCGCCCGCACCGTGCAAATTTCTGGCTCCACGGCCACCTTCTCCGGCCCCATGCCGGACAACGTCGGTGTAGGTGATGTGCTCGCCTATGACTCGGGCGGTAATCAAATAGCCTTTATCCATGGAAGAACTTCTTCCACGGAATTTACCGTCAAGGACAAAGTTGGGGGCACACCCACCTCAGCGCTGACCCCAACAGCAGTGGGTGTATTTCGCGCATACACCTCATTGAATTATTGGGAGTCTCAGGCCGAAAATCCCAACATTACTGAACCAGTAGAGGATGATGTCAATCCGACGATGGACCTTGTCAGCGCCAACACCGTCATGATGGTGCCTTGCTACGGTGACGGGGAAGACACGACTTCTGTTTACATTAATAGTTGGGAGACGGGACCGAATAACTATATCAAGATCTATACGCCGACATCGTCAAGCGAAGTTGGCACAAGCCAGAGGCATAATGGGACTTGGGATACGTCAGCCTACCGTATATCAATGGACAACAGCTGGATCGGTGTGATAGGAATATTGGAACGGTATGTCCGTATAGAAGGGCTGCAATTAGATAGTAATTTGGAGGTGATTGGAGAATCGGTAGGTATTAAGGTCAGTGATGATAATAGTGATGCTGCAGTGGAAATCCATATTTCGAATTCGATTTTCCGGATGACTACTAATCCCGCTCCAAGTTCTCAGGCATTTGGAATTGGTGTTTTAGGCGGTTTCATTGGAGATAACAGCCTTTACGTTGCCAAAGTTTGGAATAACATCATCTACGGTTATACAGCTAATGGCGGCGCTGCAGGTTTATGTATGTATGCTTCAAATAATGGCACGGTTTTTGCCTTCAACAATACGTGTGTTGGCGGCAGTGGAGCTGCACAAGGGATAAGAACTTATAATGATGTAGATTTTTATGCCAAGAATAACATCTCTATCGATTCTACGGATCCATATGGTAGTGGTGGTACTTTTCACGTAGATAGTACCAATAACGTCTCCGATACCGGGGATGCACCGGGGAGCAATCCTATCAATGGAGAGCCCACTTTTGGCGATAAGGTCGGAAATGATTACCACTTGGACAGCGGTGATACAGTGGCCCAGGGAGCGGGCGCTGATTTAGACAGCGATCCAAATCTCCCAATTACAGATGACATCGACAGTGACGCCCGTGACGCGGCTCAACCCGACATCGGTGCTGATGAATATAGCGGCGCACCTCCCACATCAACACCTACACCTACACCGACGCCCACCGCGACTGCCACACCTACGCCGACACCAACCTCAACACCTTCGCCACCAGCTGCGATCTACTATTCGGTTGGAACCGATCCTTCTGTGCTCTATTCAGGGAATGCCTCAGCAGCGAGTGGTACACTCACACTTTCAAGTTCTGCAGCGAGTGATATTGGCCTTGGTGATGAGATCCGTGAGGGATTGAACCGCTATTACATCACCGGACGCAACTCACCAACTGAATTCACAATTCAGAATTCATCCGCTAACGGCGGTACGCCGGGCAATACGAATATCACATTTGGTTTGACGGGGATCACGATCTACAGGGCATTCAACTCGTTATTTGCTGCCGAAGCGAACTCCTCCGATGTCGATCACCTGAACAACTCTGATCTCGTTAGTGGAAATTACCAGTTGAACTGGGTGGTTTATGGAGACGGGGAGGATACAGCTTCGACACTCATCGAAGGATGGACAACAGGACCGAGTAATTACATCAAGATCTTCACACCCACTTCTTCCAGCGAGGTTGGAACAAGCCAGAGGCACGATGGGAAATGGGATACGACAACGGCATATCGCATATCCAACACTGCAGGCGTTGATTATGTCATCAGTGTGCGTGAACAATATTTGCGAATTGACGGTATCCAGGTCGATTTCAAGAATGCTCCCAGTGCAAGCGGAATGATAAGAGGCATCTACTTCCAGGATGATGGTTCGGATGCCCCTGCAGAGTTCCATATCTCGAATAGCATTGTAAGGATGACATATGGCACTCCCGCAGCAGATGGGGCAGCCGGTATTACTGCATTGGATAATTTCGCTACGGCAGATAATGGTCTATACACTGCTAAGGTCTGGAACAATATAGTTTACGGTTTCGTTGGCGTCAACGCTACAAGACCCATCAACAATGACAATTTTGGGACATTGTATGTCTTCAACAATACTGTGATCGGTGACGGTGGGACAGCTACAAGCTCGTATGCATTTGATGCAAGTACTGATGGACTTATGTATGCGAAGAACAACATTGGCATCGATGCGACAAATCCCTACGCCCAAGTTGTTGATGGACCTGGAAGCAACAACAACGTCTCGGATACGGGCGATGCACCAGGTGCAAGTCCTCAGAATTGTGAGCCAACTTTTGTAAACAAAGCTGGTAATGACTTTCACCTCGACTCAGGTGATACATGCGCTCTAGACAACGGTGCCGATCTGTCAGCTGATGCAAATCTAGCATTTTCGGATGACGTTGATGGTGAGACGCGTCCTGGAACGTGGGACATCGGTGCGGATGAAGATAATGCGGTTCCACCTACGTCCACACCGACACCAACCTCCACTCCAACGCCGACGTTAACCCCTACCCCCACGCCGACAGCGACTAGTAGTCCTTGTGGCAGCAGTGGGAAGATGTATTGGACCGATCCAGGTCCGGGTAAGATCCAGCGCGCCAACCTCGACGGGTCGAATGTTGAGGACCTCTTCACTTCAGTGAGCACCTCACCCTTTGGCATCGCATTGGACCTCACAGCTTGCAAGATGTATTGGATCGACCAGAGTGGGCTGAAGATCCAGCGTGCGAATATGGATGGTACCAGTGTTGAAGACCTGGTCACCACCGGCCTCACCGCCCCCGAGTTCATCGCCCTGGATGTCTCCGCAGGCAAGATGTACTGGACCGACAGCGGAACCCTCAAGATTCAGCGTGCCAATCTCGATGGAACTAGTGTTGAAGATATCATTAACTCCGGGTTAAATGGTCTTAAGGGTATCGAGTTAGATGTTACCGGCGGAAAGATGTATTGGGCGGAAAGTGGTTCAAGCAACAAGATGCGGCGTGCGAACCTCGATGGCTCAGGTGTCGAAGACCTTGTCACAGGGATTAGCGGACCAAACGGCCTCGCGCTGGATCTCAGCGCAGGGAAGATGTACTGGGTTGAAGACAGTAACAATTCAATATATCGTGCAAACCTCGATGGTTCCAGCGTCGAAGACCTCACACCGGCCGGGGTGAACAATCCCAAGGATATCGATCTGGATGTTGACGCTGGCAAGATGTACTGGACCGAGTCTGCTGTCTCAGAAAGGATTCGCCGCGCCAACCTGGATGGATCATCTCCAGAGGAATTAGTCACAGGATTAGGTAACGTACGCGGAATCGCACTCCACCCATCAACTGCGGCCACACCCACGCCAACGCCAACTACATGCGCCTATGCTTATAATCGGACCATCACGATTGACCATAACGATGTCGTCGGCGATAGTGGTGATACCGTTGACTTGATCGATTTCCCAGTTCCGATAGTGGAATCTGGAACCTGGCTAAGAAACAGCAGCTACACCGACGGACGCATCGAGCATATCAACGGTTATGACATCATCTTCAAAGACTCAACCGAAACGATAACCCTGAAGCACGAGGTTGAGTATTATTATGCCGGTTCCGAATCAGCAAATGGGGAACTTGTAGCCTGGGTGAAAGTTCCCGTCCTCGATGCGGATGCCGATACCATCCTCTACATGTACTACGGCAATCCCTGTATTACGGCAGAGACTCAAGACAAAAACGCGGTGTGGGACTCCAACTATAAGGAGGTCTTGCACCTGGTTGAGGATTCACCTGGCACAGGAACCGCGGATCTCTACCAGGATTCAACATCCAATAATAACCATGCCGATGACGGGGTTGATGCAACTGGGAAAACTGGTCAGATCGGGCCGGGCCAGGAATTCAATGATGATTGGATCGTGGTCCCTGATCCTGGCGGGAGTTGGGAATTTGCTGATGGCGGTTTGGACGCGGGCACGAGCGATTTTACGATCTCGACATGGTTCTACCACTCATCTTCCATGTTAATAAGACATCCGACCATTGTCTACAAAGGTGGTGGTGGGAGCACGATAGGATATTGGTTCCACTATGACGATCAAGATGACCAGATCCAACTTGGGATCGCTGATTCCGAAACCAATAGGTTCAACGCAAACACGAATCCTAATATCGGTGTGACCGAGGATGAATGGCATTATTTGGTGGTGGTATTCGATCGAGGAGCTCTCATGGATACCGCCTACTTCTACCTTGACGGGTCATTTGTCGGCTCTGAGCAATCCGACTTGATCGTCGGCAGTTCGGTGTCGAGTACTTATGATGTGGCCATCGGCTCAAATCAGTTCGTCGGCTACCTTGACGAGTTCCGCATTTCCAACACTATCCGCACTTCCGGTTGGATAGAGACTTCATACAACCTTATGGGCGGTTCTCCCGCCCCACCCACACCGACGCCCACTGCGACGACAACACCGACGCCTACCGCCACGACGACACCGACGCCAACGGGCACGCCGACGCCGACGCCAACCGTAACACCTACCCCGACAGCCACACAAACAGCCACAGTTACGCCTACACCGACAATGACCCCTACAGCGGCAGGTATGTCCATCCCGCAGTCTCTGGCGGCAGGTTCATCTCACACATGTGCGAAGCTCGAAAATGGTGAGGTCAAGTGTTGGGGTGGAAATAGTTATGGTCAGCTCGGGGATGGGTCGACGGTGGATAGATGGACACCTGTACCTGTGTTTGGAATGAGCAGTGCCGATGGAGTAGCAGCAGGTTTGTACCACAACTGTGTGAGGTTAGCCTCGGGAAGTCTTGAGTGTTGGGGCAGAAACACCTATGGAGAACTTGGAGATGGATCCACGACGGGGCGGTGGACCCCGGTTCCAGTAGTCGGCATTTCGAACGCGTTGCAGGTCGAGGCGGGATCTTACGATACCTGTGTGCTGCTGTCATCCGGTGGTATGGAGTGCTGGGGTTTCAATACCTACGGTGAACTCGGAGATGGAACCAATACCGATCGGTCAACCCCGGTGCCCGTTACCGGCATTTCGAATGCAGATGAGATCGCCGTCGGTTATTACCATACGTGTGCACGACTTTCAACGGGTGGCGTTGAGTGTTGGGGATATAACTCGGGCGGTCAGATTGGCGATGGGACGACGACCGATCGCTGGACACCTGTCCCGGTGGTCGGAGCAAGCAGTGTAGCTGAAATTGGTGCGGGTGGTTACCACACTTGTGCCCGTAATGGCTCTGGTGATCTAGATTGTTGGGGTAGGAACAACGAAGGTGCACTTGGGGACGGGTCAACGAGCAATCGATCGACACCGGTGCCGGTGTTTGGTTTGAGTAACATCGTTGAGGTAGCGCCGGGAGGTTATCATACCTGTGCACGACTCGACTCCGGCAGCGTGTATTGTTGGGGCGATAATGGCTTGGGTCAGTTAGGCGACGGGTCGACGACGGATCGCTGGACTCCGGTGCCGGTATCAGGGATCAGTAACGCGGTGGAGTTAGCGAGTGGTCACTACCATACATGCGCGAGACTCGCCAGCGGTGATATCGCCTGCTGGGGTTACAACTTCAACGGGCAGCTTGGGGACGGATCAACAACGAGTCGCTCAACACCGGTCATGGTAGTAGGTTTCCCCTCTGTAACGCCTACGCCAACACCGACACTGACGTCCACGCCGACACCAACGCCAACAGCTACTTCGGCTGGCGGGGGTTTTCTCGCCCACTGGGATCTCGACGAAGGGAGCGGACAGACCGCAGCCGACTCATCGGGCAATGGCTATGACATGACACTCGGAACAACCTCGGGTGTGGACAGTGGTGACCCGTCTTGGGCTTGCGTCTCCGGTGGCTACGCCTTGGACTTCGATGGGTCGGATGATGAGGTACAGCGCTCCAATCAGATCATTGGAGACCGTGCAGCCTGGTCGATAAGCGCTTGGATCAAGATGGGCGCTGATACGCTCGACCAGCGGACGATCTATAGTGAGGGTCATTCCACAACAGGGGAGTATCTGTTCCTATATGTTGACGACGTCAATAACTATGTGAAATTCTATTCCGAAGATGCCGATCCGCCTTATGATTGGGCTCAGATTGAGGGCTCCACAAACGTCGAAGATAACGTATGGCATCATGTTGCCATGGTGCAACGCTCGAAAACGGATAGACAGCTGTATGTTGATGCTGTATCTGAAGGAACCGATATTCGAGATGCAGGAACATATGTATTTGATTCTTCCGCGATTGGAATCTTGAGATACCAATGGGTTGTAGATCCATTCTTAGGAATGATTGATAATGTGCGCATCTATGACTACGCATTGAGCCCTGCCGAGATCAGCGCACTGGCCGCCTCACCTCCAGGCGATTGTGCGACACCAACACCCACACCCTCAGTAGAATCTTCGGTTGCTTTCAATTACCTCGAGAGCTTGGAAGATGTCTCCCCATCGGCGACAGAGGTGTGGACCGAGGTCGATGTCTCCGCTTATGTGCCTTCAGGCACCACGGGTGTGATCGTGCAGTTCTCTAATGCAAACACCGTCGAAGATTGGGACTATGGCATCCGTGAACTGGGATCTAGCGATCCGTGGAGGAACAATGGTTCGCGTAAGGATTTCCAGGGGTGGCTGGCAACAGGTGTCGATGCGAATCGAAAATTCGAACTCTATCAGCAATCAACGGACATAAAAACCTATTTGATGGGCTACACCATGGGTGGTGTAACCTTCTTTACCAATCGTATTGATAAGAATGCGCCTGCAGGATGGTCCATCGTGGATATCAGCGGTGATACCGGAGGCGACACGGCCATTGGTGCGGTTTTCACCGTCTGTAATGAGGCCGGTGGTGCCAGGGGATACACGGTGCAGATGAATGGTTCCACTGATAACCGCACTACAGATATTCGAAGTAGCACATGTCAGGTCGCCATCATCGGTGTGGACGGCTCTGAACAAGCCCAGGTTTACCTAGAGGATACAAGCCTCAAATTGTATCTCCAGGGATACATCACCAGTGGAGCGGTCTTCTTTACAAATGCGAAGAATTATTCCACAGGCACGACTAGCAGTTATCAGCTTGTGGACATCACTGGTGACTTGGGCAGCGATGACGCTAACGGTGCATTCATCGAGATATGCAACTCAACGAATGATTGGTACGATGTCGCCGTTAAGATGAATGGCCAAGGACATGACTATTACCGAGATGTTGGACATAATTTTACCTTTGTAGGGATTGATACGGATGACATCTTCCTACAGAAGATTCAAAATACATTCATGGATCTATATTTGACCGGTTATAGCTTAGCTCAATGAGTGGGTTCAAGTAAGGAGTATTTAGGGGCCCGTATTGGGAAAATAGAGGAAAGGAAAAGTTTCGATGGCACAAAATGACAAAGTTTTAGTAATTGATGATGATGATGTCCTGCTCGATTTGATGATGAGGCGGCTACAACGCATTGGACTGGCGCCTGACCGGGCGGAAAACGGTCAGGAGGGTCTGGATCTCGTCGCGAAGAAAGTCTATGACCTCGTGGTTACGGATATTTACATGCCGAAAGCCACGGGGCTGGACATCCTTGACGCTGCCAAGAAGAAAGACCCACAGACACAGGTGGTCGCAATCACTGGGGGAGCAACGATTGAGATGGCTCTTGAAGCATTGGAGAAGGGTGCTTATGCATACCTGACTAAACCATTCGACCACTTGAAGGTCTTCGACCATACCGTTCAACAGGCTTTGAGGTTCAGGAAGATGCTCGCAGGGGGTGGGGAATTTGTAGAAACCTCCCGACCTGAGCCGCAAGCTTCGGCGGATGAGTCGGAAGTGCTTCGACAGATGACGGAGGAATTGCTGCGCGTGCTGCAGTTTATACAAGATGCTCTGTTCATCATTGATACCAATGGGGAAGTCGTCTTGGCGAACCCCTCCGCAGTGGCCTTGATGGAGACAGGATGGGACTTTACGCATCTATCCAAGAAGGAGTTCAACACTGCCTCCAACGGGCGCGCTAATAATCCTGGAGCAAAGGTCAAGATCAATGGATCTCCGTACAACCTGCGGATCGTTGAATTGCCTGTGTCGGAGGATGAAACAAGTATGCTATTTCTCCTGCAATCCATCGCAGTGGATCAACCAAGACCTGTGATCAACATCGATAAACAACTTGATGCATTGAAGAAAGGAATCGCCTGGCTCTACCAGCAGCGGATGAGAGAGAGGTCTGAGTTTAGGGTTTTACGTGCACTAGCGAACCAGATCTCGATCCTGGAACGGTATCAAGAATCAAATGGTGGATCTGGAACTGCATTGGAGCATCTGCTCGCAGCTGAGGATGCTCTTGTTGAAGAGGAAAGCAGGGTTCTTGTGGACGGACCCCAGTAAAGATTGTGTGCCATCGAAAGGGATTAATGGAAGCGTCGGCTGATCTCAGCCGGCGTTTCATTTATAAAAAAAGCTGTTAGCTGTTAGCTTTAAGCTTTCTATCAACGGAGTGAATAGGTGAACAGGTGAATACGTGAAAAAGAATCCCCTCCCTCCCAAGAATTTGGGGGGAGAGGGGTTGGGGTGAGGGGGGTAGTGAAAGCGAAAGATCAAGCCTGAATGAATTCTATTATCTGGTTGCAAGGCTCTGCGCCGCAACCAGGAGGTTCCAATAAGGCTGTTCGCAGGAGTGTTTAATTGAACGCCCCGACGTCTAAATGAATTGGATGTCAAGAAGTAGTAGGGGCGGCTCGCGAGCTGCCCCTACTGGATTGAGCCTCGAAGGGGGAGCAACCGGCGGGTATGGAAATCCACCCATCGATCAATGAAGTGAATAAGAACAAGTGAATACGTCAACAAGGATCCCCTCTCCCCCCAAGAATTTGGGGGGAGAGGGGTTGGGGTGAGGGGGGAAGTGAAAGCGAAAGATCAAGCCTGAATGAATTCCAGTACCTGCTCAAGCACCATATCTGTTGAAAGCGATTCGGTATCGATGTAAATATCGCAGTGCTCACGAGCGTGCCTTAAACGGTGCACCTGGTCATTATGTTCTCTTCGTGTCCAGTTGATTTGCTTACGGTCAATGGCTGTCTGGTGGGAAGCGTCGAGATAAATTAAAAGGTCAGGACGAGTGATCCGCTGCCACATCTCCGGGACATAAGAGTGTTCTTGTGCTATCTGTCTCGCGTTATAACCGAGCCCCTTGAGATTCTCAGCCAGCGTGGTCTTCCCTGCGCCGCAGGGACCAACGATTGCTATCCGGAGTTGGTTGTCTTCATTCGTCATGGAAGAGTTGATCGGATGTGTTTCATGAGAGCGGCATGTGCGCCGTGAGGCGGCGCACTTCATCCCCCTTGCTGGGGAGAATCGCTACGACCACAACGCTGATATCGTCCGATGGGCGATTCTGCTCCAACTCAAGAGCGTGGGCGAGAAGGTGATCCGCCCAATGGGCTGCATCCGGTGGCCCTTCGCTCATGATGTCTTTGATGCAGTTGACAATGTCCATCTTTTTCCCCGATCGCTCCCCAGCGTGAAGCAGTCCATCGGTGAAGACGACTGCTGCGAGACCCGATTCCAAAGGGACTTCTATGATGGATGGACGGATTCCTAAGCGTGTTCCAATAGGTGAGGAAGGTTGATCGATAACCGAGATCTCATCCTGGTGGATGAGGATCACTGGCGCAGGGTTGTTCCGGCTGATAACCAAGGTCTGGCTTTGAAGGTCAATCGAGAGGATGTTGAGAGTGGCCTGGACTTTCCCTGATCGGTATGTGTAGAGGTAATCTGAGGCAGCGCGCGCTGCTGCTCCGTCACGAACCCCATCGGCCAGCAGGCTGACAGCCTTGCGTGTTACGACATTGGATATCGCCTTGGCGGACTTCCCAGACCACTGTCCATCAGCCAGGATGAATGAAAGTCCTCCATTGGGACGTTCGATGAGTTCTAGCGTGTCTCCGCTGACGGAGGTGGCATATTTTCCTATTTTTGCTGCAGATATATGAGCTTCCATGAAAATGATTGTACAATGGTGGTGTCCAGAAAAGCAATTTGTAAGGTAATAGCAAGGTCTCGAAATGGGCATCTAGATTAGTATGAGAGTGTTATGCTCGGGACAAGGGGGTCAGAAAATTTAAGAACGCCAGGACGGGAGAGTATTATATTGACCGAGCCATTCGCGGCTGTTGAATTGCCGCGTTCAATGGAATTGGCTATTGAGCGAACGGTTGGTGTTGGGGGCGACAAACCGATTTCGGTTATTGCAGAATATCCTGCTCATCTTCCCGCTGTAGAGGGTAACCAAGAAGAACTTGCGCGTGTCATCGCAAGCTTGATCTCTCATATCATATATGTCACCGATCAAGGCGTGGTGCATGTAACAGCAGAACTCCTTCCTGCGGGTGAAGCTCCGCGCACAAAACGTCTCGTCTTCGGAGATCCAGAGAATCTAAGCGAAGGTGGGCCATGGGCGTTGGTTCGGATTAAAGTCAGGGGAAAAGTTATTGTAGCCCAGGATCTTCAGGAAATCGCTGAAGAATTCGAACGAACTTCAGAACAACCCAGAATCAAACGCGATGGATATTCGCTGATTCAGTGCAAAGACATTATCGAAGATTATGGTGGAGATCTATGGATTGAAGATGTCCCATCATTTGGAGTCCAGGTTAGTTTTGCGCTTCCTTTACGTGCAGCGCGATACGGTCAAACTGACTTCACTTCTTTACACCGGATGGTTGAAACTCGCTTGCCTGAACGCAGCGAAGCCACGAAAACTATTTTACTGATGACTGAGGAAGCGGGGTTAAAAGATCAACTGCTTAAAGATCTGGGAGGAGTTGGGTATCAAGTAATCGCAGCGCCGGATGGGGCCAATGTATTGGCAATGGCGCGGAGCGAAAAGCCAGACCTTATCTTACTTGATCTAGACGCTCGTGATCCGCCAGGATTTGATATCGCGACTGTCTTAAAACAAGATCAAGATGCCAGGGACATTCCGGTTCTCTTCATCACCTCTGTTGCAGATTCTGAGCATGGAATCCAAATGGGAGCGGTGAGTTTTCTTGTCCGTCCGGAGGGCACAGGCAAGCTCCTATCAGCTATCGAGTCGGTACTTGTGTCTGGGATCAGTCCCAGCTCTCGTGTTCTCGTCGTGGAATCTGACGACAAAATTCGAGAAGCCATCATCCACTTAATCCAATCGCAAGGTTTTCGAGTAACTGAGGCACGAGCTTCGGAGGAAGCTCTTGCGCTAGCGGAACGGTTGGAGACCAGAGTTGTGTTCATCAACTCAAGCATCGCTAAGGAGCGTGATTATTGGATACTTCGAAGCCTACGCCAACTCTCACCAGATATGGATATCTTCGTTTTGGCGGAGGTTATTAGTGAAGAGGATAAGAGAGCAGCAATTCAGCGAGGCGCTTCCGGATACAGACAGACTGGAGAATTAAGCGAACTCTTGGATACAGTGCGTGGGGGAAAACAAGAGGATTAAAGATAACCTGATCATCCGTATCCATTCACTGTTGATAAAGCCCTGAAGGGCTTTTTTTGATGTGTAGCTCAAGTTATCTACCGGGATGGAATTATGCTTCACCTGATTCCTTGCTCTTGGTAGATTGGAATTGTGAGGATTGCGATAACTTTGTTGTGGAGTTTATGAAACGATAACGGGTGTGCCGTATCCTGCGGTGGTTATTTGATCAGCGGGTACGACAGGGATCGTCCAGCGGTATAGCCAACGGGCCTCTTCGGTCCGCATGTTGACGCAGCCGTGACTGCGTGGTCTCCCAAAATCGGAGTGCCAATAGGTTCCGTGGAATGCGACGCCAGTGACATGAAAGAATGAAACCCAGGGTACGCCAGGTAGTTCGTAAGCCTCGATATCGGAGGTGAGGTGGCCGTCGCCCATGTGCCGGACAGGGGTTTTACGCGACACATAGAACTTACCTGAGGGAGTAATGGTTGGAATGCCGTTCTCGCCTGGTTTTCGACTGGGAATACCACTGGATATCCTGGTTCTAAGGACCAGGCGATCGTATTCGAAGGCTCTCAATTCCTGTTGTTGAAGGTCCACCTCGATACGTTTCTCCTTAAGCGGTGTATCAGGAGAAATTGGTGTGAGTTCATCACTAGGTACGTAGCGGAAGTGCTCCGCTCGTCCGTAATACTTGAATCCGGAGGTATCATCCTTGATGCAATACCATTGCTGACCATCAGCACCTTGTACCACGTCGACGATCCATGCTGTCGATTGGTAATACAACCGATAGAGAGGTTTGGAGGCGGGATCAGGTTTGAAGTAGGATCGTGTATAAGGTACGGAGACTTCGAATAGCGCGCCCGTTTCAGGAATGTGACGCACCGGCTTCTGCGGTTGCCATCGCACCAGTTGGATGTCACCTGAGTGCGCATAGCCAAATGGAGTACGATACCATATTGGATTATGTAGCGGTCCGTCATCTGCCTTGACAGGATGCAGGAGCGTAATTAGTTCATCTCGAGTGACATGACCCAACGAAGGTGAACGAATTGAAGGCTCATCATGCAAGTTGACCCAAGACGTCGTGATACGCCCAATGCCGAATGATTCCGGCTCGAAAATTGGTGGCAGTGGCCGGAAAGCTACAGACAAGCCCGCGAGAGCAGACAATTTAAGAAATGAACGGCGTGAAAGAAATCCGAGATCCATGAGACACCATTAACTAGTTCATTCTACACTAACTTGTAGGATCCATGAAGGTTGGATTTGATTAGCAGTTTGTTTTTGAATCCGTTGATATGAATCTCCTTATTGTGAAGGTATACCACAATTGAACCAGAGCTTACGGATTCCATGTCGTACCATTGATGCTATCTAAACCCTGTAGAGATGTTGAATTTAGCAATGTTGGAAGCTCTTGTGAAGTGTACAGACTGAGCTTGTGATTAGGAGCCTTGTCATTCAACATGGTATAATCGCTGCCCATCTTGTAATGGAGAGGGCAAGAAATCCATCCTCTGATCATTGAAATGGGATCCACTTAAGCGGATCCAGGCCAAGGAAGCCACTTCGCCTTCCTCCTTGGTAGTGATGGGAGTACTCCCCTAGTGCGGTTATTCGTTGCAATAGACTTATCAACAGATCTCCGAGCGAAACTGCGGGATCAAATCACCGTTCTTCAAGATTTTCTGGATACAAAATCCGTTCGCTGGGTCAATCCTGATAGTGTTCACCTTACCCTTAAATTTCTTGGTGAAACACCCTCTCATCGGTTGGGGGAAATCATTCAAACCATTGAGCCGATCGCTGCCGATCACTCGATATTCGAGATGGAAGTAGGTGGTTTCGGATGTTTTCCAAACATCAAAAAACCTAGGGTTTTGTGGACAGGGATTTCTGAGCAGAGTGGAGTATTGCAAAAACTAAAATCAGAGCTCGAGCTCGGATGTCGAAAATTGGGCTATGAAGCTGAAAACCGTCCATTTAAACCTCATCTGACATTGGGAAGGGTCCGACGTCAGGCCAGGTCTGCCGAGAGACGTGAACTAGCTGAGAAATTGGTGGATGTCAGTATTGGTGATCTGGGCATTGAGAAGGTTGATGCTTTTTATCTCTTTAAAAGCGACCTAAAACCTACAGGAGCAGTTTATACGAAACAGGCGACCTTTCAGCTCGTGGGCGACTGACAACCCCTACGAAAAGGAATTTGAGTGATGTATTTGCCAAGAAGAATCATCTTGGATGCATTTGATACAATGGGAGGGTTATGGAAGAACACGCACTTAATGTTGCACGGACAATTGTTGATTGTTTAGAAGAAAAGAAAGGAGAAGACATTCTTCTTTTAGACCTGATCGGTGTTTGCACCTTTACTGATTATTTTGTCATCTGTACTGGTTCAAGCGAACGGACTATCAAGGCATTAGCCGATGAAGTTCGGCTCAAGGTTAAGCAAAGCCATTCGCTGTCCGACCAAGGTGTGGAGGGGGATTCAAATAGCGGATGGATTCTCATCGATTATGGGGATGTGGTACTGCACCTATTTATGCAATCTGTGAGGAACTATTATCAGTTGGAGGAATTATGGCAGGAGGGAAAGGTGCTCGTTAGGGTGCAGTAGCAGTGGCTTCATCCATGACGGATACGATCCCACCATGATGGAAGGACCTCACCAGCAGGTCCTTTCAGCGTTAATGAAGCTTCAGCACTGAGAGGTGTTGGTTCAAGGTTGATCTCTATGATCCTTGCCCCGACCTCGCGCGCAATGAGGGGCAGGATGTTTGCCGGTTGGATTGAGGCTGATGTGCCAACAACCAGCATCCAATCGGCGCTTGCTGATAACGCATGTGCTTGTTCAAGGATGTCACGTTCCAGTGGTTCTCCAAACCAAACCACATCAGGCCTGGCGAGACTCCCACATGAAGGACAAATAGGATTCCCAGCAGGCAGGGGAATTTGGAAATCCTGCCAGCGGTCTCCGCATTGCGTGCATTTTATCTTCCACAGAGATCCATGGAGTTCAAGGACATTTTTACTGCCGGCACGTTGGTGCAATCCATCGACATTCTGAGTAATGATGAAGAAGTTTTCAAATTGTTTTTCCATTTCAACAAGGGTGAGGTGGGCGAGATTAGGCTCACAAGAGGTAACTAGTTCACGGCGCCATTTGTAAAAATCCCATACCAAATCGGGATCACGCGAAAATGCACCAGGCGTTGCCAAATCTTGTGGACAGTGGTTACGCCACAATCCCTCTGTGCCGCGGTAAGTCGGAACGCCACTCTCCGCAGATATTCCAGCACCTGTGAGGACAACCATTGACTGGGTGTACTCGGGAGTGCCTAGTTCATTCTGCATTACAATCGACAGAACCTATTCTTCAAAGATCCATCGATCAACATCACGTGACCACTCGTTAATCTCATCGTATTTGAACCAGAGTTTGATTTCAAATTCCGCGGTCTCGGGGCTGTCGGAAGCATGCGTAAGATTTCGTCCAACCGTAAGCCCGAAATCGTGTCTAACAGAGCCTGGGGCCGCTTCTGTTGGTCGTGTACTCCCCATTGTATTTCTGACTGCAGAGATCGCCTCAGGTCCTTCCCAGACCATTGCCATCACTGGAGATGTGGTGATGTAATCAATGAGCCCATCATAAAAAGGTTTTCCCTTATGTATGGCGTAGTGGCGCTCTGCCAGGGATGTGGACACTGCAACAAATTTTGCTGCGATCAGGCGTAATCCACGTCTTTCAAGTCGACTGATGATCTCTCCCATCAGGCCTCGCTGAACAGCATCAGGCTTTAAGAGAACAAAGGTTCTTTCCAAAGTTTCCTCCACAAAATTCGAACTCGGGGGAAGCCCCGAGTTCGGAGATTACGACGAAATCTTCAGTGTATTTATATTGCTTCCATTCCTTTTCGATAAGCATCGATAGCTTCCGAAACCTGACCGTTCTGCATGTATGCATCACCCAGTGTTTGCCAGAGTGCGGGAGATACAGAAGTATCTTCAACCGCCCTTTGTAACACTGTAATCACTTCATCCATGTCCTCTTTTTCCTCTATCATCTCTTTCATATATTGAATCGCTAGGTCTGGATTACCTTGCTCGAGTGCCGTACGGGCGAGATCGATTGGAGCCTCTTCTTCCGCGATAGGCTCTCCTTCAACCCATTCGTCTTCGGCAACAGGCTCTTCGATGGGTGAGGGTTCCTTTTGGACTACAGCGAAAGGTTCTGATGGGATAATGTCTGGTTCTTCAGGTAGAACTTCAGCTTCCACATCAACTACTTCTTCAATTGGTTCAAATTCTGACGGAGTTACTTCTTCCTCAACTTCTTCCATAAGTTGTTCTGCAGTAACTTCATCCGTCAATTCTGGGGGTCTTCTGGTTATGAGGGTATCCATCGAAGAAAGTTCCTCTTCCATTGGGGAAGGTTCCTCAACAACCTCCTCCGCAGATTCGGCGACTTCTCCTAACCACTCCGGCACTTCATCACTGATTTCTTCGGGCAGTGGTTCTTGATCTTCTAGGACAAGTTCTTCCTCGACAGCATCTTCTTCCGCGAGTTGCTCCAGCCAAGCCAGGCTCTCGTCGAGATCTTCGGGGAGTACTTGATCTTCAAGGATGGCTTGTGGCTCTTCTGGAGCCAATTCGGGTGAAATTTCCACAACATCTACTTCGGGAGTGACTTCAGCTTCAGCCTCTTCTTGTAGCGCAGCTAAGTCTTCGAGGAAGCCCAGTACTTCCTCTTCTTCGATGGGGGCATCAACACTTGCCGCGATGGCATCGATACCCTCGAAACTAGCTTCCTCAACAGGCGTTTCTTCAATGAGATCGGGTTCAATAAAAGCTTCCGGTAGAGCCTCTTCCAATGGGGTAGGTTCCTCAACAACGGGTTCGAGGATGTCAACTTCAGCTTCATCCAAAGGTTGGATTATTTCTTCTTCAGCTACAACCTCTTCTTCAAATTCGGGCTGCCATGCAGGTTCTTCTTCGACTTCAACCAAATCCTCGAGGGCTGGTTCAGGAAAAGTTTCAACCTCTTCAGGAGGCATCGCGTCATCCGAGATCGCCTGGATCACCTGTTCGCTTGCTTCAATCTCACTCAGCCAATCGGGCGTTGGTGCCTCGTCGATTTCTGCGACAGTCTCTACAGGGGCTATTTCCTCATGCTCTTCAACTTCTACTGTGGGTTCGGGTTCTTCTTCCAAAATAGGAGCTTCAGCTTCCTTGACTTCTTCAATGGGTTCTTCATCTACTATACGACTGATATCTTTCAGCCATCGAGGGGGTTCACCCTCTACCGTTGGTTCATCATAGTAGTCAAAATCTTCCTCTTCTTCGTCGAGTACGGACTCTGCAGTCAGATCCGTTACATCAGCGAGATCTTGTATCCAGTCTGGAACTTCACCTTCCTCCAAGACTTCTGAAGGTGCTTCCATTGCGGGCTCTTTGGGAATTTCACCAATTGCCTCGTCGACTTCGCCGAGTTCATCAATCAAAGCTGGCGCTTCCGCCTCTTCTTCGGATTCGACTTCACCAACAGTTTCGGCAACCTCATCAGTAGGCTCCAATCCTTCGAACCAATCAGGGAGCTCTTCACCTTTGATTTCAATTTCAGGCTCGACAGGGTATCCCTCGTCGAAAAAGCTATCAGGGATAGTCACATCCTCTGCAAGAACTCCTTCTTCAGTGACTTCGACTTGTGCTAGGCCTTCCAGCCACTCCGGTTTAGGTTCTTCCTGTTCATCTTCGAAGACTTCAGCCGTGGGTTCCTCAATGACTTCTCGAAGCCAATCCGGTGTCTCCTCGACAACGTCAGCGGGTTCTACCATCGTAATGGATTCCTCATCCTCAAGCCCTGATAGCCATCCGGGCGCTTCTGCGGCTTCTTCTGGAGCTTCAACTGTCTCGCCCTCTACCGTAATTTCTTCAAGCCACTCTGGAGCCTCTGCCTCTATTTCGGTCGTCTCGACCTCTTCAACTTCAGCTTCTAGGTCTTCTAGCCATTCAGGAGCGTCTTCCGCTTCCGTATCTAAGACTGGGGCTGGTTCTTCCTTAATGACATCCGGGACTACGTCCAGCCACTCGGGAGCTTCGCCAGTATCCACTTCCATTGCATCGACTGGTTCTTCCCTAATTACCTCTGAGATCTCTTCCAACCATTCTGGTCCTTCAACCTCCTCAGGTGCCTCGTCGATCTCGACCAATTCTTCTGGTTCAATGAGAGGTTCATCGCTTGGAAGCTCTTCGAACTCGATGCTGGGAATTTCTGGCGCTTCTTCGATCTCGCCGATTGTCGGCTCCTCTTGTAACAACTCACTTAAAGGTCCGGTACCACGCATCCAAGCTGGAACATCCTCAGTAGGTTCTTCCTCCTCGGATTTATCCCCCAGCCATGAAACGATGGTATCTGTTGCACCTGGAGCAGAGCTATCCAGCCAGGAGGGGATTTCCTGTGAAATATCCTCATCGACAAGTTCTTCCGAGAAAGGCTCAACTTCTTCCTCGAATGATGTGATGTCTTCAAATTCGGGTTCAGGAAAATCTGTAACCGGAGCTTCGTCTACCACTCCAAAATCTGGTTCTATTGGTTGTTCTGAGGGTTCAGTTGTGACTTCTAATGTGTCCTTAGGGAGGCCGCTGATCCACGCAGGTGCCGGCGCTTCTTCCACGGTCTCTTCAGGGACGTCGCTGATCAACTCAGGTGCCGGCGCTTCCTCCTCAGTCTCCTGAAGCACTAGTTCTTCTTCCTCAGGTATCTCCTGCACCTCAGCTTCTTCTTCAGGAGCAATTGTTTGGAGCCAATCTGGTATATCCGCTCTTTCAATAGGTTGATCCTCTACTTCGGTGTCCTCCTCCAAGGTCGTCAGATCCATAGGACCTTCAGTAGCTTCACCTGTGCCTTCAACCCAACCTGCCTCTCGCATCCAATCGGGAATTTCAGCACCAGGTGGAGGTTTTGCACCTGCAAAAGGATGGACTGGAGCTGAAGGTTCTTCAGCCGTTTCCACTTCTCCTTCCTCAAGATCCTCAGGTGGTTTCTGGAGCCAAGAGGGTACTTCTGCTTTTGCCGATGGGGTTTCAGGTTCACCTCTAAGATCGACCCCCAGCGAGGTTGCCCAGTCTGGCTGATCCAAATCAGAGGCTGGCATAGGTTGACCAGGTATCCACGTCAGCCTTTCGACACGGCATGCACCGGATTCGACAGTTAGCGGATCATCCATGGGATTATCAACAAAGGCTTCGTAGGGATCCAAAGCGACTAACCGGCGCAAGTTTACGGCGGCTTCCTCAGCTTTTCCCTCTTCCTGAAGAAGGGCGGCTGTGATCCTGTTCGCGTCACAGCAGAAGGGTAGCTTTTCCAATATTTGACTGCAGAGGTTTGCAGCGTCAAGACGGTTATCAGTTCGCCAGTAGGTATTTGCAAGTAAAACCTGCAGATCTGGTCGATCAGGGTCTTCCTCCAGTGCTGTCCGTAATTCTGTCGTCGCGTAGGAATAGAGTTCTCCGTTGTAATACATGCGAGCAAGCGCGCCACGAGTGGGACGAACTCGTTGTGGTTCCACTCCGTCGCGTTTTCCAATCAGACGTTTCAATTCTTGTTCAATGGCGGGATTACCTGGTTTCGCTTCTGAGGCGCGTTCCATGTGCCAGATAGCAGCATCCAAGTTGCCTTCATCCTCTCGGATGATGGCCATCCCAATATGAGCGACAAAATCATCAGGGAGTGCTGATAAGACGCGCTGGAAGATATCCGCTGCATCACCATATCGCTTTGATTCAAGGTATGCCTTGCCAAGAAGGCGGTAAGTATCAATGTGCTTGGGATAGGTTTTTAAAATGTGGCGACAGTGAGCAATCGCTTCTTCAAGCTGTTGACCCTCTTCAATGAGGTTATCAATTTCTTGAATATATGTACGCAAATTTGTCTCTGCCATAACTTCACCCTGTCTTAAAGTATGCCCTAGTTGAGATGTTTACGCAAGGAGTGCTATCTGTTCAGGGGCTGCTAACCCAATTTTCTAATCTTTCTATCTGGCTGTGCCATTCGGGGAATGAAAGTGAAGCAACTGTATTGTGATTTAAATCACAAATCATGTATGGCTTTGGCGCGAACCAACAATGGTTCGATCGAAGGTTCTGGATAAGGAGGTTCATCCGGATCATCATCAGGATAACCTTCATCAGCCAGAGCAAGAAGGATCGCAGCGATACATTCCTTAAGCGTGGTTGGATCATACCCACCTTCAAGTGCGAGTAGCAACCTGCCATCACAATGTTCCCTGGCAATAGATAGAATTCGTTCAGCAAGCTGGTGATATCCACGGGTTGTCATCTGGAGCATGGCCAATGGGTCTCGCCAATGTGCATCAAAGCCGGCAGATACCATGATCATGTTGGGATTGAATCGATCGACCGCAGGGAGCAGGATCTGGTCGAACGCTTCAGTGATGGCAACATCTCCAGCCCGGGCTGGAAGCGGAACGTTGATAATGGTCCCCTCACCTTCGCTAATTCCTTTTTCGTGGATTTGCCCGGTACCAGGGAAGATACCTTGTTGGTGTGTGGAGAAGTAAAGCACGGACTGATCGTCCTCAAAGATTGCCTGTGTGCCATTTCCATGATGGACGTCAAAATCAATGATGACCACTCGTTCGTATCCAGATCGTTGAGCGATGCGAGCCGCGATAGCGATGTTGCTGAGTAAACAAAAACCCAAAGCGCGCGTAGGTGTAGCATGATGTCCTGGCGGACGGATGATGGCGAATCCGTTGGACGCCTCGCCTGTTAGGATTGCTTCCAATACATTCAACAATCCTCCTACAGCCAAGCAAGCGGAATCATAGGATGCCTGAGTAACGTATGTATCCCCATAATCAACGAAACCTGGCGCCAATTTTACAGCCTGTCTGAGTGCTTCCAGATAATCCTCAGGATGGATCGTGAGTAAATCTTGTTGTTCCACTGGTTGCGGTTCGATATTGAGCCATCCATCCGAAATTGGCATATCGAAGAGTTGATGAAAAGAACTGAAGCGGTGCGGACTCTCTGGATGTCCGGAAAGCTCATGATCGGGACTTTCGACAATGGTAAGTGCAGTGGTATGCATACTCACATCCTTATCCTATCCATCTTGCATAGATATCAGTTTATCTGGCAACCATCGCTATTATTACGTCATTCTTTTATAAGTTCAATTTCGTATGGATGCAAATGTATTTTCGATGCACTGAAAGCAAATTGCTGTGAAATTGATAGTAATTGTGCCAGGATCGGTAAATACCTTGCGGCCAAACTAGCCTACAGAAAGTTAAAGACTTGAGCGGAATCCCAGATGGGTAATTGAATCAAAGCGCGGGCTATTTGATTGTTCACTGTGTACAGTTCGTGAAGACAAGGTATTCATTAAAATCAGACCCTATTTTAATTATTCACTGCTGGGCATATGCTTCATTCATACGCCACTCGTATATATGACTGTAGGGGCACAATGTCATTGTGCCCCTACGCGACTGTGTCGATATTACGCAGCTGCATTCTATTGGACGTGCGCTTTCACCTCAGAGGATAATCCACTCCAAGCTATTCCGCATCCTTTTTTCAGTCGCCAGCAGACTCAACTTCGAATTCAGGAATGGGCCTCTTGCTCTGTACAATTGCCCAAATGAGCACCGCGACCAGCCCAATGACGATCAGCCAGCCTATGAGCCCAGGATCCTTGTATTTCACAACGATGGGGGCAATGATGACAGAAACCAGGTTGACGACTTTGATCATGGGATTGAGAGCGGGGCCTGCGGTGTCCTTTAATGGATCCCCAACAGTGTCTCCTACGATGCTGGCCTTATGACGCTCCGAACCTTTCCCTGTGTTGTGAGCAGGATCTGATGGTTCGTCCTCGATAACCTTCTTCGCGTTATCCCAGGCGCCACCAGCGTTGTTCATATACACCGCAAGGAGTTGACCTGAGAGGATAATGCCAGCCAGATAGCCGCCAAGGGCTTCAACCTGCAGAACGAGCCCAACGACAATGGGTGTTACAACACCAAGCAGGGCAAGTGGGATAAGTTCTTTTTGGGCGGCCGTCGTTGAGATTGCTACTGGCTGTCGATAATCGGGTTCAACCTTCCCTTCGAGAACACCAAGGTCAAACTGGCGCCGTACCTCCTCGACGATTTGTGATGCTGCACGGGAAACTGCGTTGATCGCGAATGAAGAAAACAGCCACGGCAGCGCACCACCGATAAGAACCCCAACAAAGACTTGCGGGACGTCCACACGAATCCCAATAGACTTGAGTTGCTCAGCAACGGGAATCCCTAGGGTTGCTTGTGCGTGACTCACATCCACGAGGAATGAACCAAAAAGTGAGACCGCTGCGATCACGGCTGAACCAATGGCAACGCCTTTTGTGATCGCCTTGGTAGTATTTCCAACAGCATCAAGGTCCGCCATGATCTGGCGAGCCTTAACGGTCTCTTCATCCGTTCTGCCATGCCAGGCCATCTCACCAATCCCGTTCGCATTGTCAGCGATGGGCCCATAGGAGTCCATAGCAACGTTGTTGCCGGTGAGTGTTAACATGCCAATACCGGTCATTGCTACTCCGTAGAGCACGTAGCTCACACGATCAACAGCAGATATTCCAGGGATCGTACCGAATACCAGGATCGATACGAAAATGGCTACTCCAATCACAAGAATAGCCCAGACTGATGATTCATACCCTACGGCGATTCCGGAAAGAATGGTCGTTGCAGGGCCGGTATTGGTCGATTTTTTGATCTCCTGAACCGGCGTTCCATGACTGCCTGTGAAGATCTCTGTCATGCGGTCGATGGCAATCGCGAGCAGGACACCGGTAGTCGTCGCGATGAACGCTCGCCACCAGCCACCGGGGACATCACTGAGGAATCCCAAGTAGTAGGCGGCAATGATTCCAAATAGAACAATGGAAATCGCTGCGGAGGAAAGGAAACCTCGGAAGATGGACCTCATTGCATCCCCCTTCTTCCCTGGTTCACTTCTGACTGCATAGGTGCCGATGATGGAAGAAAGAACTCCAATACCACGCACAATAAGTGGGTAAATGATCCACGCGATGTGACCTGTGATCCGCCATAAGGCCAATCCTAGAATCAGACCGGAAACAATGGTCACCTCGTAAGATTCGAAGATGTCGGCAGCCATTCCAGCGCAATCACCAACGTTGTCGCCCACCAGATCTGCGACGACGGCCGGATTGCGTGGATCGTCCTCATCAATTTCCGCTTCCACCTTACCAACCAGATCTGCGCCCACATCAGCTGCTTTGGTATAGATACCACCGCCCACACGCATAAAGAGGGCAATCAGTGTGCCGCCAAAACCAAAACCCAATAGTGCATCCGGCGCAGCAATACCGAAGAAAATGATAATGATGGTACCCCCCAGTAGGCCAAGCCCATCGGTTAGCATTCCCGTGATTGTGCCGGATCGATAGGCGATGCGGAGTGCGTCGCTAAAGGATCTCCTTGAAGCAGCGGCTACTCGTACATTCCCTTGGACAGCCATCCTCATGCCAATCTGGCCGACTGCCATGCTGAATATGGCGCCCAATATGAATGCCACACTACGACCAAATCCTATGATCAAACGAACCTGGTCCGCAGGTAAACCTTCAAATCTTTCAAGAGCTTCAGGAGTTGGGGGCACGATGTATACAGAAAGGAAGAGAGCTACTGCCAGGATGACGATAAGAGGGAGGATTGATCGAAGCTGTTTACGTAAGTATGCGTCTGCTCCCTCTCGGATCGCATTCCAAACTTCTTGCATTTTCTCTGAGCCACGATCCTCTTGGAGAATTTGCCATCTGAGGAAAACAGCATATAGCAAGCCCAGGATTGCAGAGCCAAGGACGCCCCAAAGGGCAAACTGCTCGAAAGCGGTTAGTCCTTCCATCATTGAAGTAATTGCCTCCTATTTATCTACATTTTGAGTATGGAGGCAGCGATTGTACAAGGTCGCACATATGCTGTCAAGGAAATGTCTATCCGGGATAGTCCAGGAAGGATTGGCGTTGAATGGATCCGAGAACTTTCATCATCCTATTTTGAGCCATGCCAGTGGTTAAAAAGATCTCAACTCTCTTCATGACATCCAGGATTTCAGTTAGGGGGAATAACCTCCTACTGCTCATACTAGTTCTTACTTAAATCACTACCGGAAAGATCGGATTCTATGTTTGGATTAAATCCAAGATTGTCCTGTCGATGCTTCCAGTTAATTCCCATTCTTAGGGTCGTGCTTTTGCAATTGTGAAGGATGCGAACAAGAAGATGAGTGTTTTATGAGAATTGTAAGAACCTCTTGACTCCGATAGGCTTTTTTCTGTATAGTGTTCTCCGGGGAAGTTAGACGGGAAAAAACCTTCTGTAAATAATCACATGCCGTTGGTGGTCGGCGGCATCTGTGTTTTGTTATTCGCCCATATGTGTTCCCGTGAAATTGAAAAGATTGGTTTGCATCCCAAGTCCTTCGCGTCATTCAGCGTTGGATAGCGGGGAAATCGTGCAACTATGAATAGTGCAGACCTTGTCAGGAATTTTGATGATTGAAGTTGAAGGACTCACAAAGTACTACGGAAAACACCTGGGTATCAAGGATATCTCATTCCATGCAGATAGGGGTGAGATTCTTGGATTTCTTGGACCGAATGCTGCTGGGAAGACAACGACAATGCGGATTCTCACAGCTTACATGCCCCCTTCTCAGGGAAGTGCAAAGATAGCTGGGTTTGACGTTGTGGAGGATTCTCTCGAGGTTCGCTGCCGGGTTGGATATCTCCCTGAGACTATTCCACTTTACTCGGAGATGTCAGTACGTGAGTATCTATCATACATGGGATCACTTCGGAAGGTGGATAAACTGGAGAATCGGATCGAAGAGGTTTTTGAAGCGGTCCACCTTGTTGAGCGGGGAGATAGCTATATCAGCACTCTTTCCAAAGGATTACGTCAGCGGGTCGGTTTAGCACAAGCTATCCTTCACCAGCCTGAAGTACTTATCCTAGATGAGCCTACCATTGGGTTAGATCCAGCGCAGATTATTGAAGTGCGACATCTCATTCAAGAGTTAGGCGAGCATTGTACGATTCTCCTTTCCACGCACATTCTCACAGAAGCCCAGCAAATTTGTGATCGAGTATTAATCATCAACAATGGTGAGATGATCGCTGAGGACACCCCCGAAAATTTGCAGGCTCAAATCGCAGGTGCAGATCAAGTGACATTAAGGGCTAACTGCGAATGGAAAACGCTTCTCGAACTACTCGAATCCATTCAAGGGGTCACAGATGTGAGGAAAGGTGTGATTGAGGGAGAGGTTGAAATTATCAGCACACCAGGGAAGGACATCAGACCAGAGTTGGCGAGAGCGGTGGTCAGCGCTGGCATAGATCTCTTAGAACTCCATTCAAATGCTGTAAGTTTGGAACAGATCTTCCTCCAATTAACCCGGGAAGAGAATGCTCCGGAGGAGGCAGAATAGCCGTGCGTAATGTCTTCCTAGTTGCACGACGAGAGTTTAAGCTGTTTTTCGTCTCACCCATTGCCTATGTGGTTGCCATATTATTCTTTGTGATCCTGGGTGTGATCTTTTACTTGAATATATCCTTTGCTATGCAGGGTGGTCAAATCACGCCGGATGGTCGAATAGTTATGAGCCCACTGGTTACCATCTTGATTTTTGCTACCCCTGCGATCACAATGCGTCTTCTTGCTGATGAACAAAAAACTGGAACCATCGAGCTTCTCTTAACGTCTCCAGTTAGGGATTGGGAACTTGTAGTTGGTAAATGGTTGGGTGCTGTAGGTTTTATGGTGATCCTACTAGCCGTGACATGGATATACCCATTGATCATTCACCAACTTACAGAACCCGGAATTGATCAAGGTGTACTGGTTTCCGCCTATATTGGATTACTGCTTTTAGAAGGTACGCTTTTGGCGATTGGAACGTTCATCTCCGCACTCTTCAACAATTCCGTTGCTGCCTTCTTTGTTACTTTGGCGGTGATGCTTACACTTTGGATCGTCGGGGGTTTCGCTACGGATACGGGCAGCGGTAGTGAGATTGCACGGAATCTCAGCTTTTTAAATCATTATTACGACAACCTCTTTCAAGGCGTCGTGGACATTGGTGACTTGATCTACTTCATCAGCCTCACAGTGCTTGCGCTGTTCCTGGGAACCCAGGTCATTGGAGCGAGGAGGTGGGTATGAGGGATCGTCAGTCCATCGCCCCCTACGCATACCTTGTGTGCGTTGCCTTACTCTTGATCGCGGGTGGTTGGTATATCGTCAATCGACAATTTGACTTGATTATTCAGGTCAGCCTAATTCTTGCAGTGGTGAGTTTCGCTGTAGGGATCTATCTTGATCCTGATCGCGTCAAGAATGCTCTCAAAGGTCGACAAGCGCGCTATGGTAGCAATGTAATGCTCCTGTCGCTGGGTTTCATTGGAATCCTTGTCATTATGAATTTCCTAATCTATGAGAACCCGCAACGTTGGGATCTTACAGAAGACAAGCAAAATACTCTTTCGCCAGAGACGCTAAAAGTTCTTGAAGAACTTCCTGATGGAGTCTACGTCCAGGGATTTTACTCGCCAACTCTTGCAAATTCCGAAGCCCAGGCGAGAATCCTCCTTACTCGATACCAGATCGAGAGCCAGGGGAACCTGGAATATGAATTTATCGATCCATTAGAGAATCCATTTGCTGCGGAAGAAGCTGATGTCACACGTGATGGAACCATAGTCGTGATCATGGGTGATCGATCAGAGCACGTCGACTACGCGACCGAACAAAACCTTACGGAAGCCTTAGTCCGGTTGATCAATCCAGGAGAACGTAAGGTTTATTTCCTGGTTGGCCATGGAGAACGGGAATCCGAGGGTAATACCGAATATGATTACAGCCAGGTTCGCAGAGCCATGGAAGTGAAGAATTATGAGGTAGAGGATCTCAATCTCCTGGCCAGAGCAGAAATTCCTATTGATGCTACGGTGATTCTGGTCCCAGATCCACAAGCTCCACTCTCTGAATCGGAAGTTGAACTGATCGAAGGATATTTGGATACCGGTGGTTCATTGGTATTCCTTTCTGAGCCCACTGCTGCATTTCTCGAAGAAGGGGCCGTTGATCCATTGTTGGAGTACGTCGAATCAGAATGGGGCGTTATCTTACGAAACGATTTTGTCGTGGACTTTGACTCCAGCATGCCACTTTCAGGTGTGTCATACACCTATGGAGCGCACCCCATTACGAATGAGTTAGGGAATATGGTTAGTTTTTTCCCTTCATCTCGAAGTCTTGAGACGATTTCTCTCGACAGTAAAGTCGCTACGAGCCTCGTTTCAACAGGTGAGAATTCATATGGTGAAACGGATTACGCTACATTCGTCGAGGAAGGAGTCGTCGAATTTAATGAAGACCGTGATACCCCAGGCCCGATGGTTCTCTCGGTGGCTGGTGAAGATCAATCAACTTCAGCCAGGGTTGTAATTTTCGGTGACGCAGATTTCGCATCGAATGTTTATTTCTATGACTTGGGCAATGGAGATTTGATTATCAATAGCATCGATTGGGCGGCCGGGAATGAGCAATTGATCAATCTCACTCCGAAACAATCTACCCAAAGGTTTGTCTTTCCTCCAACCCTTGCAACCTTCGGATTGATCCTGCTGGTCACGATTATCGTTATCCCGGGGGTTTTCCTGTTAATGGGTGTATCCGTATGGTGGCAAAGGCGTAAACGCCGGTAGTGGAGTATTGATGATCCGAAGAGGTACATGGATAGTGATCGGTATTTTCACTATGCTGCTTGTCTTCACTATCGTCTGGTCAACGAGAAAGCCAGAGGAGGAAGATGTCAGCACCACGCCAACTCCAAGCGCTCCTTGGTCCTATTTTTCTTCGGATGTGGAGGGTCTCCTACTTGAGGATCAGGAGAGCGAAATGGTTGTTGAAATTGTTCGAGATCCTGAAGCAATTTGGACTATGGTCCAGCCCAATGAGGGTCCATTAGAACCATCGAGCGTGGAGATGGCAGTCGGGTGGCTGGCTAGCCCGACACCTTACAGGATATTGACAGGGACTAGTGATTTGTCGCAATATGGTCTTGATGAACCTAGTCACCGAGTGACGGTATTCTTTAGTGACGGTTCTACACGGGTGCTGCTTGTTGGAAATAATGCACCGACTGGTAATCGAACGTACGTGATGGTACCCGGAAGTGGAGATGTAATCATTGTAAATTCATTCAGCATCGATCCCATTTTGGAGTTGGCAAACTTGGATGTGCTTGTAACTCCTATGCCGGAGGAGGGTCTACCTGAAGAGACTGCAACTGCCGAGCCGTAGAATGATGGACCAGATGATGCCGGTGGTTGGCATTTAAGGCGAATAAGCAGTCTCACAAAGTTGTTTGTGTACCGTTAATAATCTTATTGTAAAGTAAACCTATACCAAGCGTTTTCAAAGAGGAAACCTAATACAGCAGAATCCCTTGTGGTGTCGCTGTTTGCAGTGAGAGTTTATGGCTAAGACAAGAAAAACTTCAAAGAATAATAGTAAAGACCTGGCCCCAAAGAGGCAGGTAAATGACGCATCCTTCCAGGATGAGATCCTTGGCGAAGGACTGGATGTTGATCAGACCGTCAACCTAACAGAGCAGTTGATCGATCTGGGACGTGAGAAGGGTTTTGTCACTATCGATGACATCATCACCATCTTCCCTGAGGCTGAGAGCGATATAGATCAACTCGAGGAAGCTTATGCAGCACTCCTTTCAGCCAATATCCCGTATGTTGACGAGGTGACCGATCAAGAGGAACAGGTCGAAGTCGTCCCTGCTGATGAAGTATCAGCTATCGAGGAGGATGCAAATCATCTGGCAAATGTGGATGCGGATGACAGCATAGGTTTATACCTTAAAGAAGTAGGTAGAGTGCCGTTGCTGAGTGCTGAAGAAGAAGTTGATCTCGCAAAGCGGATTGAACGAGGTCGTCTTGCCCGTGAGGAGCTGGCTCGAGGTGCAGTGAACGAGAAACGGCGAAATGAACTGCGTTTAGCCATTGAAGATGGTTGGGCGGCGCGTGAACACCTCATCACGGCTAACTCTCGACTTGTCATTAGTGTTGCGAAAAAGTACATGGGGCGAGGTGTTCCATTCTTGGACCTCATCCAGGAAGGGAATATTGGTCTTATTCGTGCCGCAAAGAAATTTGATTATCGACGCGGACACAAGTTCTCAACCTACGCCACCTGGTGGATCCGACAGGCGGTGACACGCGCAATCGCTGACCAGGGTCGCACCATTCGTGTCCCAGTTCATATGGGTGATCAAATCAACAAGCTGTTGAGAGTCTCACATCAATTGACCCAGAAATTGGGGAGGGATCCGACGACTGAGGAGATGGCGGATTTCCTTGGGGTTCCACCTAAGAAGGTCGAGAACATGATTCAGGTTGCTCGACGTCCACTCTCTTTGGAGACCCCGACAGATGAAGAAGAAGACTCGGTCTTGGCGGACTTCATTGAGGATGAAGATTCTCCAGCTCCAGTCGAGACAGTAACTCAGAATCTACTTCAAGAGCATCTTAAAGAGGTTCTCAACACACTTCCCCCGCGAGAAGTCCGCATTCTCCAGTTGCGTTATGGACTACTTGACGGCCAAAGCTATACTCTAGAAGAAGTGGGTCGAAAAATGGGCGTCACACGCGAGCGTGTGAGGCAGATTGAAGCACAAGCTTTAAGCCGGCTTCGTCATCCAGGTCATCGGAGGAAGTTGGTCGATTATCTGCACGAATAGGTCGATGAAAAGAGCTGGGTCCTCCAGCGATGTCTCGCATAAGGAACGATAATTTGGTCCAGTATTTCAATCTGGACCATTTTTCTTAGTTCGGGTTACAGCCGCCAATTTGATGCGGTTAAATAAGTGAATAATCCCATAGCTAATCCAGAGGCAGATAAATGGGATTAGGGGGACATAATAACGCTGATAAGGAATAGGATTCGCGATCAAGATAGCGAGACTCATAGCTAAAGTTGCCAGAAGAACGAGCATAAGTCCTCGCCGTTCCTCACCGCTCGCTTGCTTGCTGTTGAGTGTCCCAAAGACCACTCCCATCAAACAAAGATAAATCGATAGGCCTCCAAGGATCATACCGCGCGAGAGCGTGTAAATTGGATTTCCTAGATATGAGTCTGCAGCAAGCTTGGTTTGTTGCAGATAATTCCCTGCTTCGGCAATCTGGGGGTCAGCGATGAATAAGTGACCCATCAGAATTACAATGCGTTCCAGTGGCGTGTCCATGATCTGGCCCGGCTCTATGGCATTTATTACAGTGATTTGTCCTTCCAGAAATTCCGTTCGAGCACTCCAAATTATCCTTGCGCCAGATATCGGATTTCCCCAAAGAATTGGATTCAACACCAGAAAGGTCGCAATAAAAACGAGGATAAACACAACTACGTTGAACGTGATGCGCTTAGGTCGGTTTGAGTCCTCTTTGGTCAACCAAATTGTTCCGAGGAAGCTGATAGGAACGATGGCAAAGACGGACAGCTTGGTACTGGCAGCAATTGCAGCAGTCAATCCAGCCAACCAGGGACGTTTTTGCCCTTGAAGCATTCCATAAAGTGCGAAGGTAATACCAAAGGTCATTATTCCTTCAGCCATCGCCCGGCGTCCATGCAGCACAAGGAGAGCATGGGTTCCAAGGAGAATTACCGCTAGGATCCCTGTAGCACGCCCTCCGATCCACGCGCCAACAAGATAGATGAAAAGGAGGCTAAGAATTACGAAGAGCGTGCTGGTAACACGAGTTGCACGAAGCAGGATCGGATCGGGAACTGCACCTCGAGCTTCATTCTCCTGCCATGACAGAGTCCAATCCCAGTCATTGGCAACGTCCTCTGTGGAGAAACCTGCTAACCACCTTGAAAATCCTAGTATGTACTTTGGTAGGGGAGGGTTCAACGAACGGTATATTTGCTCGGGATCATCAGCGTTTTCCGGATCCCATGAAAGTGAGAGGGGATTGGATATGTAAAGTTCGAAGTCTCTCGTCTGATAAAGAATTGACGTCTCATCTGGATGAAAAGGAATTCCATCGATTTCCCAAAGCAGGAAGACAGCCAGGAGGATAATCACAATGATAAGGATCAGGATCTCTGGTTTCGGCTTATTCATAACTCGCTATTTCGAGCGAATATGAGCATTCCTTCGCTCCCATACATGTCGGTCTCGATGCGATCGATGAGAGTGTAAGCTTCCAGGAAATCGTTATCCAGAAGCAATCCTTTCCGGCCGTATACCTCCAAGATCACTACATAATCCGGTTGATTTTCAATGATGAGGTCAGGGGCGATTGCATAATTGATCACATAATACGCATCATCGAGAGGATAGTATTTCGCAGCCTCTGGTGTAATCAATCCTACGGTATCCAGGATACGGACCCCTGTGAAGTAGCCCAAAGCGCCGATGTCACCAGCAGCGAGGGTCTGGTCCTCATGAAGTAGATCTTGTAAGCGGTGTGCGACATTTTCGTAGAGCAGTTCCAGTTTAATAAATGCCATTTCGGGTGCAGGTCGCTCCGAACCATGATCGGGATTGAGAGTCCAACCGTTCAGAGTCAACAGTGCGGCGACAATGAAACCAACATAGGCTAGATTGCTGAACTTCACATCAACAGCGATTCGTTCAATTCCAAGAAAGATGCCAAGAAACAAGATGGGTAGTGGAGGTGTGAGGTACCAGCGGAAGAGCAATGGATTCGCGACTGAATAAGCGAGCAGGTAGAACCATGGAAAGATCAGTATTGCCCAAGAACCTGGCCATCTGCGGATCGCGCTCAACCCTCCCAACCAGTAGAGGATGGGAAACAGGATAAATCCAATGATGATCCAGGTGCTACCAAATGTGAGATGGCCCAAGAAAGGTGTCGAATAATGCTGAAGCAGTCTGATGAAGCTCGCTCCTTCATCGATGTGATAGGCATCCGCCTTTGCCAGGATGGAATTGGGTAATGGATTACCAAAATAGGTGAAGCCAAAGATGATCCAGAGTGAGAGTGGCACGGAGAAAGCAAGCACCTCTGGAATTGTGATTGGAAGTGGGTGAGGAATGAATCGAGATTTCGGAAGGCTTCTCCGTATGCGGTCAGCTGCCAACGGCAGAATAAAAAGCAATGCATCTGGCCGTGTTAACATGCTTATGCTCGCAAGTAGAGCAGCCGGCACTGGCCTGTCTTGAGAATAGCAGTACAATGTTCCCGTCATCAACGCAATGAATACGCTGGTTTCCATGCCACCAATGGCAAAGGTTACTGAAAAGGGTGCAATGGCCCAGATGAACGCTGTAAAGTAGCCTGCTCTCTCATGGCCAAAACGGCGACCCAGGAGGATCAATAAATAGCACGTAATAGCGTCCGCAATTGTGTTGACGATCAACGCGATCCAAGGGAAAGGAGCGTTAGTTCCTCCTAAGATAAAGCCGATTCCTGCCATGAGGAAAGTGTATAAGGGTGTTGTCGTCCCTAATACTCGCTCACCCGGGTTGTAAACCATGCCTTCGCCAGCGAGAAGGTTCTGGGCGTAGCGAAAGGTTATGTAAGCGTCATCGATCGTCCGTGCACCTGGGATTAAGCGCACAACAATGGCCAGGATAATGATGCTCAAAGTGAGCAAGGTGGTTTTTTTCACACGCACGGGGGGATTATACTGATGCGGCTAATTCACGGAAAGCTCACACCCCTCACGAAAACATCCTTTGCGCTTCTAGTCATCGTTATCGCATTCATATCACTGTTTGTGAAAGCGGGTCTCTTGGCGGTTGATGCATTCCCATTCAACGCTGACGAGGCCATCGTCAGCCTTATGGCCAGACATATTCTTAATGGTGAATGGCAAACTTTTTTCTATGGTCAGGCGTACATGGGCAGCCTTGATGCAACGCTTGTGGCAGTTGCATTCGCGTTGTTCGGTGAAAACCTTCCGCTAGTTCGTGTTGTGCAGATCCTGCTTTATCTAGGAGTTGTGATAACAACGGCATATGTGGGATGGTTGATTTATCGATCGAGGTCTATCTCCATCATGGCTGCGTTGATCATGGCTATCCCCACTGTCAACACGATTCTTTATACTACAGTCTCGTTGGGCGGTTATGGCGAGGCACTACTACTTGGTAATCTCATGTTGATTACTGCCTTAGTTGCTGGTACACGTAAGGGACCGTGGATGTATGCTCTCTGGGGTTTCTTCGCGGGGTTAGGTACATGGGCATTCGCATTGTCGCTTGTGTATGTCATCCCATCGGGCGTACTGCTTCTTGTTCAAGGACTAGGAGATACCGCCAATCGAGGTTTCAAGCGGAACATTCTTTTGGCAATTCTTGCCTTTTTCCTGGGTGCAATGCCTCTGGTCCTCTGGTCCATCCAGAATGGTCCAGCCGCGGCAATTGAGGAAATCACAGGTTCAGCGATCGCAGGAGCAAGTCCTTCGAGTCTTCTCACCTCATTGGCTTACCATGCGGTTAACTTCTTTCTCTTTGGCCTAACTGTCATCTTTGGTTTGCGACCACCGTGGGAGATACGTTGGTTGGCTCTGCCACTTTTACCATTGGTTCTGGCTTTCTGGCTTTACGTTATCGGGCATATGATCGTCAGTTTGAAGTGGCGTGATGAATCAAGAATGGGTCGATGGCTGCTCTTTGGCGTGATCGCCACCCTCGTCATTGGCTTCATCCTTTCACCTTTTGGTGCCGATCCTTCAGGTAGATATTTCTTGCCATTGATAACTCCGTTGTCTCTGTTCGCGGCCGAAGCGATCGAAACGTTACGCGTTCGGACCAAGGTTCGTTCATGGGCTTATGGTGTCTTGGTGGTTGTATTAGGTTTTAATCTATGGGGTACGTTACAGGCAGCATCGCATAATCCTCCAGGAATAACTACACAATTCGATTCGATTACCTGGATCGATCATCAATTCGATCAGGAGTTGGTAGATTTTCTCATCGAGAATGACGAGACGCGTGGCTATTCGAATTATTGGGTCGCATATCCGTTGGCTTTCCTATCTGGAGAGGAATTGATCTTCATTCCAAGGTTGCCCTACCATCAGGATTTTCGTTACACATCACGGGATGACCGTTACCAGCCATACGATGTTGAAGTTGAGCGTAGCGATAATGTCGCGTACATCACAACAAATCACCCGGCTCTCGACGAGAGACTTCGAACTGAATTCGCAAAGGTGGGTGTCACCTGGGATGAGAAAACGATTGGTGACTACCATGTCTTCTACAATCTATCGGCGGTTGTGCGACCTGAGGATCTTAAGATCGAAACATGGCACGAAAATCAATGATCTGAGACACTTACCTCGCGGTTGGTTCACCGCAATGACCATCATTCCGGTGTCCTTGTACTGAAAGGTGAAGTAGTAGGTGCGTTTTCGAACCCTGGTTCCATATGTTGTCTTTCTTGCAATTCTAGTAATGGCAGTTAAACCTTCCGCGGATACGGACACATGGTGGCACCTTCGCAG
>JABAOF010001556.1_pt1 | contig 149554 bp, 132 predicted proteins | sample 7062171 | NCBI WGS metagenome assembly JABAOF01 (sample SAMN14538628, study PRJNA623070) | marine sediment metagenome | biome: marine biome [ENVO:00000428]; feature: marine pelagic biome [ENVO:01000023]; material: deep marine sediment [ENVO:00002113] | place: India: Gulf of Khambhat ... | reverse complement strand
GCTCTGGACCCCTGAGCTATTCGCCCGCATACCCGTCACCTACAGCGCGAGTCCCAGCGGAAACAGCACACAATAGCCCAACACCAGGAGCATCGGGGCAAGTGTGGTCGACCCCTGGGCCAACAGCGCGTAGCCGACGGCCAGCGACACGATGGCGGCGGCCAACAGGACCAGGTTTCTGCCCCGAAAGCGCAGCCGAGCGGGCGACCCCATGCTATGTAACATAGACACTCAGCCTAAACCGAGGTTCCGAACCCGTCAACTATTGGGGCTCCCATCTGGCTTCCACAAGTCTTCCGGCACATTCCAGCCCTCGTCGAGCGCCTGCCGACGGAGGCGGTCCCGCTGGCGTCGCCAAGCCCACAGCGCCGCCAGCAGCAGTCCAATGAAGGCCCAAAACACCGTCACCGAGCTGAAGATCAGCAACCAGCCGTACCGTTTGCGCAAGTCCCGCCGCCACATCTCCTCGAACTGACCCAGCGTGATCTGATGGGTCGCCCGCAGGGCGAGATCGAAATCCGATGTACCTCGTAGGGTTTGCAGCAGCGGCTCCAGCCCCCGGTCCCCTCCCAGTCGCTCCAGCAGCAGCACGGCGGTGGTGGCCAGGGCATACGATGCTTCGGCTTCCACCGCTGCTCCTTGCCGGATGTGCCGGTCGAGCTCCTCCAGCGATGGCAACAAGCCGCGCAACAGCGCCCAGTTGACTCGCAACACATCCATGCGGTCCCACTCGCCAGCGGCCCGGGCGGCGTACCCTTCATCGAACCACCTGGGGACCCGCCGCACCACGCTATGGAGCGCGAGATGCGCCAGCTCGTGGCGCAGCACCCGCTGGTGGTCACGTGACAGTACCAACACGATCGTATTGGAGGCAGGGAACGCAGCCGCGGCTCCCCACTCCGGTAGCCGCCCTGCGGTGAGCGAGTCGAAGTGGGCCGCGCTCGGCGCGACGATCAGTCGGATGCGATGCTGAGGTGGGTTGGGAATGCCCGGCCAGGGGCCAGCGCGGTCTGCGAATTCGGCCAAGGCGACTGCTGCCGCCTCCTCCCCGGACCAATAGACCGCGGAGACCCGGCCCACGTGGACGACCGCGGGCTCCTGAGCCTGCACCGACAGGCAGAGCAGAGCGACTAGCGTGAGGGCTCCTGACCCTGCGCGACCAGGTCGAGCGTCTCCTTACACCGCTTACCCCACGGGTTGAACCTGTTCGCCTCATACCCCTGCTCCCACGTCTGCTGCGCAGCTTCCCGCTCCCCGGCGAACCACTGGGCCCGGCCCAGCTCGTAGTATGCCTCGATGAGGTTCGGACCCAGTTTCAAGGTCTTCTCGAAAAACGTCTGCGCGTCCTCGTACATATCTCGTTCGAGGTACACCAGCCCGAGATAGTAGTGGGCATACAGCGTAGCTTTCTTGTCGTTGTCCAGGCGGATGGCCTTGGAGAGATGTTCGATGGCCTCACCGAAGATCCCCTTTTTCAGGCAGATGTACCCGACGTTGATGCGCGCCAGCGAGTTGGCCGGTTCCTTCATGAGCACCTTCTGAAAGGTAGCCAGAGACGCGTCGTACTCTTCGTTGAGCATCTGCGCCCAACCCAGCAGCGACTCCGCCTGTGTCTCGCCCGGGGAAAGCCTGAGCGCTTTGTTGAGAGCTTGAATCGCCCCGGGATAGTCCCCCAGGGAAATCAGACTCCACCCCTTCTCAATGAAGGTTGACGCACCGATGTGGTCGACGTGCAACGCCGGGGCGCTTCCGGTGAACTGGGGCACCTGCTCTCCGCTCTCGGCCTGCACCAGCTCCTTGTACCGGTCCACCAGCACCCGAATGTCCTCCTTCAAGGCACTCATGTCGGCGATGGCCTGATCGACCTGCTTGAAGAGCGCGATGATATCTTGCTTGACGCGGTCGCGATCTTCCGCACCCCGCACCGCGTCGAGGCGCTGAGCGATCCCGTCGTACGCCGTGCGCAGCGCCGTGATGATCGAATCAGTCATGAGCCGCCTCCACCGTCAGCTGCTCCAGCGCCAGACGCTCTGTGGACGAAAGCAGTCTGCCAGCGGCGATCACTACGATCGTCCGATCCTCCAATGAGACGATCCCGCTGATGTACTCGGCGGCCAGCCCCTGTACCACGGGCGGCGGTGGCGACACGCGCTGCGCCGGAACCTTGAGCACCTCCAGCACCGCGTCCACCACCACACCGATTCTCCCACCGTCGTGTTCGAGAATCATGATGCGCGTGTCGTCTCGCACGGGCGCATCGATGTCGACGCGCTTCCGCAGATCCACCACCGGAACCACTGCGCCGCCGTACGACACAACACCCTCGAGGTACGCTGGAGCCTTCGGCAGCGCAGCCGGTGTCTGATAGCGCAGGATCCGCTCCACCTGAAAGATGTTCAAGGCGAAATCCTGCCCACCCAGTCGGAAGGTGACCAGCTGGACCTCGTCGCCTACACTCATGCCTGCTCGCCTGCGGCAGCTGGTGCCAGTCGCTCGGCAACTGCGTCCATGTCGAGTATGGGAATCAACCTACCCTCATACCGCGCGACCCCTGAGGCCCACGGCAGCTCCCACCCCTCTGGGAGTGGGCCGGGCTGGTCTCGCTCCACCGTGAGGGCGTCGTCGACCAACAGCCCCAAGGGTTTTCCGCCGCACTGAACCACCACCACGATAGAACCGCCCCCGGCCGACCGTGGAGCCCGCTGGAGCAGCGCCGCGAGGTTCACTAGTGCCATGAACCGATGACCGTGGCTGATGACGCCCAACACCGCAGCGTGCACGCTCGGCGCCGGGTGGACGTCGTCCGCTTCCATGACCTGCTGCACGTCCTGCAGTCGCAGACCGTAGCGGGTGCCCTCGGCCTCCACCAAAAGATAGCCCTTCATGCGTTCAGGCGCCGCTTGAGTTGGGCTTCAATCCGGGACGCCATGGCACCGAGGGGGACGACCTCCTCGGCACCTCCAGCCGCGATGGCGGCCTGCGGCATTCCAAAGATCACGGCGGTGTCGCGATCCTGCGCCAGTCCACCGCCGCCCGCCTCGCGGATTGCCCGCAGGCCTTCCGCCCCGTCGCGGCCCATCCCGGTCAACACGACGCCCAACGACCGCGACTGGAACGAGTGCGCCACGGACTTGAACAGCGGATCCGCAGCAGGACGAACACCCCACACCGGCGGGTCCTGACTCAGGCGCACCTCCGGCCCGTCCGCACCCACGGCAACCCGCATGTGATAGTCACCCGGCGCAACGTACGCTGTGTCCGACAGCAATGGGACACCATCGTCTGCCTCCACGACGCGCACCGCGCTCGAGGCGTCGAGCCGCTCGGCCAGGCTGCGGGTGAACTGCGGAGGCATGTGCTGGACGATGAGTACCGCAGCCTCATTGCCCACCGGTAACTTGGGGACCACCTCGGCCAGCGCCCGCGGCCCTCCAGTGCTCGCAGCCAGTGCTACCGCCAAATGCGCTCGTGCCGTCACGCCGACCCGCGGGGACGGGCGCCGCGCCGGCTCCGGCACCCGCGCCAGCACCGGCATCCGGCTCAGATCCGCAGCTTGGGCCGCCTCAAGGGCCGCCAGCAGAGCAGGCCCCAGCGTGTCCACTCCTCGTCGTGTCGCATCCCGCGGCTTGGCCACGACCTCCACGGCCCCGAGCTCCAGCGCGCGGATCGCCGCTTCCGTTCCCGGCCCGACATAGGCACTGACCACAACGATGGGTCGAGGCGCCTCGCTCATGATGTACCCGATGGCGCCGAGGCCGTCGAGCTCGGGCATCTCGATATCCATCGTCACGAGGTCGGGCTCGAAGCGGTGCACCTTCGCGGCGGCGTCGAGGCCATTGCGGGCCGTGGCCACCACCCGAAACCGGCCCGATTCCTCGATGACGTCCGACAGCGCACGCCGCATCAGGGCACTGTCATCGACTACTAGGACGGTGGCAGCCACTGTAGTGATTCGCCGTTAGCAATTCGCAGTTTGCGACAAGCTGGCAATGGCGCGTTGCCCATTGACCGCCAATGACAGCTCCGTGCAATTCGCGACGAACCGCGAACTGCCAATTGCGAAGAGCACAAAGGCATCTGACTCACAGTACGACCGGCTCCTCCCCCACCACCCGCACGGTGACCGTGCCCGAGCCGACCTCGAACCACACCGACCGGCTGGATCGCCCACCGACGGCCTCGGCAACCACCGGAATCCCGACCTCCCGCAACGTGTCGCGGCACGCCTGCGCGTTGCGTTCTCCAATATGCACGCTCCCCGCCGGCAACAGGTCCCCGAACATCGTGCCTCCACCAATCAGATTGGCAACGGTGCTCTCCAGCTTGGCGCCACGCTGGGTCATTTGTGCCACCACCAGCGGGATGGCCATGTCCGCCGTCCGAGTCGGACTGCTGTGGAGTCGAGACAGCGACTGGACAGGGAGCAACACGTGCGCCAGGGCCCCAACCTGCACCGTGGGATCATGTAGAATCACCGCCACGCAACTCCCCAACCCCAGGGCCGCGAGGGTCCCCCTCCCCTGCGCCAGGGCGAACTCGCCCATCCGGACGAATACCGTATCCTCCTGACTCACGGCCGTCGGTAGATTCGCTCCCGCGCGTCCTCGAGAACGAGACGCGTGCGCGCTTCGCCCACCAGGGTCTCCACCTTGCCCAGGACGAGGTAGCCTCCCGGATGCAGCGCGTCCACAAACTTCTCCAGCAGCCGTCCCTGGGTCGGACGGTCGAAGTAGATCAGTACGTTGCGACAGATGATGAGGTCGTACGGCGGACGGGGAGGCGGCTCCTGCAACAGATCGTGGTGCTGAAAGCGGACAAGCGCCTTCACCGCGGGCACCAGATGACGGGGCTCATCGCCGGTGAGGTAGCGCGAGACCAGCTCGGCAGACATCTCTTCGAAGGCGCCAGGGGGATAGGCCCCTTCCTCGGCGCGGGCGAGGCTCACTCGATCGAAGTCAGTAGCGTCGACCTGCGCTTCTCCTCCTGACGCTCCAGGCGCGTGACAGCCGAGCTCCAGCAGCAGGATGGCCAGCGTGTACGGCTCCTCACCCGACGCGCACCCCGCCGACCAGCACTGCACCCGCCCCCCTCGCTGCCTCTGGAGGGACGGGAGGATGCGGTCGGCCAATACACTCCATGTCTCGCGGTTGCGGAAAAACTTCGTGACGTTGATGGTGAGGGTGTCCAGCAGCCGATCGTACTCGTCGGTGTCCGCATCGAGCACCTCGGCGTAACGCTCATAGGTGTGCACGCCGCAGGCTCGCATGCGCACCGCAATCCGCCGCCTGAGACAGCCTTCCTTGTATGCCTCGCATCCGAAGCCGCGCGCGCGGCCGATTTTCCCGAGCAGCTCGAGCAGCTCGGGATCGCGCTCCGCGTCGGTCACGTCAACGCGCTCACCGTCTCGAGATTGGTTCGTGCCAGCTCGTGCCGCGGGTTCAGCTCTAGCGACTTCCGCCAGTAGTCGGCGGCCGACTCGCGATCCAGCCGTTTGTACGCAATGTTCCCTAACTTGAAGTACACGTCATCACCGAGCTTCGGCTGGAGCTTCACGGCCCGGTGATACGCCTCCCACGCCTCGTCGTACCGAGCAGCACGGTAGAGAATGTCACCGAGATTCTTTGACAGCTGAGGAAGCGACGGGTCTTCTGCCAGGGCAGAACGCAGCAGGTCCTCCGCCTGATCGACTCTCCCCAGGATCTCCAGCAGCACCGCGAGATTGTTTCGCAGGACCACGTGCTCTCGGTAGCGCTCGAGACTCTCCTGAAGCAGCGCCGCCGCAGCGTCGAGGTCTTCCACCGCTGCCGCCGCAAGGGCCCGAGCCCAATACCACATCGCACTCGGCACCTCGTCGCCGCCGACCTCCCGGGCCCGGTCCAGCCTCCCAGCGGCCACCTCGAAGTCACCACGTTGCAGCGCGACGATGCCCCAGCCGGTGAAGACGCGCGGGTCACGGCGCGCCTTGGCCGCAGCTTCCGCGTACGCTCCTTCCGCTTCGTCCAGGCGACCGGATTTCTCATAGCTGAGGGCCAGGTTGTAGAGCACAGCCGACCGCTGGCCGCCCCGCTCCGCTGCCTGGTTGAAACACCCCGCTGCCTCCTGCCAATGAGCCTGTCGCAATGCGATCAGTCCGAGGTAGAAGAACGCGCTTCCGTCCGAAGGCCGCAGATCGATCACCCGACGAAACTCCCGGCTGGCCTCGTCCAGCATCCCCGTCTTGTAGAACGCGATGCCGAGATTGCGATGCTCGTCGACCCGCCCATCGCCGGATCGCGAGACGGGGGCGGCCTGGCTCCGCCCCGTGCGGCGGACGAACCCCGCCGTGATCAGTCCGTAGAGGGCTTTGCCGACCTCGAACTCGACTAGTCCGGAGTCCTCCACCAGTCGGCTCACGTCGCGGGTGCCGTCCAGCAGTGGCAGGAGGCGCTGCTGCTGTTCAGTCAACCGGACGTCGGACGCGTCGATGCGATCGCTGTCCAAAGACAAGATGATGTCGAACGAGGGAATCTTCTTCTCAATCAGACTCCACTCGTCGACCCGTCGCGCGCCTTCCAGCAGCAGTGACTCGGGGTTGATCGATACCAGGAAATCTTGCGCCTCGGGAACTACGTCGGCCTCGAAGTTGAAGTTCCCGCGAGACCATGTGAACAGGAAGAACACCGCCTCCTCGATCTGCACCCGGATGTAGTGCTCGAGGTCTTCCCGGGAGACGGCTCCTATCCCTACCAGGATCTCCCCCACGCGCTTGTCCCGCTCGCGCCCCTGCTGCTCGATCGCGGCGTCGAGTTGCTCCCGCGTGATCTTTCCATTCTTCAGGAGGAGGTCCCCAATTCGATCGCGGCGGTTGACCAACGACGCAAACGTGATCCTTCCCCTGTCGAAATAGATGTGTCCCAGGTTGCTGCGATCGCTCACCGACAGGCATCCGGTCTTCTGGCCCAGCGCGAGGAGCTGGAGCACGTCCGACAGTGACGCCTCTTTGAGGCTACCCCTGATTGCCATTACACCAACTCCTCGACGATCCGCTCAACGGGATCTGGCCATGCCCATACCGTCTTCTCACGACTGCGGATGCCACCCGTCGGAGAGACCATCACGCCGCTCGTCCTCACACCCCCCGACGGCCGCGGTCGAGCCGGCACCACTCCTTCGATAACATCGCGGGCGATGGCCGCACTGGGTGCGACCCCCTGAGCCTCGGCGGCGCTGAACACCCGCTGCACCGTGCCGAGTACCGCCCGAATCGATTCGGCGGGCCTGGCGGCCAGGTAATCTGCCAGCTCGTCGTCCGCGTGACCCGATTGTTCCTGGAGCTTTCGGACGACGATGGCTCGGCGGAGGTCTCGATCAGGCCCCTTGAGGGCCGCCACCAGCCCACCCTCCAATCGCGAGATCAAGCGCTCCTCCAGCCCTTCCGTCTCGGACGGCTGGACCGTCAACGTGAAGCCCAGTTGACACTGGGCGTCCAACAGCGTGTTGAACAGGTGGAACAGTTCCTCCTGTGATCGCTCCTTCCCAGCGAGCAGCTGCACATCGTCCAGCAAGAGCGCAGAGGCCCTACGGTAGCGCGACCGCCACAGGTCCACCTTGTTCGCATCGATCGCCTGCACGAGCTCATCGAGGAACTGCTGGGCGGACAGACATGCCACGATCACATCGGGCTGGGAGGCCAAGTGGTGACCGATGGCATGCAAGAGATGGGTCTTCCCAACACCCGTGGGTCCCACCAGGACAAAGGGGTTATAGCGTGCCCCAGGATGCTCCGCGGCGGTGCGGGCTGCGTTTAGGGCAAGCCTGTTGGACTCGCCGCCAATAAACGAGTCGAACGACCAGGCTGCCGACGGCCCAGGCGGTGGCCCAATCTCCTGTAGCGCGGCCTGCACCATGGCGTCCGCTTCGTCCAGCCGATCGGGGTCGTAGAACACCGGATCCTCAGCGCGCTCGGCGTCCAGCTTGGCCATCGTGATCTGCGATGAGCGCAGGCGTTCGATGTCTCGCTCGTACTCGCGCACCGCGTGCTCGGCGGAAGCGGGGACCTCTTGCTGCAGCAACTCCTCGAGTCGGATGGTGCGGTAACCCTCTGCCTGCCACCGCAGAATGGCGTCACCCAGCCGTGACCGCCACACCTCTACCTGCTCGGCAACCGTGTGACTCACGTCCGAAAGGAAGTCCGCAAACTCGTCTGCCATGAGCTCGGGCACAGGCTCCGCCACTTCCGCCGCCGCACCCTCACCCTTGGCGGGGACCTCACCAGCGAGAAGCTCCGTGGCCGCCTGCGGCGTCAGCGCCGATTCGCTGACCGCCTGGTAGGCCACCAGCCGGTTGAGGAGCCCCAGCAGCTCCCGAACGTTGAGCACCTCGAAGTCTGCGACAGCTTCCAACACACCCGGTTGGAACTGGGCACCGCGCTCCTCCCCTCGTCGCCTGAGGATCGCCAGCCGCGTCTCGTAGTCCGGCGCGCCGATGTCTACGACCAACCCGCCGCCGAAGCGAGCCAGGAGACGCTCGTCGAGGTCCTCAATGTCCGACGGTGGACAGTCACTCGAGAGGACGATCTGCTTGCCGGCGGTTTGGAGTTGCGAGGTGATCCTAATCAGCTCGGCCTGCATCTCGCGCCGGTTTGTGAGAAACTGCACGTCATCGACCAACAGGACGTCCACGCCGGTAAAGCGATTCCGAAGCGCCTCGCTGTGCCCCGCCGCCACGGCCGCGTGGTAGGCTTCCACGAACTCGTCCAGGGTCACGTATTCCACCTGGACCGAGGCACCGAGTTGCTTTGCGAGCTGCCCAATCGCCATGAGCAGGTGCGTCTTGCCTAGCCCGCTGGCACTGTAAATGAACAGGGGGTTGTACGCCGTCCCAGGGGACTCGGCAACCGTGCGGGCTGCCGTGACGGCGAGCCGATTTCCGGCGCCGACCACATAGCTGTCGAAGCTGAACCGAGGGTTGAGGTCCTCAGTCACGCCGGCGCCTCCTGGCTCAGCTTCCCGAGCACCAGCTCCGACACCGCCTTGAGGGTCTCGAACACCCCGCTACCTCGGAGGGCGTCGGCAGGAAACGTCGGGGCACTGCGGAAGTTGAGGGCCTCGTCCAACTCATTGGGGGCCAGTACGAGGTCGCGGGGGAGGTCCTGCTTGTTCCATTGGAAGACCAACGGCACCTCGCGCACGTCGACGCCCTGCTCCAGCAGATTTGCCTGCAGATTCTGCAGACTCTCGATGTTCTCGTCGAGCTGCCGCGCCTGACTATCGGCGACGAAGACCACCCCATCTGCCCCCTGCAGCACGAGCTTCCGCGTCGCGTTGTAGTACACTTGACCCGGCACCGTATAGAGCTGGAAGCGCGTGGTGAACCCGGAGATACTGCCGAGCTCGAGGGGGAGGAAATCGAAAAACAGCGTCCGGTCGGTACGTGTGGCGAGCGATACCATGCGGCCGCGCCGGTCGTCGGGCACCCGGCCATAGATGTACTGCAGGTTCGTCGTCTTGCCGGACCGCCCCGGCCCGTAGTAGACGATCTTACAGGTGATCTCTCGGGTGGTGAAGTTGACTAGTGACACGGCTACTGTCCGAACAGGGTCGCCAAGCTCTCGCTCAGCTCGCGCTCGAAATCCGCCGCCAACACCGCTCTGGGTTTCTCCTCCACCGGAGCGGCGGCCGCCAAATCCTCTACGAGCTCCTCGAAGAATAACTGCACCAACCCGACCGAGGAGTCCGGTCCGTAAACTACTAGCGCGAGCAGCCGCCCGCGCGGCGTATCGAACCCACCGAGGAAGATGCCGTGCTGCACGCCCTGGTGATTGAGCGCGGTGAATTCCTGGTCGTTGAGCATCTTCGCGATCTCACCGGTCGAGGCTACGATGGCGGCTCCGAGGGCGGCCGCCGCCATCACGTCGACGGCGCGCGTGAATCCATGTTGCGCCAGGACCTGCCCGGCCGGAGTCATGAGGAGCGTAAGGCGGGCACCGGACTCCGCAATGAACCTCTCGAGGGGCGCGAGGGTCCACGACTCGACCGCGCGAGTCTGTCTCACGTCACCACCTCCGCTGCCCTAAGCATCTCGAGACGCACCAGGCCGACGTTCATGTGCGGTTCCCCGACCGCCACCACCAGCACGCCGTCGGGCGCCGGAACCACTACCAGAGTCCCACCATCACCTTGGAGGTGCAGGAAGTGGGGGATCCCGCCAACCGCTGATTCCATCGCTTGTCGGAACCGTTTCGCGAGGCTTGCCGCCAAGGCCGCCACGGCGTTCCCACGGACGCCTTCCATGAGTGACTCGGCCACGATCAACCCGTCTTCGCCCGCCACCAGCATCGCACCGCGCACACCGCGCACGCGGGTGATGTTGTCCAAGGCCTGGCGGAATGGCCCGGTCACAGTTGCTGCTCCGAAAGCCACTGGCGGGCAATATCGGCGGCCCGATCGGCAAGCATAGCCAGCCGTCCGGAGGGCACACTCCGGTCACGTACGATGAGCAACAGCGTCTCCTCAGTCGGCGGTGTCACGTAGACGTTCCCCTCGGGGCCCTCCGCCACGATCCATCGCCAATCGCCCAGCTGCAGCATCCGTGCGGTCCGCTCCGCCTCCTGAGCGGCACCGGCGAGATACGCGGCCACAGGCTCCGAGACATCGTGGCCTCCGACCCCCCGCAAGCGACCACCCAGTACCAGCCCCCGGTCGTCTACCAGCAGCATTCCGCGGTCGGCGCCTTCGAGCCCAGCGAAGACCGGCTCCGAGGACACGCCGTCCGCCATGGCCTCCGCCTCGGCCAGGGCGTTCCGGACCGTATGCAGCCCTCTCACCACGCTCTGGTCCGCCGGATCGGCCGCAAGCGCCAGCTCCAAGTGATCCAGTGCCCCGTCCAGGTCACCGGCCCGGAAGCACAGAAACCCCATGCCCTTGTGCGCTCCGAGATGGCGTGGATCCTGCTCCAAGACCCTGGACCACACCTCGCGAGCCGAGCCGTACTCCCCACCATCCAGCAAGATGCGAGCGTACAGATCGTGCCCGTCGATGAGATCCGGGTGGTGTTCCAGACCATTCACCACGATGCGGGTCGCCGCGTTCGTCTGCCCACGACGGCGCAGAGCCTCCCCCAATTCCAGGAACACCAGGCTCGAGGGATCCCGCGCCAGCTCAGCACTCAGGGCCTTGATGTCGCTAGCCACTTGGACCCCGTAACAATGTTCCCAGGGTCTCGGCCGCCTGGACCGCTTCGCGCACCCGCCGCAACTCCTCTGGATTCTCCTCGCTCTGTTCACCGATCTTCAGCCATCGCTGCCACCACTCGATGGCCTCGCCGAACCGCCCCTGCCGGGCCAGCGCATCACCCAGCAATCGGTGCGCCGGCGCCACGAGGGGATCGAGTCGCAAGGCCCGGCGGAGATGCTGCTCGGCCTCGGGGGGCTGGTTCCCCAACAGACTCAAGTGACCGAGCAGTACGTGGACCGCCGGCTCGTGGGGGAACTGGGCGTGCGCCGAGTCGGCCCACGCCTGAGCCGACGCGACGTCGCCACCGTCCAGGGCCGTTGCGGCACGCTGCAACACCTCTTCCAGATCCTCGCCTTCCCCGGTCGACCGGCCGGCGGCGGGGCTGCCCCGCGCAATGCTGATGAGGCCCGCGCTTTCCAGGCCGAACGCGGTCTTGGCGATGTCGAAGTCCGATCGCCCAAGCGCTTCGGCAATGGCCCGCAGGTCCCGGTCTCCGTCAACCGCGGCCAGCACCTCCCATTCGGCGGGCAGGAGATCCAACCCACCGTGGTCCCCGCCCGCGGCTGGTGCCAGGCCAGGGACCACACCCATGTGAGGGATCTTGGGCTCGATGCGGGACCATTCGTCGATCCGGCGCGCTCCCTCCATCAAGAGGGACTCGGTGGATATCCGTACGGTGGCGTCAGCAGGCACTTCCTGCAGCGGGCCTTCGACAAACGAGAAGTACCCTTCGCGCCAGTTCATGACCTCGAAGATCACCTCTTCGACCTGGAAGGAGACCTGCCGCTCCAGCTCGCGCTGGGAGGCCGCACCGATGTCGATCAGGATCTCACCCAGGCGCCGCTTGTCTCCCTGCTGTTGCATGTCACGGGCCCGGTGCAGGTCTGCTTCGGTGATTTTCCCCGCCCGCAGCAGCAGTTCACCGAGCGGATGGGGATTGCTCTGAATCGCCGCGTACACGACCGCCCCGTTGTCGAAATAGACCGTTCCTTTGTTATGTCGCAGGGTCGAGGTGACGGTCAGCACGCCGGTCTTCCGACTGAGGTCCAGCAGTTGGAAGACGTCGTGGATGCCGAGTTCCTTCAGCGGGCCTTCGATCGCCATGAATTAGGCGGCCTCGGTCTGGAAGATGTGCTGCAGATCGAGAGCCGTGCGCGCATGCTTGCGGGCACGCTGCGCGTAGGAACCCGCTGGATCGATGCTGATGACGCGTTCCCACCGCTCCACGGCCAAGCGGTAGCGTCGTTGCCGGGCGTAGGCGATGCCAGCATAGAAGAGGGCAGCGAGGTGCTCACGGTCGTACGCCAGTACGCGGTCGAAGGCCTCGAGCGCCCGATCAAGTCGACTATCATCGAGGAGCGCTATCCCGAGGGCGAGCAGCGCCTCGATGGAAGATGGGTCGTCCGTCAGGACATCCACCAGGAGGTTGACGGCCTCACCGGGAGAGCCGGTTTTCCGGTGGAGTTCCGCGAGGGCCAGGGTGGCGTCGAAGAACGTGGGGAGCCTCTCCAGCGCTGCGCGGTAGGCGCTCTCCGCGGCTTTCCAATCCTGCCGCGCCTCGTGCACCTTCCCCAGGTCCAGTTGTGCCTGGACCAGTCGGGGGTCTACGGCCAGGGCGCCTTCGTACGCCTGCCTGGCGGTGGTCAGGTCACCCATCCCGACGGCGATGTCCCCTTCCAGCTTGAGGAGATCGGCGCGCTGCGGTGCTCGATTCCGGGCCGCCTCGAGCGCGTCTAGGGCGCTAGCCGGATTTCCCGCCGCCAGGCGCACCTCTGCCTGGGTCACCAACACGTCGATGTCGTCGGGGCACTCGTCGGCCAGCGCGTCGGCGTCGCCCGCTGCCTCGGCGCCGCGGCCCAGGGCCAGGAGCTGCCGAACCTCACCCAGGCGGGCGTCCGACCGCTGGGGCTCCTGATGGCGGGCGGAGCGATACCGCTCGAGTGCCTCGCCGTGCAGTCCTCGCCGGGCGTAGATCTCACCCAGCAACACGTTGGCGTCGGCCTCACTCGCGCCCCGGTCCACCGCCCGATTGGCCTCGGCCGCGGCGAGCTCGAAGAGCCCTTTGTTCAGGTAGTCGCGGGCGAGGTCGAAACGATCACCAGCACGTCCCGCCGCCGGCTTCGTCTCCGCCCCCTCCAGCTCCGCGAACAGGTTATCCAGCAGACTGGTATCGAATGCGATCCCTTGCGACGACAGCTCCGTCACCACATCCCCCGAAATCTCGGGCACGATGGCAATCGTGGGATCTTCATACTGGAGGTCGATGGCGAGGCGAAACTTCTGTGGCACGTAGTAGGGATCGAGGTTCTGCGCTCGCGTCACCGCACGCAGTGCTCCGTCGTAGTCGCCCTGGCGCGACAGCGCAAAGCTCAGGTTGTAGTGCGCTTCAGCCGAATCGGGATCGGCCTCCACCGCCCTGGCAAACGCGTTGCGGGCATCAGCAATGCGATCGATTTCCGTCAGCACGAGGCCAATCCCGTTCCAGGCCACTGCCGAGGTGGGCTCGATCTGGAGCACTTGCCGATACACTTGCATTGCCAGCTGGAAGCGTCCCAAGTTGAACAGCAGGAGACCGAGATTGAGGCGCGGAATCGCAAGGTCGGGTCCGTGCAGCATGGCATCCCGCAGCAACTCAATGGCCTCTTCGGTCAGCCCTACCTGTGCCAGGCCGATCCCCAGGTTGTTTTGCGCCAGGGGGTATTCCGGATCACATTCGTGTGACCGGCGGTACGACTCGATTGCCTCATCGAACTGCCCCAACTGGTGCAGCACGACGGCGCGCTCGTTCCACAGCTTTGCCGAGTCCGGCAGTTCGGCGACCAGCCGATCGTAGAGCTCGAGGGCGGCGACATGGTCACGTTTGAGCAGCTGGACTTCCGCCACAGCCTGTAGCACCAACCGCCGGTCCTCTCCTCGCTCCAGCGCCAGGCGGTATTCCCGGAGTGCTTCGTTGTAGTAGCCCTGCTGCCGGAAGGCGAGACCGAGGTTGTAATGCGCCAGAGCGCCCGCCGGCACCTGCTCCACCTCAGCCAGCGCCGCGGCGCGCGCGCGCTGCTCTGCCAGCGGCTCGAGCGAGAGGTTGGTCTGGGCGCGGCCCAAGGTGGGGTTGAGTTGAATGGCGCGTTTCGTCGCAGCACGCGCCTCCTCGTGCCGACCCAGGTCACCGAGCACGAAGGCCATCTGGTACTGGGCGCCAGCATTCTCCGGATTGAGTTCGACCGCTCGAGTCAGGGCCGCCAGGGCTTCAGTGCTGAGCCCTCGATTGTACAGCACCTCCCCTAGATACTGGTGGACGACGCTACTCTCGGGATCGAGGAATCCTGCCTGTTCCAGCCATTCCGTGGCGGCGTCTAGCTTGCCGCGGTTCTTCTCCGCGAGCCCGAGCTGGATGAGCGCGGCGACATTGGCCGGATCGCGCGCGACCAGCGCCTGGAACTCGTCGGCGGCTGCATCATACTGGCCGAGGGAGGCATAGGCTCGCCCCAGTTCCCATCGCGCGCCGGGGTCGTCCGGGTCGGTGCGCAGCCGTTCTCTGAATTCCGCAATGCGGCGATCGTAGTAACCGGTTTGGGCGTAGGCGATCTCCAGATTGCGGTGGGCCACCTGCATCTTGGAATCGAGCTCCAGGGCACGCTGGAACTCGGCAATCGCGTCCTCGACCAGGCCCTTGCGGTAATACAGCACGCCGAGGTTGTTGTGGGCGCCCGCATCGGAGGGATCGATCCGGCGGGCGAAGGACCGAAGAACATCACGTTCCTTGTCCGCCACAGCCCGTTTCGGCATAGATCACGTGACCCGAATGGCGTCGAAGATGCTCCTGAGCGATGCCATGTCGGGCAGGAGCACAAAGTGCCCTTTCAGCCCCTGACCGGCTTCCTCAAACCGGAAGTCGGTCTCCACGCAGATCACGAAATCGCGTTCCCGGCCGAAGTTGAGGAATGTGGTGGTTAGCACGGCGCCTGAGTGATCTATCGCGAGGCTGGGGACGGACGGCAGCAGCATCATCCCCATGAAGGCCGAGAGGGCGTTCATGTACGCTCCACCCAGGATGTTCCCAGCCTCCTTGAGACTCGACTGCTCGATATCATCGAACGACGCCGTCGTGCCTGGCTCGCGCCGCAGCAGGGAGTCGCACACCAGCCTGGCGTTGGGCTCGGGGAGGATGAACAGCATCCGGCCCGTGAGATCTCCCAGCATGTGCATCAGCACGGCTGCGACCAGCTGCTGCGCGCTCCCCAGTAGCTCGGGGATCTCCTCCAACCGTGCCACAGTGACCTCGGGCACGCTGATCATGACGCGCCGACTGGTCAGCTGCGAGAGGGCCGTCGCCGCGTGTCCGGCCCCGATGTTGGCGACCTCACGGAGCGCGTCGAGCTGGAGCTCCTTCAGTTCGCGCACGTCTTCCATAGGAACGCCTCCTAAACCAAGGCACCCGCGTCCAGGATGAGGACGGGGAGCCCCTCACTGAGGATCGTCGCCCCGCTAAAGATGGGAAGCATGCCTGTGAGTGGTGTGATCGTCTTGACCACGATCTCCTGCTGACCGACGAGGCGATCCACCACCAGCCCGGTACGTCGCTCCCCAATCTGAAGGACGATTACCGGACGGCGAGCCGGCTCTTCGCCAGACACCTCTAGCAATTGCCGCAGATGGACTAACGGTACCACGGCTTCGCGCAACGTCATGGCATCCCGGCCATCGACCTGCGTGACGGCCGCGGCGTCGAGGTCCAGCGTCTCCGCGACATGGGTGATGGGCAGCGCGTACCGCTCTTCCCCCACTCGGGTGATCAGAGCTCGCACAATGGCAAGGGTGGTGGGAAGCCGCAGCGTGAACGTGGTCCCTTCGCCAGGGCGGCTCTGCACTTCAACCGCCCCCCCTAACGCACGCACACGGTCTGCGACCACATCGACCCCGACACCGCGACCGGACACATCCGACACCCTCGCCGCCGTGGTGAAGCCGGAACGGGCGAGCACGCGAACCAGCAAGTCATCGGTCAGCGTCTCAGTGCTCGGTTCGACGAGCCCTCGGGCCTTCGCCTTGGCCAGGACCTTCTCCCGGTCGATTCCCCGGCCGTCGTCCTGTACGCGGATGGCAACGGTAGCGCGCTCACGAGCGGCGCTCAGCTCGATTACACCCTCTGGGGGTTTTCCCAGAGCGGTGCGCTCGTCCGGGCTCTCGATCCCGTGGTCCACCGCATTCCGCAACAAATGCACCAAGGCGTCCCCTATTTCTTCGAGGATCGCTCGGTCGAGCTCGATCTCTTTTCCCGCGACTCGGAATGCAATCTGTTTGCCCAGCCGGCGAGCCAGGTCGCGCACCAGGCGCGGGAACCGATCGAACACCTGCCAAACCGGGGTCATCCGCGCCTGGATGATCTCCTCCTGCAGCTCTCCCGAGAGGCGGGAGATGCCCACCGCCAGGTCCTCCAGCTCCGGATCGGCGCGCTGCGTACTGAGTGCCGCGAGGCGATCCCGCGACGTCACGAGCTCGCCGATCCGGTTCATGAGTGCGTCGAGGCGGCGCAGATCAACTCGGATGTGTCGGGCAGGTCCCCCTGCCGCTTCCGGTCTCGGCGCGGCGGCTTCCTCCGCGACGAGTTCCACCCGCTCGACATCGCCAGCCTCGCGGATGGTACGCTCGATGACTTCATCGCTGACTGCGGCCTCGATGCGGAACGCGAACCGCCCGTCGAACCCCTCAGCCTCCAGCGCCACCGGGGCGGGCTCCACAGCGAACAGCGTTCCCAGCGCCTCCACGCGGCGGAGAATCAGGATGGCACGCGCTCCCTTGAGAGGCGTCTCCTGGCGCAGCACCACCTGCACCCTGCGTCCCACGCCGGGAGGTGCAGCGACGACCGGTGCCGACGGTCGCGCCTTGGCCGGCCGTGGCACCATCTGCTCGTACGCCGTCGCCGCCTGGTCGACGGCCCGAACCACGGCAGAAACGTCCAGGTCTGCCTCACGGCCGGCGACCGAAGCCTCGACAGCCCGGTCCAGGGAATCCGCGCTCTGAAAAAGGAGTTCGAGGATCTCGTCGGTCGCGGACAGGTCGCCGCGACGCAGAAGGTCGAGGAGGTTCTCGGTACGATGGGCTAGGTCGGCAACCTTGCCGTACCCCATCGTGGCAGCCATGCCCTTGATCGTGTGCACGGCCCGAAAGATGCCCTGAACCGGCTCACTCGCCTGTGGATCCCGCTCCCACTCCAGCAGCAACTGGTTGACCGTGCTGAGGTGTTCGCGACTTTCGGCGAGGAAGAGCTCCGCATACTGCGAGCGATCCATACCTATCCGAGTACCCGCTGCACGGCCTCGAGGACGCGGGACGGCTGAAACGGCTTGACCACGAAATCCTTGGCGCCGGCCTGGATCGCTTCGACCACCAGTGCCTGCTGGCCCATCGCACTGCACATCAGCACGCGGGCATCAGGATCGATCTTCACGATTTCCCGCACCGCGTCGATTCCACCCACGTCCGGCATGACGATGTCCATCGTCACCAGGTCGGGTTTCAGCTGCCGGTACAGCTCCACAGCCTGCGCGCCGGTCTCGGCTTCCCCTACTACCTCGTATCCGGCCTCGCTCAGAATGTCACTGATCATCGTCCGCATGAAGATCGCGTCATCGCAGACGAGCACCGTGTGACTCACATGGCCTCCCTACACGCTAATGATTGGGTCGAGCAGAGCGTCGAAATCGAGCAGTACGAACGACTCACCTCCGCGCCTTCCCACCGCGCGGACCACACCTGGGTCCACCCCGGGCAGGTCACCGCTGTCAGAGAGGTCGTCGGCTGATACGGCGAAGAGGTCGAGCACCTCGTCCACGGTGAACCCGACAGTCTGCCCGTCCACTTCGAGGAGCACAATCGAGCCGCGGTCCGCGGCTGGGGACTGCCCCAACGCACGCCGTCCGTCGACCAAGGGCAGCAGTTGCCCGCGCACGTTGATGATCCCCGTCACCGCCCCCGGCGCACCGGGGACGCGCGTCGCCTCCTGCCTCGGCAGGATCTCACGGACGGCCGTGACCTCCGCCCCACACAGCAGCTCGGCTATCCGAAAAACCAGGATCCGAGCGCCCGCCACGCCGCCCGTCTCATTCGAAGAAGCCAAAATACCCCAGCAGGTTAGGCCGAGCAAGCAGCTTCGGGTCGCCGCTCGCCTCCACTAACGCCGACCGCAAGTCCGCAGGCCATTCACTGTGGAACTCCTGCTGCTCCCGGGTCGTCGGATGCACGAATCGCAGTACGGCCGCGTGCAGCGCCTGGCGCGGGGCCGCCTTGCCGATGGCCTCTGCCCGGGGACGCTGCACCCCCGTGACCCGCCGCGCCCCACCGCTGCCGTACACCGGGTCCCCCACCACGGGGTGACCCACGTGCGCCAAATGTACCCGCACCTGGTGGGTCCGTCCTGTGGCTAATGTCACTCTCACCAGATCGCACGTCTCGAACCGGGCAACCTGCTCCACGCGGCTCCGGGCGGGCCGACCCGTTGCCAGAACCATCATCCGTTTGCGGTCCTTGGGATGGCGGCCCACCGGCGCGTCGATGTCGAGGGTCCCGTGCACGTGCCCCCATACGAGGGCCGCATAGACGCGCCCCACCTTCCGTTGGCCCAGGGCCCGGCCCAGGGCTCGATGGGCCGCATCGGTCTTCGCCACGATCATGAGCCCGGAAGTGTCCTTGTCGAGGCGGTGGACGATCCCTGGACGGCCGCCGGCGCTGCTGGACAGCGGTGTGCCCCGGGCGACCAGGGCGTTCAGCAGGGTGTCGTCCCAGTGGCCCGGCGCCGGATGCACCACCAGGCCGGCAGGTTTCTCGAGGACCAGCAACACGTCGTCTTCGTGGACGGCGCTCAGTGCCAGGGGATACGGCACGAGTTCCCGGGGCGGTGCCGCCTCCGGGAATTGCACGCACACGAGATCACCCCGCACCAGCGCACGGGACGCCCGGGGCCGCTGGTCGTTGACCTGCACCGCCCCGTTGGCAATCAACTTGGCGGCTTGGGTCCTCGAGATAGCGAGTTGGTCGGCGAGAAAGCGGTCCAGGCGCTCCGTGGACGGAGCGGTGACTTGAAAGCTGATGCGGGGGATGGTGTTAGGCCCCGGCGGGGTCGGCCCGCTCGGCGGCGGCCTCCCGACCACTGCGTCCCTCCTGCCAGAGCACCGCCGCCAGCGCGATGGCGCCGCAGCTGACTGCCATGTCGGCAACGTTGAAGGTCGGCCAGTGCAGCGGCCCGATCCAGACGTCAATGAAGTCCACCACGCCCTGACCGCTGCGTACCCGGTCCACGAGGTTGCCCACCGCCCCGCCGCACACCAGGCTCAGCGCCGTGAGGCGGAACCACCGAGAAGGAGGCGTATGCCGGACCATGGAGCCGAGAATCACCAGGGCCACGAGGGCGAGAACCATGAACACCCAGCGCGAGTACTCGCCGACGTGGACGCCAAACGCCGCACCCTGATTGTATACCAGCCTGAAAGCGAACCAGTCGCCCAGGATGGGGATGTCCCCCTGTGCGAGGACGGCGACGGCGACCTGCTTCGTCATGAGATCTAGGGCAACGACACCGATCGCGACTCCCCAGAACAGCGGGTGCCTAAGCCCGCTTGCCATCTTCCTCCCTGGCTTTGCACTTGATGCAGAGTCGCGCGTGGGGGAGCGCGTCAAGCCGCTCGAAGCCAATATCGGCACCGCATTCCTGGCATATGCCGAATTTCTCAGGTGTGAAGTAGAGCCGACGGAGCGCTTCGTTCACATGCCACAGATAGCGGCCCTCTTTCGAGGCAAAGAGGAACTGCTTCTCCCGCTCCATGGCATCAGTACCCTGATCCGCCATGTGGAACGAATAGGAGGACAGGTCACCATCCGAAGCCTGGAGCGTGCCGCTGAATTGCTCGTCGTAATAACCCAATTCTTTCATCACCCGCGCTCGCTCCTCAAGGAGGCGCTTCTCGAGATGGGCTAGTTCTTTCTTCTTCATCGTTCCACAATCCTGCCAAACAAGCTGGCGTTGAGTCTACCCGCCCGCGCCGTCGTGCCTCCGCAGAGAGATCACGACTCGCCGGCCATCAATATCAACGGTTTCACGCACGTCAGGGTTCGCCAAGTCCGAACCCGCCTCGAGCCGTCGTGCGAGCGTTTCACCGACAACAAACCGGCGAAATGCGCCGGTGGCTGCCAAGACATCATCCGCTCCGGAGATGCTCAATTCGATCCGGGTATTGTAATCGTATCCGGCCTCTTTTCGTAGTCTCTGGACCCGATTGACCACTTCCCGAGCCATTCCCTCTCGGCGCAGTTCCTCGGTGAGCTGTGGGTCCAACGCTACGACGAGCGGTCCGTCACTCTGGACCAACCAGTCCGTGACGACCTCCCGCTCGACCACGACGTCCTCGGGACGATAGTCGAACGTGTCACCCGTGGATGCGACGATGGTCACAGCGACACCGCCCTCCAGCTGACCGAGCTGTTCCTGGGTCAGCTCGCTGGTCGAGGTGGCTGCCAGCGGTGTACGACTGCCATAAACCTTCCCCAGTGTCCGGTAGTTGGGCTTCGGCTTCAGGCGCACCAGCTCGGTGTCGGAGGCCACGACCTCGATCTCCTTCACGTTCACCTCACTTGCCAGCACGTCGAGGAAGGATTCGAATGCCGGCCCCTGCACCGCCGCTGGCACGGCTACGCGCATCCGGGCAATGGGCTGGCGAACCCTGAGCCCGGCATGTTCCCGGGCTGCGCGCGCCAGTGACGCCAGCCGGCGGACGGCGACCATCGCCGCATCCAGCACCTGATCACGCCGCCCTTGCTGATCGGGGAATCCAGCCAGGTGCACCGATACCCCGGTCAACCGGCGGTGAATCGCATCACTCAGAAACGGTGCGGCGGGAGCGAGCAGTCGAGCAACACCAGCCAACGCTTCGTGCAGCGTTGCCAGGGCCGCAGGGTCCGCAGAGGCATCTGGCGCCCAGAAACGGCTGCGGCTCACCCGCACGTACCAGTTGGAGAGCTCGTGATCGCAGAAGTCCACAATGGTCCGAACCCCGCCGGTCACGTCGTACGCCGACCAGGCGCGGCGCACCGCGGCTGTGACCGCATCGAGCCGACTCAGCAGCCAGCGATCCACCAAGGGCCGCTCCGCCGCAGGCGGTGCAGTCTCGGGCGTCCAGTCCTCCGCGTACAGGGCAAAGAAGCCATACGCGTTCCGCAGACGATTGAGGAACGCGGAGGCGACTTCCCGAATGGCGCTGGGATCAAACCGCTTCTCCAGCCAGACCTGGCTCGATGCGAGCAGATAGATGCGCACGGCATCAGCTCCGAACTGACGCACCGCTTCCCAGGGGTCGGCCACATTGCCCAGCCGCTTGGACATCTTGCGTCCATCAGCGTCCAGCACTAGGCCGTTCACGACGCAGTGGTGGTAGGCGGGGCTGTCCGACACACCAGCCGTGATCGCCAGGAGCGAGTAGAACCAGCCTCGAGTCTGGTCCAGCCCCTCGCAGATGAAGTCGGCCGGGAAGTGCTGCTGGAACTCCTGGTCGTTCTCGAATGGGTGGTGCCACTGGGCGTACGGCATGGCTCCCGAATCGAACCATGCATCGATGACCTCTGGAATCCGCTGCATCGTCCCACCGCAGCCGGCAGCGCTACAGGGAAATGTGTACTCGTCAATGAACGGCTTGTGGGGATCGAAATCGGCCGGGAGCGCCTTGCCCCATCGTTCCTCGAGCTCGCGGTACGAGCCAATCGCCACTCGGTGCTCGGATATGCGGTCACAAACCCATACCGGAAGCGGAGTTCCCCAATACCGGTCCCGGGACAGCGCCCAGTCCACGTTGTTCTCCAGCCATTCCCCGAAGCGTCCCTCACCCACCTCCGGCGGATACCACTCAACGTCGCGGTTGATGGCAATCATGCGATCCTGGAACGCGGTAGTGCGGACGAACCACGATTGGCGCGCGTAGTAGATGAGGGGGGAGTCGCAGCGCCAGCAGAACGGGTAGCTGTGCTCGTAGCCCTCGGGCTGGTACCGACCGAATACCTTGCCCTCCCGCACGAGCCGGTCGGCAATGATCGGGTTTGCCTCGAACACGGTCTTCCCGTTGATGGCGTCCCACGCCGTGTCGGTGAAGCGGCCCTCCGCATCCACCGGGTTGACGAATGCGAGACGCTCCCGCCGTCCTGTGGCATAGTCATCGGCGCCGAACGCCGGCGCCATGTGGACCAGTCCCGTGCCCTCTTCGTTGGTCACGAAGTCCCCGGGCACGACCCGGAACGCATGCTCCTGATCCACGGCCACCGCGTCCAGTAGCTGCTCGTAGCGCTGTCCGACCAAGTCTCGGCCCTGGTACTCCGCCACCCGCGGGTATGCGGCCACGGGTTTCCCTTGGGTTGCGCCGGGGATCACCTGCTGCTCGGCAATGACCTTCTCGACAATGATCCGGCGTCCATCTACCTCGTGCTCCACGTATCGGAAATCCGGATGGACTGCCACCGCGACGTTCGACGGCAGCGTCCACGGCGTGGTCGTCCACACAAGGAGATACCGCTCCGCCTCGCCCACGAGGCGGAACAGCACGTGGATAGATGGACTCCGATGCGTCTCGTAGCCCTGTGCTAATTCGTGGCTCGAGAGCGCGGTGCCACAGCGCGGGCAATACGGCAGCACCTTGTGACCCTGGTACAGCAAGTCCCGATCATGCAGCTGTTTGAGCAGCCACCAGACGCTCTCGATGTACTCGTTCGTGTAGGTGATGTACGGGCGCGAGTAGTCCAGCCAGTAGCCGATCCGTTCCGAGAGAGATTCCCAGTCGGACTTGTACCGGAACACGCTCTCCTTGCACTGCTCATTGAATGCGGCAACACCGAATCGCTCGATGTCCGCCTTGCCGCTGATGTTGAGCGCCTTCTCCACCTCGATCTCCACAGGAAGCCCGTGGGTGTCCCACCCGGCGATGCGAGTCACGCGCTGCCCCAGCATCGCGTGGTAGCGGCACACCATATCCTTGATCGTTCGGGCGAAGACGTGGTGGATGCCCGGACGGCCATTGGCGGTGGGGGGGCCCTCGTAGAATACGAACGGCTCGCCGTCCGCCGTGGCCTCGAGGGTGCGGTGAAACAGATCCTCCGACCGCCACTGCTCGAGCAGTGCACGCTCGAACTCGTCCGGGGTGTCGAAGCCCAGCGGTTCGTACGGCATTACGCCATGCGCTCTAGCACGCTAGTGACGAGCCGCGTTAGGTTCGGCTCGGCAGCCGCCGCCGTCGCAATAATGGTCGGAATGTCGGCGGGTTCCAGCGCGTCCGGCAGGCACTGATCCGTGATGATGGAGATGCCCAGCACCCGCATGCCGCCGTGGATCGCGACAATGACTTCGGGAATCGTCGACATGCCGACCACGTCAGCACCGATGGCTCGGAGAAAGCGATACTCAGCCGGCGTCTCAAGGTTGGGGCCGGGAACGGCCACGTAGACACCCTCGCGCAACACTAGCTTCTGGTCACGGGCGACATCCCGGGTGAGCTGGCGCAGTGCCGGGTCGTAGGGGCTCGACATGTCAGGAAACCGTGGGCCCAGTTCCTCGTCGTTGGGCCCAACGAGCGGATTGTCACCCAACAGATTGATGTGGTCGGCGATGAGAACGAGGTCCCCCGGCGACCACAGAGGCTGCATCCCGCCGCACGCATTGGAGACCACCAGCGTCGTGGCACCCAGCGCTCGCATGACGCGCACTGGGAAGGTGATCTGCTGCATGCTGTAGCCCTCATAGCGATGGAATCGGCCCTGCATGGCCACGACGCGCTGCCCGCCCAGATTGCCAAACAGCAGACATCCAGCGTGCGACTCGACCGTGGAGAGGGGGAATCCGGGAATGCCTTCATACCCGATTTCACTCTCACGTTGGATTTCCTTCGCCAAGCCACCGAGCCCGGTTCCGAGAATCAATGCCACCTCCGGGTCGAAGGTGGTCCTCTCCCGCACCACGGCCACGGCCTCCGCAATCGCGTCCCGCAACGTTGGCGCCACTACGCTGCCTCCGGGGGACTGCCGTCCTGCTCGTGCTCGGCCAGCGCGTCCACTTCTGCCAACTGACGTTCCAGCAGCCTCCGAAACGCCGCCAGATACCCGCTGAACTGCCGCTGAGCCTCCTCGATGTCGCGACGTACCTCGCTCTCCGCAGTACGGGCTTCCGCCAGCATCTCTTCAGCCCTAGCCTGCGCCTCCCGAACCGTCAGCTCTGAGTCGCGCCTCGCTGCCTCCTCGGTTTCCGCGCGCACCTGCTGCGCCATCACCACTGCATCGTTGAGCGCCTTCTCCCGCTCCCGGAAGGACTTGAGCTGCTCACGGAAGCTCTGAAGCCGTTCCTCAAGCGTGGCCCGCTCCCGTAGCAGGCGCTCCAGTTCCTCGGCCACCCGGACGCGAAAGTCCTCAACCCCGGCCGGGTCATACCCCAAGGCGCTTCGCCGAAACTGTTGTGCGCGCACGTCAGCCGGCGTCAGCCGAAACTCGTCGTTCATAACGGCCGCTCTCCAAACAAGACAGTGCCCAGACGCAAGATGCTCGCACCCTCGGCCACTGCCGCCCGGAAGTCATCCGACATCCCCATGGACAACTCGGGCAGGGCAAGTCCCGTGCTCTGCAGCTGCTCTCGCAGGCGCCGAAGGCCGCGGAAGACTCTCCGTTGCACGTTCTCGTCGTCCGTGAAAGGCGCCATGGTCATGAGCCCCCTGAGCTCAAGAGTGGGCAACGTCACCACCTGCCCCGCAAGCTCCTCCACCTCAGCCGGGTCGCAGCCACTCTTCTGCGCTTCGCCCCCAACGTTGACCTGCAGCAAGACCGGCAACACGGCTCCCTCGCTCCGGCGCTTCATTGCCCGGTTCAGCGCTTCGGCGACGCGCACCGAGTCTATAGAGTGCACCATGGTAAACCGCCCAGGAACGAACTTTGCCTTGTTGGTCTGCAGGTGGCCCACCAGGTGCCAATGGACGGGAAGATCCGGTAGCTCATCCATCTTGGCGAGCGCTTCCTGAACGCGATTCTCCCCGAGGTCCGGCAACCCCGACCGGCAGGCCGCCCGCGCGGCCTCCGGTGGGTGGCCTTTCGTCACCGCAACGATGGTGATGTTACCGCTCAAACCTTCGTGCGCCTGGATCCGGGCGATGTCCTCCCGTACCTGCGCCAGATTGCCCGGGACGGCATCAAAATTCATAACCTGTTAAGCTAGCGTCAGTTGGCCGCAGCTACAACGGGCGGGAGCCTTCAGCCGTCAGCCATCGGCCGTCAGCGTTGCGCAACGCGGATCGCAAGTCGCAGTTCGCAATTCGCGAGTCACCATCTGAAGACCGGACTGCGAATTGCTAATTGCTAATTGCCAATCGCCAGCCTCGAACCGCGCCTCACCGAAGGCAGAGGGCCGGCAGCTAGTCTCGCGCCACCGGCGTGTCGGCCAAGGCCGGCGGCGGTCGGAAGATGTCAGCGCCGGCTTCCACCAGCTGTGCGACTTCGGGGATCGGCTGGAGCGCCAGGGCCCGCCTGAGGTTGCGTAGGCTCTTTTCCCGATCCCCCAGTAGCTCGTATGCCTGTCCGAGGCTGTACAGGGGGTAGCTCAGGTTGATGGCGATGTTGCGGTTGGTGGGATCCAGCGCCACAGAGTCGCCCTCGAGGAGTCCGGCGTAGCGGTACACGTCCCAAGCGAGGAACTCCGTGCGGGGGAGATCCATGGGGACACCAAACAGACCGGGAGCCAGGCCGGCGGTATCCGGCGGCTCCTCCACGTGGAGCCGGAACAGCAGTGCCTGCTGCGTCACGTAGTCCTGCACCCGTTGCCAGTTGCTGCTCCCCGCCGTGAGGGAGAAGTAGATGGGCCGGTGTTGCCAGTTCTCCTGGATGAGCCAGAGAACGAGCATGTCATGGATGTAGAGCGCCGAGTTCTCTGGGTAAGTGATTGTCATCTGGCCCGCCCGGAACATGCGGGCCTCTGGGAGCAGCGTCGGCGTGAGTTGGTGAATCTGCTCGTCAGTGAGCCTGTGGAGCGCGCCCGGCGGCGTTTCCGGCGCACGATCGGCAAACCAGGGCGCCTGCTCAGGGTCAAAGGGACGCACCGGATTGTCTCGCAGCTGCCGGATATACCAGTCCGTATTCCCGAGTGAGAGGTTGACGACGGAAACGTCCTGACGGACCCCTTCCACCTCCTGGAGATACCACAACGGGAAGGTGTCGTTGTCGCCGTTGGTGAACACGATGCCGTACGGCTCTGCCGATTGAAGGAGATCGTACGAGAAGTCGCGCGCCAGGGTCGCGTCGGGGCCATGCGCCCGACTTGCCGCCTTGAAGTTCAACACCAAGGGGAGCAGTGCCAACAGCAATACGGAGGCTGGCGCCGCGGATCGAAGGTCGCGGATCTCCCCAACCGCTCCGCCGAGCTGCTCCCTCAGCAGCCGGTAGACACCGGCAAGCCCGATACCGGCGAAGAGACCCCACAGCTGGAACGAGACCGTGAAGAAGTAGTCGCGCTCGCGCACCTCGTGCATGTCGAGCTGCGGGAACACGTCCCACGCCAAGGAGTAGCCGGGTTTGAAGTTCATGTATCCCATGAGCCCGGGTCCCGTGGTGAGAAACAGGATCACCAGGAGCCAGAAGATCGACCGGTCCCGGCGCCGCAGCACCGCCGCCCCATACACGCCGAGGGAGATGAACGCCAGTGTGAACGGAATCCGGATCGGCGCGAACACCGGTTTGGTGGGGCTGAGCCCGTTGGCCCACTGCCAGTCGAAGTACTGGAGGTAGTTCTGGATCTGCCGGAGCATGAGTGGAATGCTCCGGACGGTATAGCACGGGGGGATGCCGAAGATGGCCTCGTCCGGCGGCACCGGCCCGTCCTTGAATTGTAAGAGGCACCCGACGAACGCACCGAGCCGCTCAACCAGTCCACCCTCCCGCAGCGTGTAGATGGGATTGTCAATTGGTGAGCGCGGCGGATACTGCTCCCGGGCGATCACCGCCCACAGGCTCTCCCAGGTCGAGGGATCGGCCTCGTTGATGAACGGGCCGACGTTGGCCCGGATGAGCAGGAAGATGTACGTGGAGGCACCGACGACCGCGATACCCAGGACTGTCGCGGCAAACACGAGGGCTCCGGCAGACGCAGCGTAAACCGCCGCCCCGAGAAAGACGATGCCGCCCACCGCTAGCAGGCCCGTGCTTCCGAGCCCGATCCCGACCAGGAGGGCCCAGATACCCAGCACGACGGCCCACTGGGCCCACTCAGTGCGCCGGTCCTGGTCGTTCGGCAGCGGCTCCGTCTTGATCACGTGCCACATGAACCCGATGAGCGCCGGCCCGACCAGCAGCGTGAGGAGGTGAGCGCCGATGGATACCGCGCAGAGGAAGATGATGAGCAGGAGCACGTGCGGTGCCCGTTCACCACCCCGATGCTTGCGCCAGGTCCAGGCTAACCAGCAGATCGCCGCGATGCTGAACGCCGCGACCATGTAGACTTCGGTCTCGTTGGAGTTCTGCCAGACGGTAAAGACAAAGGCGGAGAGCACCGCTGCGGCCACCCCACCGCCAACGGTGAAGACGGTGTCGACGTTCCCGTCCCCCGTCTCCCCCCGCGCCGCCCAGCCGCGCAGCGCCTGCACCACCAGCAGAAACAGGAGCGCCGCCGCCGCGGCGCTGAAGATCGCCGTCATCAGGTTGGTGCGGTAGGCAAACTCGCCGATCGGTACCAGGCTCCCCCACACGTTGCACATCAGCACGAACAGTGGCGTGCCAGGTGGGTGGGGGATGCCAAGGATCTTCGCGGTGGCGATGAACTCACCGGCGTCCCAGAAGGTGACTGTCGGCGCCAAGGTCCACAGGTAGCCCGCCAGCACTACTGCGAAGACTCCGAGTGCGGCGCGGTAAGGTGGCCTGGACGAACCGGCCTCAGTGCTTGACATCGTGTCGCTCAGACTCTGGGTGGTGGATCAGTTAGGCCGGTGAAGCGTCACTACGGGCGCCTGCCAACGCAAGGCCAGCCTCCTCACCGCCAACCAGCGCTTCCCGCACCTGATCGGGGGTGACGCCCCGCCGCAGCATGCCCCGGAGGGCAACGGAGATCTTCGACGTCTCCTCCGACACCACGATCACGACGGCGTCCGTCTCTTCCGACAGTCCCAGGGCCGCACGATGCCGGGTGCCCAAAGACCGGTCACGTACCGGGAACTGGGTGAGGGGCAACACACTTCCTGCGCCGACGATCTGATCGCCGCGAATGATGGCCGCCCCGTCATGAAGCGGCGAGTAAGGGGTGAAGATCGTGGTCAGCAGATCCGCCGACACTGTGGCCCGCATCACCGTCCCTGCCTCCAGGTAGTGATCCAGGGACACGTCTCGCTCCACGGCGATGATGGCCCCCGTCCCGTTACGGGCCAGCCGCGCCACTGCCTCAGCGATCTCGTCCGCCACCGCCCGCTTGCTGGAGCTCGCCAGGAAGCTGATGACCCGCGACCGGCCGAGTCGGGCCAACGCGTGCCGTAGCTCAGGCTGAAACACCACGATCACGGCAAAGGCCCCGTACGTGAACACCAGGCCCAACAGAGTTGTAATCATGTTGAGCCTGAGCACGAGCGCCCCAATGTAGATCACCCCCAAGGCGGTGATACCGAGCAGGATCTGCAGGGCCCGCGTGCCTGCCAGGAACAAAAGCAGCCGGTAGACCACGATCGCGACGATGAGAATCTGGATGACGTCGTACAGGCTCGGGACCAGAAACCGCAGTTGCTCGAAGGACATCAGGCACTCCCCACGGCATGGGCAATGGCCAGCGCTTCCCGGGTCGGCTCCACCGCGTGCACGCGAAACAGCGCCGCCCCGAGCAGATAGGCCGCCGCGCAGGCCGACGCCGTGGCGAGATCACGCTCGCCGACGTCCTTGCCCGTAACGGCACCCAGGAAACGCTTGCGCGACGGACCCACCATCACCGGCCTCCCGAGAGCAACCAGGGCGGGAAGGTGCCGCAGCACTTCGTAGTTGTGATGAGGTTGCTTTGCAAAACCCAGCCCGGGATCCAGCACGATGCGCTCGCGCTGCGCACCACGCGCTACCGCCACGCCGACAGCACCTTCCAGCTCCTGTACGACCGCCTCAGTCACGTTCTCATACACGGCTTCGTCGTAGGTGGCCATCTCGCTGACGGAGCCACGGGAGTGCATGAGGATGAGCCCGGCGTCGTGCCGGGCGCACACATCCGCGATCTCGGGATCCAGCCGCAGGGTGGAGACGTCGTTGATCGCCCAGGCCCCTGCATCCAGGGCGCGCTGCGCCGTTTCGGCCTTGCAGGTATCCACACTCACCGGAAGGTCGGGAAACCGTCGAACCACTTCCTGTAACACCGGCTCGAGTCGGCTCCATTCCTCGGCAGCAGGCACCTGTGCCGGTCGCCCCGGACGAGTGGACTCGGCGCCCACATCGAGCATGTCGGCACCTGCCTCCACTAGGGCCTCTGCGTGCCGCACGGCTGCAGCAGCATCAAGGTACCGGCCGCCGTCGCTAAACGAGTCCGGTGTGACGTTGAGAATCCCGACCACGGCTGGCCGCTCGAGGGATATCGTTCCCCGCCCCATCGCCCAGCAGGTCGCCGGCTCGAAGGCTCGCCTCACGAACCGCCCCAGCTCTTCGGCAAGCTCAACCGGCAGCGTCGCGGGTCCCGGCCGCGCAAGGCCGGCGAGGCGTGCGGCGCCAGCGGCAAGCAGCGCCCAGCCCTCCCCAGTCAGACACTCCACGCCATGTCGACTCGCTGCTTCCACAACGGCGTCCCGAGCATCGGCGGTGAGTCCCTCGAACACCAGCGCCAGCGGTCGCACACCGCGCGCCGCGGCGTCGGCATGCACCGGACTCACGCCCCGCTGCGCCAAGGCCTTCTGTAAGGCAGCGGGGCTATGCGAATCCAGGGGGAGGAGCGTCACGCTCCAGCTGGCTCTGCTGGGGGCGTGCCGAGGACCGGCTTTCCAGGGACGGGAGCTTTTTCCTCGGCGGGTTTCTCCTTGGGTCCCGCAGTGAGTTGCGCAGGGGCCGGGGCCCGCGACGGGAGTGCTTTCCCCTGGGCGATGAGATCCACCTCATCCCGATCCAACGTTTCCCGCTCGAGCAACGCCTCGGCCATCTTGTGCAGCGTCTCCATGTCCGCTTCGAGGATCTGGCGGGCTCGCTGGTAGGCCTCATCGAGGATGCGCCGCACCTCTGCGTCCACCAGCTCGGCCGTCTTCTCCGAGACTTCTCGGTGCTGGGCGATCTCTCTACCGATGAAGATCTGCTGCTCCCGGTCTCCCACGGCCACCGGACCCACGACGTCGCTCATCCCGAACTGGGTGACCATCCGACGTGCCATCTCGGTCGCCTGCTCGATGTCCTGCGCAGCGCCGGTGGTCACTTTCTCTGGTCCGAAGATCAGCTCCTCGGCCACCCGACCGCCGTAGGCCATCGCCAACCGCCCAACGATGTATGCCTTGGTGTAATTGTGTCGATCCTCTTCCGGCAGGGAGAAGGTGATGCCCAGGGCGCGACCCCGAGGCACGATGGTCACCTTGTGCACCGGGTCGAGACCTGGTACGCGCACGCTCACGAGCGCGTGGCCCGCCTCATGGTAGGCGGTTAGCTTCCTCTCCTCGTCGGACAGCACCAGGCTCTTACGCTCGATCCCGAGCATTACCTTGTCCTTCGCGTCCTCTAAGTCGGCCATCTCGACCTTCTGCTTGTTGCGCCGCGCCGCAAGCAGAGCCGCTTCGTTGACGATGTTGGCGAGATCCGCCCCGGCGAGCCCTGGGGTGGCCCTGGAGATCAACCCGAGCCCCACGTCTTCCGAGAGCGGGATCTTGCGGGCGTGGACCTTGAGGATCATCTCCCGACCACGGACATCGGGCATGTCCACGACGATCTGCCGGTCGAACCGACCGGGCCGCAGCAGCGCCGGATCGAGCACGTCAGGACGGTTCGTGGCGGCGATCAGGATGACACCCTCGTTGGACTCGAAGCCGTCCATTTCCACCAACAGCTGGTTGAGCGTCTGCTCCCGCTCGTCATGCCCGCCACCGAGCCCCGCGCCCCGGTGGCGCCCCACGGCGTCGATCTCGTCGATGAAGATGAGGCAGGGTGCGTGCGTCTTCCCTTGCTCAAACAGATCTCGAACGCGGGACGCGCCGACACCCACGAACATCTCGACGAAGTCGGAGCCCGACATCGAGAAGAAGGGACGGCCCGCCTCGCCGGCGACGGCCCGTGCCAGCAAGGTCTTGCCGGTTCCCGGCGGGCCCACGAGCAGCACGCCTTTGGGCAGCCGACCACCCAGACGCTGAAACCGTTGGGGATCTCGCAGGAATTCGATGATCTCCTCTAGCTCGACCTTCGCCTCATCACAGCCCGCCACGTCCTGGAACGTCACCTTCGGCGTGTCGCCGGTGAGCAGCTTCGCCTTCGACTTCCCGAATGAGAAGGCTCGGTTTCCACCCGCCTGAACCTGACGGAAGAAGAAGACCCACAACCCGATCAGGATCACCCACGGGAGCAGTTGGATGAACACGGCGCCGAACGAAGGCTTGGGCTCCTTCGCCGTGATCGGCACGTTCTGGTCTTCCAGCCGCTCCAAGAAGAGCTCAGAGTCCTGAATCGGGAGGACCACCGTGAACCGCTGGGCCTGCCGGTTCCCGAGCGTGATGGGGCGCTTGAACTTGCCTTCGACGAATTTCCCGCTGGTCACCGTGACCTCGGCGATGTTGTCCTGGTCGAGGTGACTCTTGAAGGCGGAGTAGGAGATCTCTTCGGCCGCTTCCCGGTTCGCGCCGATCATCTGATAGAACACGATGGGGATGAGGATGATGAGGATCCAGAACACCAGGTTCCGGCTCAACCCAGCCCAGTTGAACTTGCCGGTAGGCGGTTTCCGCTCAGCCATCTATTCCTTCAGTCTCCCAATGAACGGTAGGTGCCGATAGTTGTCCGCGAGGAAGCGCCTCTCGCCCACTTGGTAATACTCCACCACATCGTGTCCGAGTTCCCCAACACGCTGGGCGATTGTCTACAGGTCGAACACCACCTCGACCTCACGCACCTCGCTCGACTCAGTCAGGTCGAGTTGTACGAGCATCGATCCTCACCGCGGGTTCACCTAGCCGTGGAACCGCGACCCGCGAACGGCAAATACCCGGCACCCACAGCACGTTGCCGTTCCGTACCAGCACCGGGTACGCATCGCGATCCCGGAACGGTACGCGAGCCTCCATCAACAGACGGCGAACCTTGCGGCGCCCCACGCCTCCCAACGGCACCAAGCGATCACCGCTGCACGCAGCCCGGATCGTACTGGCGCCGGGCGTGACCCAGGTGGAGAACGACATCCTCGTCGTTCTGCCGGCCGCCTCGCTGTGCCACGTGAGCTCCCACGCTCCCCAGGCCACCCGGCCCTCGCTACCGGTGCCGCAGGCGACCGACCCCAAGACCGCCCCGCCGCGCTCTGCCGCAACGAGGCGGACTCGGTCAAACGACAGCTCCGCTTCCCATCCGGAGCCAAGCTGCATCACGCGCCCGCTGGAGCTCGCCCGAACAAACTCCAACACCCGAGCTGCGCGCCGCGGCCCCAGCACACAGCCCACCTCCCGCGCCAGAGCACGCAAGAGCGCCTCGGACAACATTTTATCATACCGCTGCAGGGGTGCCCGAGCAACCTCGACTGCGCCGTTCGAGGTGCGAAACTCCAGCTCCGACAGCGTTCGCAGGGCCGCTGCCCAAGCCCGGCGCTCGGCGGAGGCGTGCCGGGCCACATCGAACAGGCGCCGGTCGGCTTCCTCGCCGAAGCGATCGCGCAGGATCGGCAGGAGCCGCCGTCGCAACCACGAGCGGTCGTGCCGCTCCTCCTCGTTCGCTGGGTCACGATGCACCGGGAGGGGCTCGTCCAGCTCAGCATTCCGCTGCTCCAGCCACGCCCCAAGCTCCGCCCGGGTGAACGGCAAGAGCGGCCGCACCAATCCCCGGGGCCCGCGGGTGGGAATTCCAGCTAGTCCGGCAATTCCCGTCCCGCGGAGCAAGCGGAACAACACCGTCTCCACCTGATCATCTGCGTGGTGCGCCGTAACCAGGTAGCGGGCGCCGGTCTCCTGCTGCGCCCGATGCAGGGCTCGGTAGCGGGCGCGGCGGGCGCGAGTTTCCGACGTACCCGCCCCTAGCTCGAGGGCGGTCAGGTGAAACGGCAAGCGGTACCGGGCGGCGAGCTGCGCCACCTGCTGCGCCACCGCATCGCTATCCGGTGCAATGCCGTGATCCACGTGCGCCACGGCCAGTTCCAGTTTCAGTTCCGCTGCGAGCCCGACCAGCAGGTCGAGCAGTGCAACGGAGTCCGGACCACCGCTCACGGCCAGCAGCGCGAGCCCGGGCTCGGGGAAGAGTCGCGCAGCCTTGAGATGCATCACGAGCCGTTTGCGCAGGTCTGTGGTCATCGATCCGCGTTCACGCACGGGCCTGTCCGCGCTAATCCGCAGCTTCCACGGCGCGCTTCCGCGCTTCGGCGAGATACCCGGGCCGGAGCTGCAGCAGGTTCGACAGCCTGCGCATGAGATACTCTTCGTGCTTCGCCAACTCCCCATCCGAATACACCAAGCGCCACATTACTTCAGCTAGGACCATGCGCTGTCCTTCGTCGTAGCTCGACGTAATGAGCGAGGTGAACTGGTACAGATCCACCGCCTGGCGACGCTCCTCGTCCGCCAACTTCATCAGCTCTCGCGCCGCGTCCAGCGGCACGGCGAAATGCCGAGTGAGCACCTCCTCGATGTGGCACGCTTCGTCTTCGGTGAACTCTTCGTCGGCATGGGCGAGTTCCAGCAGGAGGGCGCAGGCCGCGATGGCGAGCCGATCACGTCCGGGGGTGGCCGCTTGCTCGGCGGCCTCGGCGGGCTCGGCGACCGGGCTGAGATTCTGCTCGAAGAACTTCCTAATTGATTCAAGCATCCGTCATGACTCCAGGTCTGGTCCCTCCTCGGCGCTGGTGAACACGAGCGCCGAGATCTTCCAGTCGCCACCCACCTCCATCAGGGTAAACGCGTCGATGCCTTCCCACTCCATGATGTCGCCGGGATCGCCGAAACGCGCACCGTAGCGCACCCAGGCCTGCGCCAGGTTGTGGAACACCTTGACGTCGGCTTCGATCATCCACTCTTCGAAGATCTCGCGGCTGCCCGGCCCCTGGGGGGCCTGGGCGATGAAGTCCGCAACCGACTGCGCCATCACGCTCACGCTGTCGGTACCGGGCGATTGCGAGGCGGTAGTAATGTTCGCGCCCGGCCAGAAGTGACTGGCAAAGGCCTCCCAGTCTCGGGCACTGAAGTCGCGGTAGTAGGCGTCGAGCTCCTGCAGCACAGCTTCGCTGACTCTACTCTCGGGAAGCCAGTTCGCCGGCTGCTGGGTGCACGCCGTTCCCAGCAACAGGAGCGAACTGAGCAGCGGGCCCAGGTACATTCTGCCGGTCAGTTTCACAGGGCTCTCACCGAATCGCGTCTCCGCAGAGGGCTTACTGGCTGTAATCTACTCCCCGCCTTGATTCACCGTGCCTCTGGGCAGTGCCAAAGGGGGAGCGCCGTGGGGCGGCCACCGCACCATTGCCACAACATATTGGCAGCATTGAATTTACGCCGCTGAACGGGCAATGGCGTTGCCTCGCCGTCCGACAGGCAGCTCGCCCGGACAGGGCTCGCTCACGAATTGCTAGTCGCGAATTGCCAATTGCTAATCCCGCCTCAACACCCACAATCCCGAATTCATATCCGACAGATAGATCAAGCCACCGTGCAGCTGCGGCGCCCAGGTGCAGGTGGCCGTGCCCGAGGGCGCCGCGCAGCTACCGACACCGGCGTACTGCGAGAAGGCAATCTCACGCCCCTGCCGGTCCAGCGCACCCAGCAGTTCGCCCGACACATCGATGGCCCGAACACCCCTAGTATACCAGGCGGCGTACAGCACGCCTGCGGCTTCGTCCAGCCAGAAGTTGTGCGGCGTCTCGCCGGAGACCTGGAAGGTCGCGACTTCCACCGGTCTCCGGAGGTCGCTGACATCGATAACGTGCATCACGCCGGGGGTGGAGAAGTCTTCTTCACCGACGAAGACATATCCAGCCTCTGGCCAATACCACGCATTGTGCGTCTGTCCGCCCATCGTGAGGATGCGACTGACCTCCACGGGGCTCGCCGGCGACCCGCCCGCGATCCCATTACCCACGTCGAGGATCACGAGACCGGCATCCCAGTGTGAGAGGAAGGCCAGACCGTCGCGCACGTAGACATCGTGGAGGAAGCTCGACCCTGCAAAGAAGCTCGCCACCGCCCGTGGGTTCTGTGGCGCACTGATATCGACAACCAGCAACCCGTTGCCACCACCGTCCACCGCCGCATACACGTAGTCTCCCTCCACCCACACGTTGTGCACGCCCGGCTCGAGGCCGCTGGTGAAACGCGTGATCACCGCTGGATGGAGAGGATCTTGCAGATCGAGCAGCGTAATGCCGTTGCCGCTGTCGCGGGATCCCTCGTGCGTGAGGACGGCCATCGCCCCGTCAGAGCGAATCTTTACGTCGTTCACCGTCGTCGCGTCAACCACGACGGAGTCTACCAGGGCGGGCTGTGTTGGGTCACTCACGTCCCACACGTAGAGGGCGTTGCCGGGAGCGGCACGCATGCTCCAACTGCCGGTATACGCGACGCTGCCGTGCACCCACAGATCGGACGTGAACCGTGCGCCAATGCTCCCGCGGCCGACGACAGCGAAGCCACCCGACAGACCCCGGGGGGCAACCGTGATGTCGAGCGTGTCGGCAGCACCACCCGCCCGGGCGATCACCAGCGCGTTCCCGGGGGCGTAGCCGACGAACCGGCCGTCGCCAGTGAGCAGCCCGGCTGAAGCGGGCACGAGTGACCACATGACGACCGGCTCGACCAGAACCGCACCACCGCTGTCCCGCACCTCCGCTGCATAGCGCACCACGTCGCCCTGCCTGGGTGTGGCGGCACCGGAGGTGATGTCAACAAATGCGACGCGCCGTTCTGCCTCAGAGACGCGGAACCGAACGTCGAGGGAAGCCTCGGCCGCGGCACGTTCGGGACGGGCTTCGAGCCGGACTATGTAGCTGCCGGGTGGGAGACCAGGCGGCGTCGTGATGCTCACCGCTAGCGCGCTCGCGGCACCGGGACCCACGGTCCCCAGCTCCGCAGGGGTCACCGACAGGGAGACACCCAGGGCTTGCACGCCCGCCGAGTCGGCCCATATGAGCGACACCTCGGCGGCCGCAAGAACGCCGACGTTGCGCAGCACAACCACTGTGTCACGGACCGTGTCGAGGTCGACCACGGCAGGGTCGAATTCCAAGGCCAGCTGCGGCGGCTCGAATTCGATGGCGGAGTCGCAGGAGACGAAAGCAACTAGCAGCGCGGCCACAACCGCGCGCTGTGCCACGCCCTGGAGTAGCGCCACGAGGAACACCCCCCAAGTGCAAACGAACCACCGGTAGTAACACCCGGGGGCCGGGCGGCGTTCCAGCCGCGGATCAACGCGGATGGACGCTGATGGTGTGTCGGTTGTGAGCTACGTGGCCACCCGTGAGTCCGCGCTCGGGTGGTGCACCACCTCCAGCGTTCATGCCCGGCTCCTCACGCCGTGAAGCGCGGTGCCTTCTCCGCTCCACCTCGGGCTGCCACGACGTTGTACAGCCACGCAAAGATCGCCCCGGCGACGGCACCATCTAGGAGACCATAGAGGGTTACCACGATCACCGAGCCGAAGCCCCCGGGGCCACCGTACCCGGGATAGAGCGAGGCGCCGAGCTCGAGGAACCCGACCCCGTACGACGAGAAGATCAGATTCAGCAGACCAACCAGGAGGAAGCTCCCCCCCGTGAATACCGCCCCGACGATAGCGAGCGCCTTGATGTTGAGCGTCATGTTTCCTCCTATCTATCGCCCAGTATGCAATCGCGTTCACCGCGGGTGATAGGTGCTGGGTTCCAGAGCTACGGGAGGTTAGCCCCCACTACCTCAGGATCCAACACCCAGAACCGACCACCCCGCTAGTACACTGCCGTCACCTTCAGAAACAGCGTGTTTCCCTGCTCCGATCGTTGTCCGAATTCCGCTGTGCCCCGCTGGTAGGCGATCTGGATGGTGCCAAAGGGAGGTTTGTAGCGGTATACCAAGACCGCCTGCACGTTACGCCGATCGATGGCGGAGTTGGTCTGGAAGAACAGCCGCACGAACAGGTCCTTGGTGAAGAACTGGTTTGCGCGTACCACCTGGATCCAGGTGCTCTCCGCCTCCGGGTCGGGGTCGAGAGTGAGACGCTGAAGCTCGTATTCGATGGAAAGCTGAGCCGTCACCTTGTAGCCGCCCGCCGCTGTCCACAGCCGGAAATCGGAGTCGAAGTTCCTGCCGAAGCGGAACCCGACTCGGGCCGACTGAAACTCACGAGTGTTGTAGCCGACTTCTAGGGCGGTCTCCCGATTCCGGAAATCCACCTCGAATCGCTTGAACTCCTCAGTGTGCTCGGCCTCCAGGCTCAGGCGATCGCGAAACTCGATCTCCAGAGACTGATCGATCTGCCAGCTACGGAGCGTTCCGGTTTGGCCCCAATAGATGTTGTAGTTGGAGTTGTACCCTACACGCTCGAGGATACTACGCCGCACCCAGAACGTACGTTCGAGGGCGGCGTCCAGCTCGCGACGATCGTCGTCACGGATGAACCCAACGGCATTCACGTTGTCCCCGAAAGTCTCACCGAGGTGTGTATAGCGAACATGGAAGTGACCCGTCGGCGAGTCGTACGCCGGGCGAATGAAGTACGCCCAGGTTCCCCCGTTGGACGGTCCCCAGCTCTGGATCAACTGGGCGGTCATGCCAAGCGTCTTGGTGAAGAACAACGTGGCGTCCAGGCCGACCGAACCTCGGTTCTCTCCCTCGTGGGTACGGTTTGCCACCGTCACCGCCACGTTGGAGGAGCCGGAGACATCGCGTTGGACCCGCCCCACTGCATAAGTGGCGGTTGTAGAGTCACCCAACGGCTCCGACCGCGCCCCCAGCAGCGCTACCGTCCACGGCCCCTGCTTGCCGAGGACCTGGGCCCCACCTTCGATGTCCGGAATTCGCCGCGAGTAGAACGTACGAATCCGTTGGCGAAACAGTTCGGCGCCCTCCAGAAAGAACGGCCTCTTCTCCCGCAAGGAGAGCTCAAACCGCGTCAGATTGATCCGCTCCTGGTCGGCCTCGATGGTAGCGAAGTCTGGATTGAGAGTTGCATATGCCGAAACCCCCGGGGTGATCGCGTACCGGACGTCCACACCGACATTCCAGTCGTCCGTCGTGTCTTCCTGGAGGCAAGACAGTCCATAAGCGATCACCTGATGCCGGCGCGCCGGTGGCCGGACGTCCAAGCCGGTGATGGCGCCCCCTTGTGAGACCCGGAACTGGTGTTCCAGGGGACCAGCCCAAAAACTGACCTCGAGCGTCCGCCGGCGGCTACGGCCGAAGTTGATGCCCCAGGTGATCCCCGTCCCCGCGGCGTACTTGATGGACGCGAAGGGAATGGCCATCTCGGCCACCCAGCCGAACTGCGTGCGCTGCGCAGCAGACAGCCACGGAGCATCCCAGGTCGGGTCTACCGTGCGGCCGTCATTGGCAATGCGCCCGTCAGTCTGCGTTCCCAGGGCGTTGGTCATGAAGTAATAGGCCGAGCGGTGATCGTAGTGGCTATCCAGCAGTAGGATCACTGCGTCGTCGTTCAACAGATCGGCGTCCCGCCTGGTGAGCTGGGCCGCGGGCGTCAGCGGATCCCACACCCGGAACGCCACATAGAGGTGCCTAGCGTCGTACGATACGAGGGCTTCGGTCCGCAGTTCCGAGGGTTCGCCGCGACGCGGTTCGTACTGGATGAAGTGGGTTGCAAGCGCCGCATCTTCCCACTCGCCTTCTCCAATGACACCGTCGATCTCCGGCGGCGACGCCGTCCTCACGGCCGCGAGCTGGAACAGGGAGTCGGACGAGGGCTGCTGAACGCTGAGCGCTGCTAGTGCCACGAGCGCGCTTGCAGTCATGAGTGGTGACTCCGCGGCCTGTTTAGGGATAGGAGGCCGGCCCGGTCCAACGTCAAACGCACTGTCACAAGTTTGCCACGGTCGCGGACGATTCTCCGAACCCGGATCGGTCTGTGGATGAGGGAGGTCACTGTTTCACCGAGACGAATCCGCTTTCGCCTATCGATCAACCCGCGGCAGACCGCACCCCACGGGAGCCACCGGCCCGTCGACTAGCAAGCGAACCTCTGGGACACGACACTGGAAGCCGGCGGGCCATGATCAGGGGCAAGCTTAGCGAAGCCGACAGGAACTCACCAGCTACGCTGCCCGGGTGCTTCCTACTGCCCAAAAAACAGCGCCCGGCGTCACCACCGGGCGCTGCGCGGCCGATACACCCGTTCAGTCACCCTTCTTCCTCATCCTCGCCTTTATTCTCTTCGGGGACCGGCCATTCATACCCTTCCGTGGGGTCGAACTCAGCAAGACCGATCTTCGTGGTGCTCTTTAGCTCCCGGCTCGCTTCCTCCAGCTCCGATCGCTGCCCCGACACCGCACACTTCGGTTTGATCATGGCGTGGTCTCGTCCCGCTCACCCCCGTGAAGAGTACCGAGATCCGCGTGAAGAAATCGTGAAGCAAGATTGACGGCTCTTCTCCGCGGCGTAGCTTGCCCTCGAGTGAACTTCCCACGGCAGCCGGAGACCGCCATGCTCGCCACTAGGCTCTTCCCGCTGTTCAGCGTCGTGATTGGGCTCGCACTGAGTGCCTGTCAGGGGGCGCCTTCCGACGCCCTGTCGGAGGACGATGTGGCTGCGATCCGAAGGGCGAGCGAGGCGTGGGTGAATGCCATGCTGAATCGCGACTTCGCCGCCGCGGTTGAGCTCTTTGCCGTCGATGGCGTGGTCATGCCGCCGAATCGGCCCCCCATTCAGGGGAGAGAGGCCATCCTGGCCTGGTACGAGTCACGCCAACCCTTCACGAGCATCAGCCTGGACATCGAGGCGATCGACGGCCATAGCGGCCTCGCATACGTCCGCGGCAGCTACGTGCTCGATGTCACGCCCGAGGAAGGACAGCTAGTGAGCGATACGGGAAAGTACGTCGAGATCCGTCACAAAATGCCGGACGGCGCGTGGCTCATTAGCGTGGACATCTTCAGTTCGAACCTCTCGCAGCAGTGAGGTTCGAGAGTCTACCCGGGAGGCTCGTCGCCCCTCGTCAGGACAGCTGCTCGAAGAAGTCGTTTCCTTTGTCGTCGATCAGGATGAAGGCCGGGAAGCCCTCCACCTCGATCCGATACACCGCTTCCATCCCGAGCTCGGGGTATTCGAGAAGTTCCACCTTCCTGATATGGTCCTGAGCTAGGATCGCGGCCGGGCCTCCGATGGAGCCCAAATAGAATCCGCCGTACCTATTGCACGCCTCCGTCACCGCCCGGCTGCGGTTGCCCTTGGCGATCATGACGAGCGAGCCGCCTCGGGCCTGGAACGGCTCCACATAGGCGTCCATGCGTCCCGCCGTGGTTGGGCCGAACGACCCGGAGGCCACACCTTTCGGTGTCTTGGCAGGGCCGGCGTAGTACACTGGATGGTGCTTCAGATACTGGGGTAGGTCCTCACCCCGGTCGAGTCGCTCCTTGATCTTCGCATGAGCGATGTCACGGGCAACGACCACGGTGCCCGTCAGGGATAGCCGGGTCTTGATAGGATACTTACTCAGCTCGGCAAGAACCTCATTCATGGGCCGGTTGAGATCGATCCTGACAACACCCCGCTCTTCCTTGTCGCGGTACTCCTTGGGAATGAGCCGCCCGGGGTCCCGCTCCAACTCCTCGAGCCACACGCCATCCTTGTTGATCTTCGCTTTGACATTGCGATGAGCTGAGCACGAGACGCCCATCCCGATGGGGCACGACGCCCCATGCCGCGGCAGGCGAATGACACGCACGTCGAGGGCGAAGTACTTGCCACCGAACTGGGCGCCGATACCGGTGTCGTACGCCGCCCGCAGGAGCTTCTCCTCTAACTCAGGGTCACGAAAGGCCTGGCCGGCACCGCTGCCCCCCGTGGGGAGGCCATCGAGGTAGCCCGTGGTCGCCAGCTTCACCGTCTTGAGGCAGACCTCCGCCGAAGTACCACCGATCACGAAGGCCAGGTGATACGGTGGGCACGCCGCCGTGCCCAGGGTCTTCATCTTTTCCGCCAGGAACTTCTCCAGGCTGGCGGGATTGAGGAGTGCCTTGGTCTGCTGAAACAGGAAGGTCTTGTTGGCGGAGCCGCCGCCCTTGGCGACGAACAGGAACTCGTACTCCATCCCGTCGGTGGCGTAGATGTCGATCTGCGCCGGCAGGTTGGTGCCCGAGTTCTTCTCCTCGTACATCGACAGCGGCAGCGTCTGGGAGTAGCGAAGGTTCTCCTTGGCATAGGTCTGGCGGACCCCCTGCGTGAGCGCCTCCGCATCGCCGCCTCCGGTCCACACCCGCTGCCCCTTCTTGGCAAAGATGGTCGCGGTGCCCGTGTCCTGGCACAGCGGGAGCACAAAGCGGGATGCCACTTCCGCGTTCTTGAGCATCGCTAGCGCCACCCCGCGGTCGTTGTCGCTGGCGTCAGGATCACGCAGGATGGCGGCGACCTGCTCGAGATGGGCTGGTCGCAACAGGAACGAGACGTCGCGCAGCGCCTGCTGCGCCAAGAAGGTGAGCCCTGCCGGATCGACCCTCAGGACCTCCTGACCATCGAACTGCGCGCTGGACACGTAGTCCCGGCTAAGCAGGCGGTAATGGGTGTTGTCATCCTCGATGGGGAACGGGTCTCGATAGACAAGCTCTGCCATCGTTCCACTCCTTCTTTGCTCTACTCCCTCTCCTCCCCCTTCGCCCCCTCCTCCCCCGCCATCTCCGCGAATCCCACCACCGTGCCGCAGGTCGCCCGCACGAAGATCTCGCGAGCCCCGTAGAAGGCCTTCCGCTCCGGCACCACCACCTCGACCCCTTCGAGCTTGGGGAGAATCGCGTCGAGGCTGCCCACTTCAATGTACAGTGCTCCGGAGCGAGCGAACGGCCCTTGCGCCAGCGCCGGGATGTCACTGGCCACACTCGCCCGGCTCTGGTACATCACTTCAACATCTCCCTGGGCCACAGCTGCAAAGCCCAGTCGATCGTGCGCAGGCACCTCTATGGTCTTTTCGAATCCCAGCCGATCCACCCAGAACTCGAGACATGGCTCCACTTCCTCGACGAAAATGACTGGGGTGAGCTTCTTCATCGGACTCTCCTGACCGGGCTGGAGGACGGCGGCGAGGGCTGCTAGCGGGACTGCGACGCAGTAGGCGAGGTATCGACGCATGCCCGAAGATATACCGAAGCACCACACATGCAGCCTCGTCCGTCGCGGACGACGCGCTTACTTCGTGAGGGCCAGGATGGCAACTAGGAGCGCCACCACCGCGATCACGATGCTGACTATGGACACGGCGGCCTGCCACTGGACGTGACGCGATGCCCCCGGCGTCGCGGGCTCCGGCCGGTGCTCCGCGGGGCGGTCCCACGCCTCCGAGACCTCGGAGCCAGCAGCGGCCGGAGCGCGGTCCCCCAGCACGTCGCTGACGGCATCCAGCAACTGCTCGGAGGTGAAGGGCTTTGACAGGGTCCGGAGCGCGCCCAGGCGTTGCGCCTCTTCGAGCAGACGGGGGACATCGTGCTCCAAGGCACCGGAGATCGCCACGATCCGGGTGTCGGGATGGTCCTGCAGCAACTCGCCGATCAGCTCCTGGCCACCCTTGTGCGGCATCACGATGTCCGTGATCACGACATCGGTGGGTGCTTCCCGATACTGATTCAAGGCCGCTTCGCCATCTGTGGCCTCCACTACCTCATAGCCCGCCGCCTCCAGACGCCCCCGGAGGATCGTGCGGACGCGATCTTCATCCTCGACCAAGAGCACAGTGGTCGGCATGCCTATGTCTCCTCGCCTGCCACGTCACATTGGTGGGGACACGCCGGAGCGGGGACCCACGGCGCCGCCCGCGTGTCTGCAACGCGGCCTGACCTGCGTTCATGGTTGCACACGCGTGGCGGCAATTTATGCCAGCGTTGGGAGGTCAACCAGGCCATTTTTGGGGCGCGATATGCCCTATGTGGGACATCCGGCAGCCATCCAGTCGTCAGCGGTCGAACCGCGGCACGATGCCGCCGTGGACAGGGACCGTCAAGAACGATTCGAGAGCTTGCGGTAACGGCGCGCGCCGGGGTCGCCCTGGCCCCTGACGCGCAACACAGCCAATCCTAGTTCGGCCGAGCCTGCCCGACCGCATGCCGCAAGCTTGGAGGACCAGACTCGCCCATTCCCGCCGCTAGGCCGTGGTAGAGGACGAAGCTCCGCGGGCCAGGGTGATCAGCCGGACGAGCGCGGCTGTGAGATCCTGCTCCACTGCGGGATCCGACCGAAACTCGAGGGATAGATCGTCCCGCGAGGGGAGATCCCACTCGTGGCTGAGTGTGCCACCGCTCACGGACTTGAGCTTGGTAGCGACCGCAACCGTGCTCTCAATGACGAGCACCGTATGGTTGCCCCGCTGCCGGGCCGAGATCCCCTCGAGATCGACGCCGTCGATGTCGACCTCATAGATGGTGCTGGTCTTGGTGTCCCCCTTCGTCTTCGCCACTTCCACGACGAGCGTGCTGCCCCTCCGCAAGGTGACATGCGAGACTGTCAGCTGGTCATCATGGTCACGATACGAGTGCTGCTCCAGGAGGTTGTTGATGTAGCTGAGAGTCTCACGGACCGTGCTCTGTTGGGCGTCCGCCGTACGTGGTGCGAAGGTGACTAGGAGGGCTCCGAGGACGAGCCGCTGAACGATGTGTCTCATGGCGCCGCCTCCTGGGACGGCCTACACCATCCCACTGTAGTCTCACACCGGGATGGTGAACACACCGTGAACTGTGCGTTAAAGCCCCTCGGTGCCGGTGGGCCTCCGCCGACTTCTGCCGCCGATCTCAGGGTGCACTAGTCGAACGACACCGAAGCCGCCAGCACGACTCCCCAGTCACGACGGGGCGCCACGGAAAGCTCCACTCCATTCGGCGACACATCGTTCCACCGCTCCCGGGCCACAATGGCTCCGACCACGGCGCCCACGGCTGTACCAGCGGCGCCAAACAGCAGGGCTGCCTTCCCACGAGCCCCCGGGTCCACGAGATCGTCCAGGCAGTCGGTCTGTTTCTCGGTGTCTTTCTCCCAGGCGGTGCAGGAAGCGGACATGAGGAACGGGCCAGCAACAGCACCCCCAGCCGCCCCGACCACGAGGCCGACGCCGGCGTGCTTCAGAATTGTGGGCCAGCGCGACGAAGGGCCGCGGCGCACCTGGAGGCGTTGCACCAATTTGACCGGTATCCGGAGCGGCTCAGGAGATCTCCCTTGCCGCAGGACCAGCGTGTCGCGTTCGAGAGCCAACACGGTTCCCACAAGCGGGGCGCGCCGACCCCCGGTGGAGACCCGAACGGTCGCGCCGACGTCTACGACGGGCTGTTGTGCCAGCGCAGAAGTGACCGGGAGTACCGTAACGGCAGCGACGAGAGCCGTGGCGCGAAGCATAGACGCCTCCAGTCCGGTGGCGCCTCCATAGTCCGGCTACGGCGTCAAGGGACAGTCAAGGCGGGGCTATGAGCCGCCTTCCTCCTGCCGCACGTAGATCCTGTGTTGCTCGGACCACGGCATGAATCCCGTCAGGTCAGCAGGCAGGGTCTCGTGAGCGCCGATCACCAGGGCACCCCGGGGGCGCAGGCCCTCCCACACGCGGCTGGCCGTCTCCAGCTGCAAGTCCAGATCCCAGTAGGTGAAAGCCAGGTTGCGACACAGGATGAGGTCAAACGGACCGTTTGGGAGGCCGGCGCGCAGATCGTGTTGGGCGAACTCCACGACGGCCTTGTACTCGGGGCGCAAGCAGTGCACCTCGCCGCTGGGCGCAAACCCGGCATCGCACCACCGCTTCGGGAGGTCTTTCAGGCTACTCGCCGGATAACATGCGTCCTCGGCGCGCCGGATCATCGCGGCATCCGCTTCGGTTGCCAGGATATGCACCCCCAACATGGGGAACCGCGGCTTCAGCTCCAGCTCCCACAGCAGGGACAGCGTGTACGGTTCCTCGCCGGAACCACACCCTGCGCTCCATGCTCGCACGATGCGTTCATCCCGGTCGAGCGCCCATCGACAGAGCTCGGGCAGCACCTGGCGCCCCAGGAACCCGAAGACACCCCTATCCCGGTAGAACCGGGACACCGTCACTCGGCAGAACCCGTCCAGGACCGACCACTCGCCGGCGTGACCTTCCAGGTACTCACGGTACGCGGCTACGTCCGCGAGCTTGAGCTCGTCGATGCGTCGATGGATCCGCTTGCACACCTGCTTTCGCACCTTGCGGAAGCCGGGCCAGCGCATGCGGAGGCGAGGAAGTGCCCACTGCAAGAACTGCACGCAGTCACGGTCCAGCATCGCTATTCACCTTTCCGCAGCGCGGGGCAGCGTGCAGGGTCCGCTGCACCGAGTACGGCACTAGACAGGGTCGCGCGACTCCAACACCTCCTTAGCTTATCAGGGATGTTCATCGGGAGAAATCGGCCTGACAAGTGAAATGGAAGAGCGCGTGGTCCTGGTCGACGATCAGGACCGGGAACTCGGGTCGGAGGCCAAGCTGGCCGCGCACGCCGCCGGGCAGCTGCATCGGGCATTCTCGGTGTTCGTGTTCGACGGCGAGGGCAACCTGCTCCTCCAGCGGCGAGCGGCTGCCAAGTACCACTCGGCCAGCTTGTGGTCCAACACCTGCTGTGGTCATCCACGGCCCGGTGAGCCGATGCTCGACGCCGCACGCCGCCGACTCCGAGAGGAAATGGGCATCGACTGCCCGCTTCGGCACGTGTTCCACTTCACCTACTGGGCTGACCTCGGCGAGGGCCTCTGCGAGCACGAGTTCGATCATGTCTTCGTGGGCCGGTTCGACGGACAGCCGGCGCCGGACCCGGAAGAGGTCGCTGAATGGAGGTGGGTCAACGTCGAGGACGCGCGGGCGGATCTGGCGGCAGATCCCGGGAGCTACACCGTCTGGTTCCCGATTGCGCTAGAAGGCCTGCGCTCCCGGGGCTTACCGGAGCAACCGGAGTGCTCAGGAGCTTGATCGCGTGAGTTTGGAGTTCCCGAGGGCTCAGTCGCCTCGAGGTTGCCCCGTCGCCTGCGGTCTCACCTACTAGGGCCGCGCGAGCCCTTCTCCTCCCTAAGGAACCGGCCCGACGCCGCCTCGAACACCCGGATCCGGACAACGACGCCGGCGCGTTTCGTGTCCACGTACCTCACGCGAATGACTTTGCGATTCTCGCTGGGGCGGTACAGGATCATGGCACCGGCGGGGGCAGCGCTCAGCACACCGCCGCACGACCGGGCTCTAGCCTGCCGGCCCGGTGGTCTCCCCGGGATCCAGATACGACACATACCGGCTGGCGGCAGGTGCCCCGGCGGGACACCCAGCGTCACCGCGGTACTGGGACCGGGTGCCGGCCGCTCCACGACCACAACTCGCCTGCTGCACCCGAAAGCGGCGATCCCCAGCACTGTAATCAGGCCCACGTGGCGAATTGATGGCATAGGCTACCCTCCGAGCATGATGCCGTTACGCGGCCGTCAGCCAAGCTAGGGACGGTGCAGCTTCACGGACTGTGGCCTAGGTCACCGATACCCACCGACACCCTGCCATGTTTCGATGAACGACCAGATCAAGAGCTCGACCGCAGCCCCGCCGGTAGCCCGACGCCCGCACCGCGCTGGTAGATCGAACGTGCAGTTGTACTGCAGATCACGATGGATCGTCCACGGTTGTCTTGGCATCGAGCGGCGCAGGTAGGCGAGGGCCTCAGCACCGGCAACTCTCCAATCCCTCGCCCCGTCCCGGACGCTGCGCGCTAGCGGCTCGGTGAGGTTGAGCCTGGAACCCGGGGCCAAGAGCAGGCCGACATTTGGCGTCGGGCGCAGCGCTTTCCGGGGTACGATCTCCACCTTCCACGGCGCGATCCTCACCCGATCGACCCGTGGGCGGGCTGAGGGGATGTCCTGAGCTACGAGGCCCGCCAGCGGAGACACGGCGAATACCACAGTGAGCAGGGCGGCGCGACGCATGGCAACTCCTCTCTCAGCCGCCAGCATCCTACGCCGCCCCCGTCAAGGGAGGGTCAAGGCGGGGCCTACGGCGATCCCTGCTCCCAGTTCTCGAGGAACTTCTTCTTGGCGCCCCGTTCCTCCTCGTCCACCAGGGCCTGGAAGATCGCCCGCAGCTGCTCGTAGGGGAACGTTCCGATGATCATGCGATTGTTCACGATCATCGTGGGCGTCGACCGAATGCCGTGGGCATAGCGATCGGACGTCTTCTCGTACTCCGTCCCCGTATTGATGATGCGGTGGACCAGCTCCTTGGTCGCCGTATCGGTTAGTGCCGCCTGCACCTGGTACCTCCGGGCGAGCTCCCTTCGCCATTCAGGATCTTTCGCCGCCCTCAGGTTGGCGAAGACCTCGTCGTGAATCGCCGTGAACTTGCTCGGGTCGTATGCCGCCATGTACGACAGGTCGCATGCCCCCGGGTGCTTGTCCTTGGCGACCACGTCATTGCACTGGGCATCCAGCGGGAAGAACTGAAACGCAACGTTGATCTTTCCGGCAAACTCCTTCTTCAGTAGCTCGAGCTGCTCGTTGAGGTACTCGCAGTCGGGACACAGCAGGTCGCCGTACTCGATGACCCGGATCGGCGCATCCTCAAAGTTCTCCGTTGACTGCACCGTCATGAACGGCGAAATGACGCTCGGCAGCTCCACCTCCGGGAGGTTGAAGTACTGCTCCACGAATCGGGCCGCCACCGCGCCGGACTGGGCATCCTTCCTGGCGTCGTGGAATAGCGCGAAGCCGTACGCGCCCGCGACAGTCACCACAGCGAAGGTGCTCAGGTATTTCGGGGAAGGCTGGAAGTACCTCAGGATCCAACGCGGCTCGTCGCCATCGATTCCGTATCGCCAGAACAGGCCCAGGCTGACGAGGGAGAGGATCCAGTAGCCGCTGCAGAGCAAGCAGAGACTTCTCAGCGCAGACACGGAGAACACGAAGAGCCCGACAACGCCGACGCCGTTCACCACCGCAATCGACTTGTTGGTGCGTTCGAAGGCGGTGGAGGGAAACACTGCACCCAGGGCGACCAGCGCACCAACTACCAGGCCAAAGTACCCAAGGGGCACCCCTCCCAGCTCTGCGAGTACCGAGTACGCGGAGCTGTCGCAGTTGAGGAACGCACTGATGTCACAGAAGGACCCCTCGTACAGCGAGGTCGGGTAGTTGGCGAGAAAGAAGTGGCGGACGGTGAGGATCGAAGCGACAATCATGCCCAGGCCCGTAAGTCCGCTCAGAACCCGGGGCCACGTGTTGCCGCTCAGTGTGAGCGACCGTTGCATGAAGATCTCCTGAAGGTTCCCTAAATGTATACCTGCGGCTTATTGCGAAGGGTAGCTTACTGCGGCAGCATTGCGGGGGAACTTGTGACACGTCATGTTCGCCACCTGCTCAGGACTGCGCACCTGGGGAAGGTCAGCGTCACGGTGTGGTCCAAGATCCTCAAGGACATGTGCCGGGAGCGGAACATACACGTGCTGGAGTGAGCGGCGGTCCGGGCGTTGCACGCCACGACCGGCTATACTCAGGGGGGACTCAGGGCAGACAAGCGCGGCGGGCTCGGCCAAGACGCGCCTTGAAAGACGCGACAACAACCGTAGGGGCGTAGCATGCTACGCCCCTACTCTTCACAGCGCGCCGCGCCAGCGCCGAGCCTGCGTTTTCTCAAGACTCCAGCCTGTACCGTTCCAACCACTGCAGATCAAACTCATCCACGCGGACGAGATAGACCACGCCGTCTCCGAAGCCGACCACTTGCCGACCTTCGGGCAGGACGACTCGCCTGACCAGCCGCGCGTCACGGTCGAACACGTCGAACGTCGGAGGGGCATCGGCTGGCACGTAGCGCTCGACCCACATGTCTCCCGCCGGCGTGGCGTGGATGCCCCTGGGCCGGAACGCCGGCATTACCTCGGGCCACTGGTAGGCGTCAATGTCCGGCCGACTCCCACCGCCGCCGCGCCTGAACGTGGTGCTGATGCGGCCGCTCTCATTCTGCACGCCGACCCGAAGCCCGCTGCTCTGGAGGCCATCCACCCAAGCCTCCTTTTCGGCTCGGCCTATCCGCACCGGCTTGTACGGGTTGGCAGAACCACGAATCACGCGACCGTCAGGCCGAACCCACTCGACGTGGTAGTCACCGGCCCGCGCCACCGCCACCCAACCGTCCCAGCCAGCGGCCCAGCCGTCCTGAGCGCTCATGGGCACCGGCATCATCTGCACCATCCGCTCGTTCCGGCCGCCGGATTGGCTGGTCGTCACTTCCGGCAACTTGACCTGCGCAACGGTGTCGACGGTACCGGTGTAACGATCCCACCGCATGACAGATGCGGAGTCGGCCAGACCACCGCCCGGGCGCATCCGCCCCATCTGCTGGTAGTAGATCCGACCCTGGGAATCGACCGCGGCGGGCAGCCTGATGGACATGGCACCGGGGCCCAGCTGGCCCTGGGCAATCGGGCTCGTCTCGCCAAAACTGAGGTCCGGTCCCAGAACGGTCAGGCGGCCGTTGCCAAGGTCAACCAGGAGGGTCGAGTCGCCGGGAAGAGGGAACAGCCCATCCGGCTGCCGGTACTCCTCGGGCCCCTGGCCCGGACGCCCGATCGTGTCGGCCTTTCCAGTTGCCAGATCCAGCACTACCAGGGCCTGGCCCATCCCATCAGCCACCAGCACGCGACCGTCTGGTAGCTCCCGCACTCCCCGCACGGAGCCGAATTCTTGGGGAAAAGACACCTCTGCCTTGTCCAGCCGCCGTTCCGGCGCCTGTGCCTGGGCAGAGCCCAGCACCAACACCGCCAGCGCGCCGATAGAGACTGCCGAAATCCAACGTGGTGCTTCACGCATTTGAGCAAGACCTCGCGTATTCGCGACGCGTTTGGGAAATTGTCCTGATCAGCGATCGATCGGTAGATGCCCGAGTCAGACAGATGGTCGCAGCGGCGGACGGTCAGGCTTTCTTGTATAGCCGGCCCAACAGCCACCAGCTCACCGCCAGCGCCAGCACGATCCACAACAGGCCCCATAGCACAGTTGGGATTCCCGTCAGTTCAGCGAGCATCCGGGCATCCGACCGGATTTCCGGGCGGTCGATGATGTCGCTCTTGATGTCCAGGATGGCATACAGGCAGCTCGTCAGGCCAAGGACGGTGAGCATGATGGCTTGCAGGCCCAGCGGCAGGTACTTTGCCGCCCCAATCAGCGCCAGGCCGAACAGCAGACCGAACACGATGCCGAAGCCGCTTCGCACGTAGAGAATCGTGACACCGAGCACCAGGAGACCGAGGGCAAACAGGCCGTAGAAGTGCCAGCGACCCGGGGCACGGGCTAGCATGAGCATGGCGATGCCCCACAGCAGGCTGCCCAGGTATCCAGCCGACAGCGTGAGGAATGTGCTGCCGCCGCCGCAGAAGCAGACGCCACCCTGGTCCGGCGTAATCTCGATGCGCTGGATGCCCCCTCCCGTGGCGATGGCTGCGAACCCGTGGCTCACCTCATGCAGGAAGACGACAAAGATCTTGAGCGGATAGATGAGAGTCTGGTCCCACAACGCCCAGATCACCACGAAGTAGGCGAGGAAGCCCAACAGGAATCGCAGGCGGCGCTGAGCCAACGGGTCCAAGGTCGTCACGGTTTCCCGATGCCAGTATGTGGTCAGTGCTTCACGGTCCTCAAACGCAGAGCTCCAATGAAGCAACCCTCAACTGACCCTTACGGCACCGTAATATGCTTGGTTTCGGCTAGGCAGGATTGGCATGAACAATTCCCGGCTTCACACACCGTCCGTCGAGGGCCCGTCCCAGGCACGCTCAGTTGCCGTTGAACGTCCCAGCAGGGAGCTTGCCGACGACATCCCGACATGCCACTGCCAGGATCTCAACGAATTTCCTGTTAGCCTCGAATTCCAGGGCACTGACCTTCGCCCCTCCGCTGGATCGCCAGACCACTTCTCCCAGCTCTGCGTCCCAGAGCTGAGCCGCCAGCTGAACAAGCTGGTTGTCCCGGTGCCCCAAGAAGACGTTGTAGGACGACCCTTCCGAGTAGCTCAAGTGCACGCGTAACAGGTGGTCCACGTCGAGCGCAGATGCCAGCCTTCTCAGCACCTCTTTGTCGAGCAGACCCGTTTGCTCATAGGTCACCACCATCTCGGCGTATGCCTTGGCATGGCCTTTCGCCTCGAGGATCGCCAGGGTTTCATCCGCCGAGGTGACCTGGACCTCGGGACGTAGTCGCGTGGCATTGGCGAACAGCGAATCCTCCGTCACGCCGCGAAAGCCCTGAAGCTCCTCGGCGGCCGCAACAGGCAGAATGGCAAGACGGTTGAGCGTGACCCCGTTCGGGGCGATATAGGTCACGCTCGCGTTTGGGCTGATGCCCGCGGCACACGCCACGGTCATCGCGGCGGGCAGGGCAAGTAGCATGCGGCACATCTCTACCTCCGAGTTCTCACGATGTCCCGGCCGCCAGCACTGGCGAGTGAGCCAGGCAGCCACCCGCAGGAGGTCACTCTCCCTACTCAAGTACCCCGCCCATGCTCGGCGGGTGCCGTCAAGTCAGCGTCATGAGGCACGCTGGTGAGGCGCTGGCACGCGCCGGCTCCGCCGCGCCCTGCCCAATCGCAAGCCAGCAACCCCGGGCACCTCCATCGTGCTCGGGACCCTGCAGTGCGCGGGTTCGGCGCGCACCTCAGGGAAGCGCCGCGATGATCTTGCGGTACTCGTCCTCGGTGAAGGCCCGGAGCGTGTCTGTGCGCACGTTGCCCTGTGAGCCGACGCCAAGGGCCAGCTTGGCTACCGTCTCATCGTCCGGCACGTCGGAAACTATGACGGCGTCGTAGCGACCCGCCGTCAGATAGAACTGTTTCAGCTCCGACCCAGCGGCTTGGAAGGCCGCTTCCGCCGCTTTGAGCCTGGTCGGTCTCTGCTTGATGTTCTGGATCCCCTGTTGCGTGAAGCGGAGGAGCGTGACGTAGGTCGCCATGGGAGTGCCTCCTCGAAGGGAATGGGATCGTCTTGGGAAAACCTGCGAGGGGGGGACGGCCCGCTAGGTACGGCCGGGATGCCTGGGGCCTGGTGCAGCGAGGGTGGACGGACTTACCCGATCCGTAGACGGAACCGCCAAGGGTTCCGCTACCGCAGCGTGCACGTCAGTCGGGCGCTGCCGACGCACGAGAGCACGAGGTGTGGAGCCGCATTCCACGTATCGCACTCATGGCACACGTATCGCGCCCCACGTTCCCACTAGAACGAGATCGAGACAGGGGCCCGGGTCGCAGAACGCTGGACTCACGGTGACGATGCCGCCGATACTGTCGCCCACGACCCGGCCGTGGTGACTCCACTGAGCAAGCAGCGGTGCCGAATTAAACCGGAAACCGAGCGAGTCTCCCCGTAAATAGCCGTCCACTACTAGAAGGGAATCCAACGTGATCGTGTCTGGCAGGATGGAGCACGTGAGCTGTGCGCCACCCATCGTACCATCGAAAGCGAGACCCTGCTGAGTCAAGATCAAGGTCGCACCGTGGATTGCGCAGGTCACTTGGTCATTCGCCATCGACAGGTCGGAATAAGTCCAGGTACCCGACAACCCCGTCTTGCTTGGCTCCGTTGCGCAAGCCCCACAGGCCAAGCTCAACGAGCTCACGAGGCCAGCGAGAATAATCGGTTGCTTCATCCGCTCCTGCAGTCGGAGCCCCTGTACTCGACGCCTGCTCGATCCAGCCCAACGTGCACGTCAGCGACGCGTCGCGGCAGTACGCGGAGGTGTTGGTGGGAAGCGAACTCGTGACAGAGTCCGCCGACTACGATCTCCCGGGTGCTGTGAGGGGCGCGAGTCTGATAGTCACGGCAGTATCAGCCGCTAGCTCGAGCGAAATCTCCTTCGGTCGGTGTCCCAGGCACCGCACCCGCAACGTGTAGCTGCCTGCCGGGGCAGTGATAACGAACTTGCCTTCGAAGCCGGACTTGGCCACAGCGACCGTATCTCGTTGAACATCAAGCAAGACGACTTCGGGACCCCCGATCGGCTCGGAGGTCGTGCTGTCAACAACTTGACCGCGGATGGTCTGGGAATGAAGAGGGCTTGCGAAAGCAGCCAACAAGGCTGCAATGGCGACAACGCACTGCCACGAACTCATCTGAAGACCTCGAAGCAGGATGACCGCGCGCATAGCTAGCTCCCGCATACGGTGCGCGCACTACCGTCGGTGGTCTGCCAATCTCGTCGTCGGGCGGGCGTCCGATCGGGGCGTCGCTCTGGCGGCGTCTCGTCGAGGCCATCGGCGGTTCGACGGATACCACTAATGTGTCCGCGTGCCCCACCTCTGCAAGCTAATATTGGAGAGGGTCTATCGGACTTAGTCGTTACTCGGGGAAAAGCCCCGAACTCCACGTGACGCTCGGGGCTTCAGATCTCGCCAGGGGCGGATGGCGAAGCACGCTAGCTATGCACAGCGAACTCTAGAACTCCCGCTTCTTCATCTCCGAGAAGAGGGCACGCGCCTCCAGGTCTTCTTCTGTCTCTGGACGAAGGGTGTCATCGTACTTCCGCCGTGCCTTGGCCTTCGACTTGGCGGCTTTGGCAGCGTTCTTCTTCACCAAAGCGGCCAGCTTCTTGTCGTCGCTCTTCGTCATGCCGCCGCTCCTGGATGGAGACTCGGGTGCATCTCACGAGACACGCTGTAATCTATACGGTCCGCGCCTGAGTTGCAGGCGCGGGGCGTCAGCGGCAGCAGCGGAAACGCGAACGCCCCAACGACCCTGAAGCCGCTGAGGCTCCTCAGACTCTCGCAAGAGCAAGGTGCCGACCGCATTGCAGAAGCACGATCCAGAGCACTGACGAGACCGGCAGGGTTCGCGTGACGGCGCAGGCCGACGGATTGGAACCCGCGTTCATCGAAATCACGGTTGTTTGCGGTGAGGCATCGCCTCAGGTGCACTGATACCTAGTGCGAAGCCGCTCCGGCCGACGTGCCTCTGCCCTAGCCCCGACGAGCGTGGCAACAGCATAGGCTCAGCTCGTGGCTGATCAGTGCAGCTAACTAGCACGAGTTGCGAGGAGCGCAGGTCGCTCTTAGAATCCTTCGGCCGGGCCACAAGGGATACAGCCGGGAGGTGAAGTGACCATCGGCGGAATCGATCTGTTCATCGTCGTCGCATATCTCGTCGCGATCCCCATCTTCGGCGTCTATTTCAAGAAGTACGTGAAGACCGAGGAGGACTACTTCCTCGCCGGGCGCATGCTGCCGTGGTGGGTCATCAGCATGTCCATCATTGGAACCAACATCGGCGCCTACGACTACATGGGGGCCGCCGGCGGCGCGTATCGCTTCGGGATCGCCCAGGCGAACTACGAATGGATCGGCGCCCTGCCCGCGATGGTGCTCTCGGCCCTGCTATTCGTCCCGTACTACTGGAAGGCCGGCGTCTACACCGTGCCCGAGTTCCTCGGCCGGCGCTATAACCTGGCCGTCCGAGTCATCCAGGCGCTGCTGTGGGGGCTGTTCCTGGCGTGCGTGCTCGGCGTGTTCTTCTGGGCCGCCGGCCTGATGCTCAACGAGTACCTCGGCATCCCCGTATGGGTGAGCCTACTTGTCACGGCTGTCATCGTTGGGGTCTACACGATCACCGGAGGTCTGGCCGCCGTCGCCATGACCGACGTCGTACAGCTCCTCGTGATGTTCATCGGCGGCGTCGCCCTCACCGTGTTGGGCCTGTGGACCGTGGGTGGCTGGTCTGGCCTGGTGGCGAGCATCACCCCGACGCACCCAAACCACTTCAAGCTGTTCTTGCCGCTCGACGATCCCACCATACCGTGGCTCGGCATGATCCTGGGCCTCGCGTTCGTGCTGTCACCGGCCTGGTGGTGCTGTCACCAGGCGATCATCCAGCGCACCCTCGGAGCACGCAGTGAGTGGGACGCCAAGGCGGGCATGATGTTCGCGGCATTCCCCAAGATGTTCATTCCCGTGCTCGTCGTGTTGCCGGGGCTGCTGGCGTTGTCGCTGAATCCGGACCTCGTCGGTCCGGACATGGACCGCGCCTTCCCATGGCTCATCCGCAATCTCCTGCCCGCCGGGCTGGCCGGGTTGGTGTTCGCGGCGTTCATGGCGGCCCTGATCTCCAGCGTCGACTCCACCTTGAACTCTGCCGCGACGGTGTGGACGCGGGACATTTACCAACGGTTCCTCGTGCGGAACGCATCGGACCGGCACTACTTGAGGGTCGGTCGCATACTCACTCTCGTGTTCGTGTTGTGGGCGATCGCCTTTGCTCCGGTGACACAGCAGTTCCCCGGCATCTACGTCGCCATGCAGAGCCTGCTGTCGATCTTTCAAGGTCCCACGTTCGCCATCACGCTGCTGGGCATCGGGTGGAGTCGGGCCACGCAGTGGGGGGGCCTGTTCGGCCTGTTGGCGGGTGTGGCGATATCGAGCACTCTCTACTTCGCCGCGGGCTGGAGCTTCCTCTACGTCGCCTGGTGGTCGTTCGTCGGCGCGCTGGTGGTGAACGTCGTCGTGAGCCTCCTGACCAAGCCGGAACCGACCTCCAAACTCGAAGGCCTCGTCTACGGCCTTGTCATGAAGAACGGCGAGATCCAGGACGTCCTGTCACGGCGTGCCGAGGGAGGTGAGTGACATGGGTGACTGGCTGGCAGGCTTGCCGCTGTGGTGGGGCAAGGTCATCGCGGCGGCGTTCTTCCTCGGGATCGCCGTGTGGGCGTGGCGTCGACCCCGGAGCTACATCTACAGGGATGCACCGGATGAGCACCGGTGGCGGGATCTCAGAGTGTGGGCCTCCGTGCTCATGGCAATCCAGTTGCTGATCTACCTGGCCTTCTGAACAACCTCGGAGACTGCGATGGACCACAAGAAGACGTTTGAGCCATTCACGATCCTCGGCGTGTTCTGGTCCTTGTTCGGCCTCATCGTACTGGTGGCCACGTTCTTTGTACGAGAGACACCACAGGTGCCCGCTCTGCGAGGTATCGTCACCAACATCATTGCGGGTTCGCTGTTGCTCGGGGTCGGCATTGCCTCCCTCCTGAAGGGGAGGGCCGATCGCCGCAAGAAAGGTACGGGACACTGATCAACGCACGCGTCAGCGTTTCCCCAACCTTATCGAAGGAGCAGGCGACGGCCAGCCTCGTCGCGGCAGCGACGTCGTTCCCAGCCAGGCTCTGGAGCAAGCCCATCCAGCCGACGCGGGTCGAGCTTATCTACCTTCCCTACTACTTCTTCGACATCGAGTTGAATCAGGAGGCGAGCACGCAGCGGGTCGGCATTGCTGTCGACGCGGTTCTGGGGGGCACTGTGTTCTTCATCGGAGATACCCTCGACCGAAGACCAGGATGCGACGGCGCAGCCTGTGACTTCGTGCAGTCTCCGAGTGTAGCGCGAGAGACTGCCATGGAAGAGTACCGGTGGCTCCTGCTCGAGCACGGGCTGCGCAACAAGCGCACGGTGTCGATACGAGAGATCTCCGAGCCGGAGAGGGTGCACTACCCGTTCTGGGTCGCGTACTTCAAGAAACGCGGGTCTTACGACTTCAAGGCGCTGGATGCCGTTTCCGGTGAAGTCCAGGGCATCAAGATGCGGAAGGTTTTTCTCGCCGCCTTCCGCCAAATGGCCCGGCAACACTGATTGCGGCAGTTCCAGCTCGACCACAAGCCTCGCCAGCGTTGGCAGCCTCCCCACGTTGAGGCACCTCGTGGTAGCGCCACGTCGGGCCCCCTTACCTCTGTAGTGAGCTCTTGGGGTCAGTCTTCTGCGCAGTGTCTAGACGCAGTCTCGGTTGTTACCTTCGTCCCGCTAAGTCGAAGATTATCGGCATCTGCACCAGCACCCGCACCGGACTCGTTCGCACCCGGCCGGGTCGGAACAGGCACTTCGAGATCATCTCCTTAGCCGGCCCCTCAAATGCCCGGTGCGACGACGAGAGCGTCTCAATGTGCTCCTCCAGCACGTGCCCGTCGGTCTCCACAACGAACTGGAGCAGCACCTGACCCTCAATGTTGGCCTGCTGCATCATGCGGGGATACGCGGGCACTGGGCACGAGATTCGCTCCGGCACCTCATCCACCACCCCATGTTCAAAGATCCTTGCCAAGTCACCCACAGAACCGATCACGTCTTCAATGCCGCGGAACACGCCGCCTTCAACACCGACACCTGTATAGTTGCGGGCATCGAAGGACACCTCGGGATCGACTGGAGGGATACCGGTAGGGATCTCTGTTGGTAAGATCGGCACCTTGAAGCCTATCTGATCTGGAGTCAGTGGCATGACGACCGGACGCTGTGCTTTTGGCTCCTCTTGAACTTGGCGATCGTCCGGAGGCAGGAGGATCGTGTCGAACGCCAGGAGGTGCTCCACTGGCGGCACACGCATCGTGGCGTAGACCGCGCCGATAACTACAAGAGCCTGAAACGCGCTGGATGTGAACAAGCCCAACACCGTGCCTCTGACGTCCCGCCTCCCCCTCCTGTTCGACTCGACAAGGTTGTCAAACATGATGGACCTCCGGCTGCCGTATCCGCGTACTCCACGATTGCCGGAACCGCCCCGCCACACCAGAACGGCGCACCGACAGGCAGATTACAGGACGGTCACAGCGGCGTTACGAGAGCAAACAAGCAGGGAGGCTCGGGGACCGATGGAGACCGAGCTCCTCGGTTGACATAGCAATCCGCCGTCCGCCGGTGGCCCCCCGGCCGCCGAAATCTCGCCACCCCACAGTTTGACGTCTTCTTGACGCGCACCAGGGATGTTGTGCTCGGCCGTCAAGAGGATGAAATCGCGTTGAGCGCACTCCTTTAGCTGCCGCTCTTCGCGTGCATACATGCGGCGGCGCAGGAGGTTCACATGCCGAGACGAGCTATCGCGGTTGTGGTTCTGTTCGCGTTCATGGCGCAACTGACCGGCTGCTACAAGCAGTCAACACTCCAGATCCCGCCGGACCATCCGCGCGCGCGGTACGATCCAATCGTCGGCATCGTCACGCGGCAAGGCGAGCATGTTCGCTTCGACCCGCCCGCCGCCGTCGTCGATGGCCGGGTCGTCGGCCAGGCGGACGGAACGCTGTACGAGTTCGACCTCTCCGAGGTCGAGCGTCTCTGGGTCGAGCGGCGCACGCTCGACGGGGGAAGGACCGCTACCGCCGTCGTCGCCGTGGTCGGCGTCGCCGTGGGCGTGGCACTCCTTCTGGGCGCGTTCGATTCGGGCGACCAAGCCCCTCGGGCCCCGGCCCCGGCCCCGGAAGCGGAGTCCTGTCCCTTCGTCTATTCCTGGGACGGCGGCCGTTACGTGTTCGACGCCGAGCCTTATGGTGGCGCCATCAGCCGAGGGCTCGAGCGCGACGACTATGCGGAACTCGAGCACCTGCGCCCGGTGGACGGCCTCTACCGCTTGATGGTCCGTAACGAGCTCGCCGAGACCCAGCACACCAACCTGATCGAGCTCTGGGTCGCCGACCACAGGCCGGGGGTGTCGATCGCCGCAGACGCCCTCGGCGGGCTTCACACCCTCCGCAGTCCTGAGCCGCCGCTAGCGGCAAGAGACTCGCACGACCGCGACCTCCTGCCCTGGCTGCGTGCCGACGACCAGCTGATCTGGGAGCCGGCACCGGTTGCCAGCGACTATCCAAGCCTACGCCAGGAGATCGTCATCACTTTCGCGAAGCCGCCGGGCGCCGAACGGGTCAAGCTGGTCGCACGTGTCGCCACGGGGTTCTGGGGCTCCCACATGATCCGGGAGATGCTCGAGCTGCGCGGCCGCGGCCTGGCTCAGTGGTACGCGACCATCGACAAGGAGACGTCGGAGGCCGAGGCGCTCTACAGGTGGATCATCCGTGAGGAGCTCTACGCGCTCCAGATCGCGGTCGAGGAGCCATCAGGCTGGGTCGTGCGTGGCCTGCTTCCTGGCGGCGGTCCGTTCGTCTCCGAGGATCGCGTCGTGGTCCTCGACGTGAGCCGCGTGCCCGGTGACCGGCTCCGCGTCCGTGTGCGGCCGCCACTCGGTTTCTGGGCACTGAACTCGTTCGCGCTCGACGCCACCCCGGACGAGGAGGTCCTGGTGACCAGGCTCGCGCCGCTCGAGGCGCGTGGCGCCGACGGCAGCGACCTCCGTTCCGTGCTCTCCCGCGCCGACGATTCGTATCACGTAATGCCCACGATCGGCGACGCGGCGCATCTCACCTTCGCAGCGCCAGCGCCCGTTCCGAGCATGGAGCGCACCGTATTCTTACACAGCAGCGGTTGGTACCGCATCCACCTCAAGGCGCGGGGTGAGCCCGACCTGGCTGCCTTGGGACAGATCTTCGATGTGCCGGGAGGGGCCGCCCGGCTCGCCGCGGAGCGGTATGCCGAGTGGCATCGTTCGCGCCTGCCGAGCTGAGCGGAGCGATCGGTGAGGGTTCCTGAAACGAGGGCGAAGATCTACAGTGGCCTGGCGGCGCTTCCCGCGCAGCTGCGGTTCTGCGCGTCGGTCTTGTACCGCCGCATCTTCCACAAGCGCCGCTATCCCCTGCTCTACCTTAGGGCTTCGAAGACCGGCTTCCTCAGGACCATCATGCTGCTTCAGCGGTGCAAGCTGACCAAGGTCATCAAGGTCGGCAGGAAGTACCACTTCTCGCTGCTCGAGCCCCGGTGGCCGTCGGAGGCCTACGACCACCTGATGGCCAACGGCGGCCTCAACCTCGGAGCCGCCGGAACAGCGGCCAAGGTCCAGATCGACCTTGCGGTCCTGGCTATCACGCGGGCCTGCGACAATCGCTGCGAGCATTGCTACGAACGCTACAACCTCGGGCGGCAGGATACCGTGGCGCTGTCTCGTTGGAGGACCGTCATCGAGGAGCTACAGCAGATCGGGGTGAGCGTCGTGGCTCTGTCGGGTGGGGAACCGCTCGCCCGGTTCGAGAGGACCCTGAGCCTGCTGGAGACCGCGGACAAGCGTCGCTCGGACTTCCATCTGTACACCTCCGGCTACCCCGCCACCTGGGAGCGGGTCGTGGCTCTGGTCGACGCGGGCCTGGCGGCCGTGGGCGTCGGCCTGGACCACTTCGAGCCCTCTCGGCATGACGCAATCCGCGGGCGCAAGGGTGCGTTCGAGAACGCGGTCGAAGCGATACGCATGTTCGGCGAAGCCGGCATTCTGACATTCGTGAACGCCTGCATGACGAAGAGCCTCGTGCAGGACCACGGTCTCTGGCGACTCCACGACCTGCTGCACACCCTCGGCGTCGGCGCCATTCAGCTTCTAGAGCCTAAGCCCTGCGGCGGGTACGCGGCTCGGCAGATCCACACGCTCTACGGGCCTGAGGAGCGAAGGGCAGCCATGGCCTTCTTCGAGGCAACCCACAACTCGCGAATGCAACGTGGGTATCCTGCCGTCTACTTTCCGGCGTACATGGAGGCGCCGGAGAACCTTGGCTGCATGATGGGCGGGCTATCACACTTGTACGTCGACAGCCGGGGCAACGTGGAGCCTTGTGTGTTCTTGCCGGTATCCTTCGGCAACATCAACGACACGAGCTTCACGGACATCTATCGCCGCATGAGAGAAGCTGTGCCGCGACCCCTGCACGGACGGTGTCCCGCCCTCCACCTTGCCGAGTGCGTGGGCTTCAGTCCCGAGAAGGGGAATGAGCTACCCCTGCCCTTCGAGTCAGTCCAGGCCGAGTGGAGGCGAATGTACTCCTAGCTCTGACGTCTCAGCGCTAGACGACGTGGTGTGTCAGTGATCGATTGCAGATTACGGATCGGCAATTGGCGATGTCAGATTGGTCCAATTCAATCTCAGATCTCAAGTCGCCAATCCGCAATCGCCAATCAAGAAACCCCACCGATCCCGGCGGGGCCTGTATCTGCAACTGCCGCAGCCAATTGTCAAAATAGCGGCGGAGGGACTCGACGCGTTAGCGGACCGCGGCGGGGTCGGGCTGGGTAATGGGCGGTCAACCCCCGACACGCGGATTATGACTATGCCGCATCCGGCGGACTCATCGGGACTCGGCGGGAGAAGTCGGGAAAACACAAGGCGTTGTCAGATAGCGTTGACGCACGCTCTTCCCGCTGAGTCACACTGAATCACGATCAGCTAGGCACACTGAAGGCATGCTAACCGAACTGCTCGCGTGAGCTGGTAGCCAAAAGGGGAGGCCGGCCGGTCGGCGCTGACCTCCCTCTCTTCTCGCGGCTCGGTTGGCACACAACCGAACGCCGCCGCTGTAGACGCCCGCCCGGTAGAGGACCCTCAGGAAGGATACCGGGTCATTGAGAGACCTCTACGAACCACGTCTCGTAGCCGCTCAGATCCGATCTCAGGCGGTAGTCGCTCGCTGCGACCTCAGTGACCGTGGCCGAGTAGCTCGCTCGTCTTGCAAGATCGGGGACATCAATGATCAAGACGCTACTCACCCGATCCATAGCGCCCGTCGAGATGACAATGAAGGTCTGTGCATCCGCGTTTTGGAACAGCCGGTATCCCGTAGCGGCGTGAGCGGCAGTGAGCTCACCTCTGATTGTCAGGACCACGGCACGATCGTCGTAATGCGGCGTGGAGATTGTCAAAGCGATATGTCCGGCCACGGGCGGGTTACATGTCGGGTCCGTTGGGTCGCAGCCGTCACCAGCGTCAGCACCGCAGCTACCGAGCAACACTGTGCCCAGAACCGATAGACAGACTCCGAGTAGCTGGCGCCGGAAAGTCATGGCTTCTTCTCCAAGATCATGCGGAGTGCGGATGCGCTTGTCGATTGATCGGTGCGGTCGAGCCAGGCCAGGAAATCGCCGACGTCGAGAAGTCCGTTGTTGTTTCCGAGACCGTCCAGGTACTCAACTCGTACCTCGTCGAGTGCCTCGCCACCGAGCAGGGCTGCCACAATGTCATCGAGCTGGGGCGGCGCCAATAGCCCAAACGTCACCGTCGCGGCCTGTGGCGCGTTGGTTGCTCCCGTTGCAGCAACCGTTGCCGTCGCCGTATACGTGCCTGCTGAGAGACCCGCCGTGTTCACACCAACCGTCACGTCGTCGGTCTCACCCGTCGAGCTACCGCTCGGAGGAGCGAGACTCAACCACTGGGCGTCGCCGCTCACCGTCCAGTCGAGTGTCCCACCACCGCCGTTGCCGATCTTAAGCGTCTGAGTTGCCGGGTTATTGCCTCCCTCCACACTCGTGAACGTCATGCTCTCGGCGCTAAGAGAGATCTTTGGATCAGGCTGCGTTACCGTGAGCGTGACCGCCGTCGTCTGCGGTGTGTTGCTCGCAGCCGCTGCTGCAATCGTGATCGCCGCCGTGTACATGTCGGCCGCGAGACCAGACGTGTTCACGCTCACAGTGACGCTGTCCGCCTCACCGGCTGAGCTGCCACTCGCGGGAGATAGACTCAGCCACTCGGCATCGTCACTCACGGTCCACTGGAGTGTGCCACCACCACCGTTACTGATCTGAAGAGTTCGATCTGCCGGGGCGGTGCTACCCTCAGCAGCCACGAAATCCAACTCGGTAGGTGTCACGGCAATCACTGGCCCTTGGTCATTGAAACTGACGGCGAAAGAGCGCGATTGATCCAGCGTGTAGGAGGGAGTGCACAGAGCCCCGGGACAAACTGTGCTTCCGCCGGCAAGATCGCGCACAACGATATCGCGCCAACCACGTGAACCAGCCACGGTCAGCGCAACGGCAGTGCCACGCGGGAACGACGAAACAAAACTCCCTGATGCAACCCCGGCAGTTATCACGCACGATATGCGTGGGGGACTGCTGGCGACGGTGCCATCCCCCGGTCCCTCGCCGACGATCGTAATCGTGTCGATCGCCTCCGCCAGCTCCAGCGTCACGAACGTCTTCTGCGGTGTGTTGCCAGCAGCCGCTGCTGTAATCGTGATCGCCGCCGTGTACGTGTCGACCGCGAGACCGGAGGTGTTCACGCTCACAGTGACGTTGTCCATCTCACCGGCCGAGCTGCCACTCGCAGGAGACAAACTCAACCACTCGGCATCGTCACTCGCGGTCCACGCGAGTGTGCCTCCACCACCGTTACCGATCTGAAGAGTCTGGCTGGCCGGGTTACTGCCTCCACCCACGCCCGTGAACGTCATGTTTGCCGGGCTGCGTGAGATCTCCGGGTCAGGTTCCGCTACCGTCAGTGTCACTGCCGTTGTCTGTGGTGAGTTACTCGCTGCCGTTGCCGCGATCGTGATCGTCGCGGCGTAGGTGCCGGCCTCGAGGCCTGACGTGTTGACACTCAGAGTGACGTTGTCGCTCTCACCCGTCGAGCTGCCGCCCGTGGGAGACAGACTCAACCACTCGGCATCGTCACTCACCGTCCAGCCGAGTGTGCCGCCACCACCGTTACCGATCTGCAGCGTCTGACTGGCCGGGTCACTGCCTCCCTCCACAGCCGTGAACTTCATGTTTGCCGGACTGCGTGAGATCTCAGGCTGTGGGAAGGTGATCTCAAAGAATGCGTCGCCGCCGCTCAGAACGATGTTGGCTACGGTCAGGCCAGATGGCGTGCCGAGATAGGAATCGCTGTTCGGGTAGGAGGTCGCATCGAAGCGTGTATTCCGGCTGGGCGCGATTCCCGACGGATAGGCGTCTCCAGCGTCCCCCTTATTCCGACGCGCGTCGAGATCGTCGAGTGCGTCTGCCTCCTCGAGATCGACTCGCTTGTGAAGTGCGTCGTCGTTGTGCCCCACAGCATCATCTATGTGCCATATGAGGAGTCCGGATCCCGGCAGATGGTCGTCACTACCAACCACCTGTCGGTTCGACAGGAGGAAGTACTCCGCACTACCAGGGACATCCACCTGCAGCACTGATCTGCCACTCTGGACTGCATCCAGTTGCCAGCTGGAGCTCGTGGAAACGGTTGTGACGTTGACCCATCCAAGGTAGTCCTTGGACCACGCGCTGAAGTGTGCGGGTGAGATTTCAGTGTTGTCACCGCCAAGTCCCATGAGACCCCACACGCCAATCCCGTAGGAATCGGGACTCGCTGGCGGAGTTGTGTCGTACAGATCTGGCAGACCGAGAGCATGACCAATCTCGTGTGCAACGGTGCCGCTCCCCATGATGGAGTCGGCCCCGCGCCACCCGCACTTCACTCCGGACTGTATCGTGTAATCCAGCACCCGAACGAAACCGCCGTTGGCAGCCCGATCGTTGGTCGTGAACGGCGCGTCCCACCACTCCGCATAGGTCCCTCGGTGTGGTAGGATGCCTGCACCTCCGCAGCTCCTGGACTGCGAGCGATAGATGAATGCCACCACGTCCACGAAGCCGTCATCGTCTCCGGAGTTCGGAATGTTGTCAAAACCGTCGTTATCGAATTGCGAGAAGTCGAGAGAGCCGTCGGCTCCCAGCAGAACCTCATGAATGAACTCTGCTGTGCGACCGTAAGGGTCGCCCCCTAGATCCAGCTCATAGTATGACGCCGTGTTGCTCAGGGGCACCCAGTCTGCGGCGACGCCCGTGACCGTCAGCATCCCGCCTGACACTTCGGCGTAGTATTCGCTCAGCGATACTGATCCGATCCCATCGCCGAACAAGCGTCGCTGATAATCGGCTGCCGAGTACGGCGCGGACTGATCACTCGCCAACCCCGCTAGCACCGGTATATGGAGAGTCCCGCTGACTGCGGCCCCGGCCTCGTTCAGCTGCAGAGCGGTGTAAGCAGGACCGAGCTGCGGCCCGACGGTTTCGCGAGTCTCGCGGACTGTGCGTACTCTCTCTTTCCAGGCTCGCCTGAATTCGAACGTTTGCTGCGCGCCAATCACACAGGGGAGAAGGGAAAGCGCTGACGAGATCAGACAGATACGCAGGGCCAGACGTGTCACTGCACCCACCTATTCCGACCTTGGTGTCCTTCGCAGACCGTCACCTGAGACTTGCTTCATTGGCCGATCGGGCCTACAGCGTTGCCAGCGCGCCAAGGATACACCAGCACAGTCGATGGGTCTCAGAGTGTCGTCGTCGGGTGAGTGCCCCTCTGGAGGCGCCGGGACGGCCGCGGACCTCGCAGCCCACCGGCACCATGAGCCTGATGATCCGCTTGAGGATGTGTTGGCAAGATGCAGTCCGGATACCGGGCTGGCAAGGAGGAGCGGACACGCTAGCAGAGCTGGGCAGAGTTTGTGGAAGGTCCTGATCGGGCACGAATCTTTGCCGCCCCCTGAGGTTCACTATTGGACCATGCTCTGCCAATGAGCAAGCATCAACGCCTGGCCCCGCGCCGGGCGTTGTGCTTTTCAGAGATTTGCCGCGAATATCTGGCCAGGCGTACAGCGATCTCGCCCTAGGCCGGGGGGTCTGTCGGTCCAGTCCGGTGTCGCGTTTTTTACCGTCAGGTCCGCGTGACCAGGCTTAGCTGGCTTATTCCTTAGAGGATCACGTCACAGGGCGTCTGAGAGACCGTAAGACGCACGTTTGGTGCACATTCGGCGAGCCCTTTCGCGTAACAGTGGCACGCGGGGAGTGCGCCTGTTGCCTCTCTCATCCCCCGTGCGGGGTGAACGTCTTTGGGACGGTGAGATGGCGTTCGCCGACGCAGGACTCTGCACTGGGTGCGCCAAACATACCGCCAAAGGCATTGTCTGCAGCAGTCAGAACCAGAACAGGACAACAGCCCTTGGCCATTGTCCTGTCGTGCGATAGCGGCGGAGGGACTCGAACCCCCGACACGCGGATTATGATTCCGCTGCTCTAACCAGCTGAGCTACGCCGCCACGATTCTGACCCCGGCGAGAGCCCGGGGCTGCAACTCAACCACACACCACTCAACCCCGTCGCCGTCTATAATACCCACCCTCACCCCACCCCTCCAGTCACCGCTCCGGTCCCTCCACCCAATACAACATCTCCCCGTCCCGAATCATCCCGAACTTCTCCCGGGCCACCCGCTCCTGCGTCGCCGAATCGGCCTCCAACAGGTCAGCCCACGCCGCCAGGCTGTCGATCTCCGCCTGCAGCCGGGCAAGGGTCTCACGTTCCTGTTTCACCTGCCGCTTGAGCCGCCACCAGTCCAAAGTGCCGTACAGGCCACCCATGACGCCGAAGGCCAGCCCGCCGGCCACCACGATCAGCCCGAGCAGGCGAACTCGGGTCACGGGGTGTACATGCTGCGACCGGGATAGAGCGCGTACGGCTCCAGCTCCTCCTCAATACGCAGCAACTGATTGTACTTGGCAATGCGATCGCTGCGGGACGCGCTGCCCGTCTTGATCTGCCCCGCACCAGTGGCCACCGCGAGATCGGAAATGAACGTGTCCTCCGTCTCACCTGAGCGGTGGGAGATCACCGTGCCATACCCCGCACCCCTCGCCAACTCGATGCACTGGAGCGTCTCGGTCAGGGTGCCGATCTGATTCACCTTGATCAGAATGGCGTTGGCAATGTCCTGCTCGATCCCCCGAGCCAACCGCTCGGTGTTGGTGACGAACAGGTCGTCCCCCACTAGCTGCACCCGCTCCCCCAGCACCTCGCTCAGCTGCTTCCACCCCTCCCAATCATCCTCCGCGAGACCGTCCTCGATGGAAACGATGGGGTATCTCTCGATCCAGCTCTCGTACAGCCGCACCATCTGCTCCGCCGAGTGGCGCGAACCGTCACCCTTCTTGAACACGTACATCCCATCCTCGTACAGCTCGCTGGCGGCGACGTCCAGGGCGACGGCGACGTCCTCCCCAGGCCGATACCCCGCTGCCGCAATGGCGGTGATCACCTCATCGAGCGCTGCCTCGTTGCTGGGCAGCATCGGCGCGAACCCGCCCTCGTCCCCGACCGCAGTCGACAGCCCCTGCTTGGTCAACACCTTCTTCAAGGCGTGGAACACCTCGACCCCCATCCGCAGGGCGTCCTCAAACGCCTCGGCACCCACCGGGACCACCATGAACTCCTGCGCGTCCACGTTGTTGGACGCGTGAGCGCCGCCATTCAGGATGTTCATCATGGGCACGGGCAACACGTGCACGAGCGGTCCCCCGAGATAGCGGTACAGCGGCAGGCCGACATCGGCAGCCGCCGCCCGGGCCACCGCCAGCGACACGGAGAGAATCGCGTTGGCCCCCAGGTTGCCCTTGTTCGGCGTCCCGTCGAGATCGAGCATCTCATCGTCCACCGACAACTGATCGACGGCCTCCATGCCCTCGAGCCGCGGTCCGATGACTTCGTTGACATTGCGGACCGCCTGGAGCACACCCTTGCCGCCGTACCGCTCGGCGTCACCGTCCCTCAGTTCGACGGCCTCGTGCTCACCGGTCGACGCGCCACTGGGCACGGCGGCACGTCCCGCGACTCCACTCGAAAGCCGGACCTCGGCCTCGACCGTAGGATTGCCTCGAGAATCGAGGATTTCACGCGCTGAAACTTCGATGATGGTACTCATGGCGCCGCGAACCTACCTCCCCGCTTCACCCGCGTCAATCTTGAATTGTTCTATGACAGCACGAGTCTGTTGCAGCAGTTGCTCCCTGTCTTCGTAATCCATCCCGGCGGTGGGAATCGGCTCCCCAAACATGAGCGTGACGGGCTGCGGCCGGATCCGCATACTGCCCTTCGGGAGAATGGTGAACGTTCCCGCGCAGTAGACGGGAATCACCGGCACCTGCGCCGCGATGGCGAACACGAACGGGCCTTTCTTGAACGGGAGCAGAAAACCGGTGCGGCTCCGCGTCCCCTCAGCGAACACCACCGCGCTCATGCCGGCACGTACCGCCAACGCCGCCTCCTCGTATGCCTCGAAGGCGCGCTGGCGGTGTTGGCGGTCGATGAAGATGTGCCCCGCCGACCGCATCGCCGCTCCGAACACGGGGACCTTCGCCAGCTCCTTCTTGGAAACGAACCGCATGGTGCCGGGAATCGTCGCGGCGAGGGCCAGGATGTCGATAAACGACTGGTGATTGGAGGCATACACCACCGGCCCGTCTCGCGGCACCCGGTCAAGCCCCCGGGTTCGCACCGAGACACCCGCCGCCCGCAGCAGCCCGGTGGACCACACCCGCGCGGTGCGATCATACAGCCCGCCCGGTCGGTTGGGGAGACCGATCAACCTGGCCACAATCACCTTCCCGCCGTGCCAGATGGTCAGCACCAGGAGACTCACCAAGTACCAGATCGCCCGCAGCATCGTCCCTACAGAGAGAGAGAAAGCCGCGGATATACGTGGATCACGGCCGAACCCAGTACCCCACCCATGCCGCACTCATGGGGGATCGTGTGGTCAACAGACCAGAAGCCATAGGCGTTCATCCGCAGTCATCCGCGGCTTCAGAACTGCACGTACCCGGTGGGCAGCGGCGCAGGCAATCCGTTCTTGAGCACCTCGACGCCGGCGCCCGCCGCCACCCGCCCGATCCGTGTGAGCGGAATGCCAAAGGTGTCCTGGAACACCGTCGGGTCTGGGTCAGCGCCCTCAGGCAGCGCAACCAGCAGCTCGTACTCCTCCCCGCTCACCAAGGCGCTGTCCGGGGAATCGGCGGCGGCATGCAGCGGCACGCGCTCACTATCGATGGCAACCGCAACCGCCGAAGCCGCCGCCAGATGCCCGGCGTCACCCACCAGCCCGTCGCTAATATCAATCATCGCCCTCGCCCCCTGGTCCCTCAACCACTTGGCCTCGGCAATCCGAGGGTGGGGGTGGGCAAACCGCTGTCGGGCCGACGCATCGGGCTCGTGACCGCCCAGCCAGGCCCGCAGTGCCGCGGCCGGCGCGCCAAGGCTGCCGGTCACCCACAGCCCATCGCCGGCCTGAGCGCCGGAACGGAGCACCGGAGCATCGGCTCGACCGACGACTACCACATCCACCACGAGCTGCTCGCTTCGCACCAGATCGCCCCCCCACACCATCGCCCCAACCGCCCGGCCGGCCTCGCCGATCCCCTCCATCACGTCGGCCACGTGCTCCTCGGGCCACTCCGGCGAAACACCCAGGCTCACCAACAGGCCTAGGGGCTCAGCAGCAATCGCCGCCAGGTCGGAAAGGGCCGCCGCCGCCGCGCGCCAGCCGATCTCCGCCGGCGACATCCACCCTGGCCGAAAATGAGTCCCCTCGAGCACAATGTCAGTGGAAACAGCAAGACGCTCACTTCCCAGCGTGACAATGGCACAGTCATCACCTGCTGGCGTTGCTTGCTCCCCCATGCGCCGCCAAATGGTGCGAATGCGGTCGAACTCCCCACCAGGGCCCAACGGGGTGTGGGACGGCGGCCCGTCGGAGCGACGGAACGACGGAACGCTCACGGCAGGAGTGCCTCCTTGGTGAATCGCACGAGACCGTCGTCAGTGGCCACCCAAAGATACGTCCGGCCCACCGCCAGATCGTGAACGCGTCCAGGTAGATCCCCCGGCACGTTGAAGAATCGGAAGGCGCGAGACCCGAACCAGTAGAACCCCACTCCCCTTTCCCCCCCCACCCAGACCCCTGCGACGTCTCCCGCCAGCACAGTGAGCTCACCCAACTCGCCAGCGATTACCCGCTCGATGAGCCACTGCCCCTCGGGGGTACGCCACGCGATCCGATCCGGGGTGGCGGCAACCAGGGTATCGGCGCTGAAGGTGAGAGCAACGATCGTGCCCCTGAGTACGACGTTCTCGGCGACATCCCGCGGTACCACGATTTCCCTGCTGCCGTGCCAGGTGACGCCCAGCCCCCGCAGGCCGCCCACCCACACCGTGTCACGGGTGGCGGCCAGGGCCAGGATCGGATCCACTACCCGATCATCGATCCGCGTCACGACGCCGTCGTCGCTTACGAACGCGAGGCCACTGCGGGTGCCGACCCACACACCCTGGCTCCCCTGCGCCAGCGCGTAAGCGTCTTCCATGCCCAGTCCGAAGCCGGTCATCATGGACTCGGCGCGGACACGGGGCTCAACCCGCACCACCCCCGCGTCCGTCGCCGCCCACAGCGACCGCCCCCTGGCCGTCAGGTCTCGCACCGCGCGGAAGTTGTATCCGGTCGCGGGAGGACCCTCGTCGTACTCGTACCGCTGCACGTCATCGCTCACGAACGCGAAGCCGACCCGCCTCCCTCGCAGGCCTGTGCCAGTCCACACACCCCCGGGCACCGTCACCACGGCCCCCACGGCTCGGTCGAGGATGCCAAACGGTAGGCGCTCCACCTCTGTCGTCGCCGCGTCCACCCTGAGCACCCCGAGCCCGTCCGTTCCAAAGAAGATCTCGTCCGTGACCGGAGCGACGGCCGCGGCGGTGTAACGGTAGCGGCGCACACGCTCATCCATCAGCGTGAGCGGAGCCCTCGCGAGGGCGAACGGCACTTGCTGCAACACAGCCTCCACCGTGGTCGTGCGCACCTGCCGCCCAGCAGGAGGCAGCGAAGCCGCACCTGTGGGGATGGGGCTCCCTCGCGGGAGGAACTGCCATCCACGTCGCCCCCGCAGGTAGATCCCCCGGATGGCGTCGTCGCGGTCAAACATCAGATCCCGTGCGCCGCCCGGCAGCGGGATCGATTCGAAGAGGCGAAGGACGGGCTCGTAGCGCAAGACGGCCTGTCCCGTGCCGAGCCAGGCCGACCGGTCAAGGGGATCCACCAGGGCGGCCAAGACCGGCTCTGTGGGATATCCATCGAGGTGGGTAACGGGCGGGTTCCACCGCGCGAACCGCCGGTCGTAGATGCCGAGCCCTCCCCGGGTTGCCTGGTACAGCACGTCCTCAGAAACGGCGAGTGCCTCGACGTAGCTGAAATCGGAGATGATGACCCGCTCGTCAGGCCGCCAGACACGTGACCCGACTTGGGCGCTGAGGGGCTGGGCGCACGCCAGCGCGGCGAGCAGCACCGCCGCGCCACGCATCAGACCAGTGCCGGCGCGGGCAACTCGAACAGCACAGGCGGGATGAAAGGGCGCGGTACCGCCAGCATGCGCCACAGCTCGGGCACCGCAGCCAGCACGTCGGCGGGCCGGGTGGACCGCACCGTCAGATCGGCCGCCGCCAGCTCCGCCGCGCGACCCAACGTGAACGCGCCCAGCGCGGCAGCGTCTCGGGGATCGATTCCCCGTGCCAGAAACGCCGCGATGAAACCGGAGAGGAGATCGCCGCTCCCACCGGTGGCGAGGGCTGGATTGCCCGTTGCTACTACGCGGAGCGGCCGGTCGCGCACCGCAATGATGGTGGGGACGCCTTTCAGGAGGACGGTGGACGCAGCCGAAGCGCCAGCGGCGGCAGCAGCGGCAGAAGCGGCGGCGAAGCGGTCCTCCTTGAGTTGCCCCGCGAACTCATGGAAGGCGTCCAGGAATTCGCCGGGATGCGGTGTGAAGACCCGGGGAGCATCACCGCTGGTGAGTGCTTCCCAGCCGGTGTGCAGGGCGTCGGCGTCCACCACGACAGGCACTCCGGCCCGCTGCAACACCGCTGCCACGAATCGATTCCGTTCCTCGCCGCGACCCAGGCCCGGCCCCAGCACCACGGCATGTGCCCAGTCAATCACCTCCTCGAGCTCAGGCTCACACTCGGGCCCGAGTGCGGTGGTAACCGTGAGGGCGTCGGGGTGCACTGCCTGGGCCGCCTGCACGGTCTGCTGCGAGGCAGCGATCTTCACCAGCCCGGCCCCGGCTGCGAACGCTGCGGAGGCAGCATGGAGAGCGGCCCCCGCCATCCCTTCGGCACCGCCAATGATGACGACGTGGCCACGCTGGCCCTTGTGCATCGATGCGGAGAATGCGGGGAGCAGCGCTGCCGCCTCCGAGTCGACCATGAGGACGGGCCAGGAGGGATCGGAGGGCGGAAAGCCGATATCGGCGATGACCACTTTGCCGCACCAGTCGCGCTGGAGCAGGTGACCGCGGCGCACACCGCCGAACGTCACGGTCACGGTGGCGCGACAGGGACCCCACGCTTGACCAGTGGAGAGATCGAGGCCCGTCGGCCCGTCCACCGCCACCACCGGCCCGGGGTACTCCGCCACACGCTGCGCCAGCTCACCAATGGACCCTCGAGGCTCGCCGGACGCCCCGGTGCCCAACAGGGCGTCGATGGCGACCCCGACGGACGGCCACGCCCGGCCTGCCGGGAGGAGTTCAACCCCCTCGTCCAACGCCAGGGCACGGTTGGCCTCGCAGTCGGCGGACCGCTCGTGGTCGGTCTCCACGGCGCAGACGCGGGCCCCGCCGGCGCGGAGCGCCCGGGCAGCCACCCAGCCGTCACCGCCGTTGTTCCCGTGTCCGGCCACGAGCAGCACACCCTCACAGAGCGCAGCGGGGAAATCCCGGGCCAGCACCTGGGCCACGGCCCGGCCTGCCGCTTCCATGAGCACCCGGCTGGGAATGCGACTGGCCACGCGGGCCCGCTCGTCCCACTCGGCTGCCTGTGACGCATTGAGAACAGGAAGGGGCATGGGAAGTGAGGCTAAAGCTATCGGCCTTCGGCCATCAGCCACCAGCCCTCAGCGGCGCAGTTTGCAATTCGCGATTCGCAGTCCGGGCTCGAAGCGGCCACCCACGAATTGCGAACTGCGAATTGCATGTTGCCGCTTCCACCGTCCCTGAGCCAGACAAGCGAGTTCGCAGTCTGCTGACGGCTGAGGGCTGACGGCTTACTTGAAGCTCTGCCCGATGGCGCGGCCGAACGAGATCTCGCCGTTGTCGATACGGAGGTTGAAGCCGCAGTCCGGATTCGAGCAGGCCCATGCCTTGTAACGGATCGGAGCCCCGTCCCGCCCGTAGTCGGACAGCGGGATGAGAACGCCCTTCCCACACTTGAGACATTGAGGCCAGTTCATCACATCGTCCATACAGCTGCTCCCTTCCCCAAAGCCTGGAGCTTAAAGCCTTTAGTCCTCAATCGCCAGCAATCGCGAGCCCCGGCAGGGCGACCTGCAGAGGGGTCCGGATGCTGAGGATTGAGGACCAGTGGAACGCTACACTACCCTGCCCGCACGACCGATGCCCGCCCACGGGTAGTCGCCCTCGAACGCCTCCGAAAAGTCGTACACGCCCTGGAAGTCTTCAACCCGGTCATTGGGATGGCGGATGAGGAGGCCAATCTCGATGAGGACGAACACGATGCGGCCGATATCATCGGTCGCCTCGATTCCCCAATGTGAAAGCACGGTGCGCGCGGTTAGGCCGAATTGCTCCAGGGCAAAATCTCGGCACGAGTACGCCAGCTCCCCACCCGAAATGTGACCCCGTACCTTCCGCTTCCGCTGGCAGTACTCGAGAGCCGCCAGCACGAACAGGTAGGCCCGTTCGTGGTAGCGCCCGTCGAGCGCACGGATCCGCGCGAGGATGTCGTCAGCGAGTTGCAGTTCGAACACGTTATCTAAGGTGGAACAGTCGTCCCTGCTCAGCAAGGGGGGGGCCGGAAGCCTTCAGCCTCCAGCCCTCAGCCAGCGAGGCTGTGGCCGAGCCGCATCCTGTTGAAGGCTGGTGGCTGACGGCTGATGGCTGAGGGCTGAAGGCTACCCCGCCGCCGCCGCCGCCGCCCGGTACAGGGGGAACGCACCCGCCAGGTCCCGGACCTCAGCGCCAATCCGCGCGACAGTGCCGTCATCCGGCGCCCGGAGCACCGCATCGATGAATCCGGCCACGCGCCGCATCTCGTCTTCCATCATGCCCCGGGTGGTGAGGGCGGAGGTGCCGACCCGGATCCCGCTGGTCACGAATGGCGACCGGGGATCACCCGGAACGGTGTTCTTGTTCACGTGGATGCCCACCCGACCCAAGGCCTCCTCCGCCTCCCTGCCAGTCATCCCCTGCGGGCGCAGGTCCACCAGCAGGAGGTGCGTGTCGGTCCCGCCTGAGACCAGGGTACGCCCGTGCTCGATGAGGGTCTCGCCCAGCACCACTGCGTTCTTCACTACCTGCGCCGCATAGAGCCGGAACGCCGGCTGCAGGGCCTCCAGGAACGCCACGGCCTTGGCCGCGATCACATGCTCGAGTGGCCCCCCCTGCGTGCCGGGGAAGACCTGCTTGTCCACCGCCTTCGCCAGCTCCTCACGACAGAGGATGAATCCGCCCCGGGGACCGCGCAGCGTCTTGTGGGTGGTGCTGGTGACCACGTCCGCGTGAGGAACAGGCGACGGAATGACCTCTGCCGCGACCAGTCCCGCGATGTGGGCCATGTCAACCAGCAGCTTCGCCTCCACCTCTTGGGCGATCTCCGCAAAGCTGGCAAAGTCGATTGTCCGCGGGTAGGCACTGCCGCCGCTGATAATCAACTTGGGACGCTCCGCGCGGGCGACCTCCCGCACCTGATCCAGGTCGATCAGCCCTGTCACCTCATTCACGCCGTACTGCACGGCGTGAAACAACCGACCGCTCGCGTTGACCGGGGATCCATGAGTGAGATGCCCGCCGTGCGGGAGCTTCATGCCCATGATGGTATCCCCGGGTTCGAGCACGGCCAGGTAGGCGGCCATGTTGGCCTGGGAGCCGCTGTGGGCCTGGACGTTGGCGTGGTCGGCCCTGAACAGCTCCAGGGCGCGGTCGATGGCCAACTGCTCGATCTCGTCCACCACTTCGCAGCCGCCGTAGTACCGCCGGCCGGGATAGCCCTCGGCATACTTGTTGGTCAGCTCGGAGCCCATGGCCTCCAGCACCGCGCGGCTGACGAAGTTCTCGCTAGCGATGAGCTCGAGCCCATTCTCCTGACGGGCGACCTCACGCCGGATCAGGGCGTGGATGCAGCCGTCCGCGTCTTCGAGCGCCCGGGCCCGGTCGTGTTGCTCACTCATACGCGCTCACCGCTACGCCACTCCCTGCTTCGCCGCAGCGGCCTCGGCAATCCGCTCCCCCGCGAGCCGATCCGCGGCACGGTAGCTGGGGATGCCTGCATCGCTCGCGATCTGCAGGACCCGGAGGATGGTGGCGTAGATCTCCGACGCCTTCTGACGCGACCGCTCGAGATCCCACCCTTCCACTTCCGCGTTCACGTTTATGAGCCCACCGGCGTTTATGGCATAATCCGGTGCGTAGATGATGCCCCGCTCATGCAGCGCATCGCCGTGCCGCTCCTCGTCCAATTGGTTGTTGGCCGCGCCGGCGACAATGTCGACCTTGAGCAGCGTTATGGAGTCGTCGTTGACGACGGCTCCCAACGCACAGGGAGCAAAGATGTCCGCATCGACCGCATAGATGTCGTCCGGTGCCACTCCCGTCGCGCGGAATTCGTCAACCACCTGCTTCACCTTCCGGTCGTCGATGTCGCTAACCACGAGCTTGGCACCTTCCTCGTAGAGATGCTTGCAGAGGTAGTAGCCGACGTGCCCGCATCCCTGCACGGTCACCGTCTTCCCCGCCAGCGAATCGCTCCCATAGGCGACCTGTGCGCACGCCTTCATCCCGCGGTATACGCCGAGGGCGGTCATCGGTGATGGATCACCGGACCGGCCGGCCAGCCCCACCACGTACTCCGTCTCCTCCCGAATGAACTCCATGTCGCTCGTGCTAGTGCCGACGTCCTCGGCGGTGATGTAGCGTCCGGACAGGGACTGCACGTGACGGCCGTGGGCTCGGAAGATCGGCCCCCGATCCGTCTCATTCGGGTCGCCCACGATCACGCTCTTGCCGCCGCCGAGGTTGAGCCCCGCTACGGCGGCCTTGTAGGTCATGCCCCGTGACAGCCGTAGCACGTCGATGAGCGCTTCGAGATCGTTCTCGTAGGTCCACATGCGGGTCCCGCCCAAGGCAGGTCCCAGAGTGGTGTTGTGGATCGCGATGATCCCCCGGTAGCCGGCATCTGGGTCGTGCCAGATGCTGACCTGCTCATGGCGATGCTCTCCGATGAGTTCGAACAAGCCGTCGTCCAGTGACTTAGTGATTTCGGCTCTACTCGGAGTAGAGCCCCCGTGCAATGACGATTCGCTGGATTTCACTTGTGCCTTCATAGATTTCCGTCACCTTTGCGTCGCGAAAGAGCCGCTCGACTGGGTAGTCGCGCATGTAGCCGTAGCCTCCGAACAGCTGTACCGCCTGGGTGGTCACCCACATGGCAGTCTCGGAAGCAAACAACTTGGCCATGCTCGCGAGTTCGGCTACCGGATCGCCGCGGTCCTCAGCCCGAGCCGCCTCATACATCAGCGTGCGGGCCGCGGTGATTCGAGTAACCATGTCGGCTAGCTTGAACTGAATCGCCTGAAACTCCTTGATAGGCCTCTCGAACTGCTGTCGCTCCCCGCTGTACTGTCTCGCATGCTCGAACGCCGCCCGGGCAATGCCAACCGCCTGAGCCGCCACGCCCATCCGTCCGTTGTCCAGTGCCCGGAGGGCATACATATAGCCCTCACCTTCTTCTCCCAGCAAATGCTCGTCACCCAGCCGTACATCGTTCAACATGAGGGTCGTAGTCCGGGACGCCCGGAGTCCGAGCTTGTCCTCCGGTTTGCCAGGCTCGACGCCCGGTGTGCCGGCGGGTATGAGAAACGCCGAGATCCCGCGCCGACCTCGCCAATCCTCCGGGGTATCGGTTCGCACCATCACCATCAGGAGCTCGGCCGTGTCGCCATTGGTGACCCAGGCTTTCTCACCGGCCAGGACCCAGGCGTCCCCGTCCCGCACTGCCCGCGCCCGAAGGCTCGCCGCATCCGAGCCACTGTCTGCCTCGGAGAGGGAGAACGCGGCCAACACCTCACCCCGGGCCATGGGCCGCAGCCAGCGTTCCTTCTGCTCCACCGTTCCATGGGCGAGTAGCATGCTCACCGGCAGCGAGTTGTGTACCGAGAGCGAGATGGAGACCGAGGCATCCGCCGCCGCAATCTCTTCCAGCACCATCATGTAGGTCAGGGTGTCGAGCCCCAGACCGTCGTACTCCTCGGGAATCCGCAACCCGTAGAACCCAAGCTCGCCCAACTGCCGCATGACCTCTGCGGGGTACTGCTTCGTCCGATCCCACTCGGCAGCGCGGGGCGCGATCTCCTTCTGCGCGAACTCCCGCGCGAGTGCCACGATCTCACGTCGCTGCTCGTCAACCTCTTGCAGCAGCGGCTCAGCTATAGTCATAGAATCCACCACCGGTCTTCCGACCCAGACGACCGGCGGCCACCATCTTTCGCAACAGCGGACACGGGCGGTACTTCGGATCGCCGAGCCCATCGTGCAAGACCTGCAGGATGGACAAGCAGACGTCCAACCCAACGAGATCCGCCAGCGCCAGGGGACCCATGGGATGGTTCATGCCGAGTTTCATGACCGTGTCGACTGCTTCAGCGCTCGCCACGCCTTCCATCACGCAGTACACCGCCTCATTGATCATCGGCATGAGCACCCGGTTGGCCACGAATCCGGGGTAGTCACTCACCTCCACCGGCGTCTTACCGAGCTCCCGAGCAGTCTCCATCACTGTCGCGGTCGTTTCATCTGACGTTCCCAGTCCGCGCACGACCTCGACCAGCTTCATGACCGGGACGGGATTCATGAAGTGCATCCCGATGACCTTGTCAGGCCGCGCCGTACGGGCCGCGATCTCGGTAATGGAGATTGACGAGGTATTGGTCGCCAGAATCGTGGAATCGGCGGCCACCCGGTCGAGCTGTTCGAAGAGGGAGAACTTGACGTCGGGTGCCTCCGTGGCGGCTTCCACCACCAGTCCGGCGTCGCCCACGGCATCGAGACCCGTTGCTTTCGTGATCCGCGCTAGGGCCGCGTCCCGATCACCCTCGGTAAGGGACCCCTTCTTGATCTGCCGGTCCATATTTCGTCGAATGGTCTCGAGTGCCTGGTCGAGCTGCCGTTCGACGACGTCGACCATCGTCACGTTCCAACCGTGCTGGGCGAACACGTGTGCGATCCCGTTCCCCATCGTGCCCGCACCGACCACCGCTATCGCTTTCACGTTGGCTCTCCCTTCCCGGCCCCCGTCACCCGACGGCTGAGCCAGATCAACGCCGCTCCCATCGCGACCGTGGCTGCCAGGCCGCCCTCTGGGCCAAACGCGCCTCCGGTCACCCAAGACGGCCCGCCAGTGACGAACTCGAGGATGGGAAGCTGAAACGCGATCCCACTCACCGGCGCATCTGCTCCCAGCCCCAAGCCAGCATTCCACCCGAGGTGCACTCCCCAGGCGGCAGGCAGCCCGCCGGGGGTGAAGAACGCCGCACTCAGCACCAACGAGGCGAGTCCGATGTTCACTAAGCCCAGCGCCGACACCTCCGGGTTGCCCAGGTGGAGCGCAGCGAACACCAGTGCCAGCCCCATGCTGGCCCAGACCTTCCCGATCGGCTTCGCCAGCCGAACCAGGGGATATCCGCGAAACACCAGCTCTTCAGCCAACGCCGCCATCACCAGCCCGATGCCCACCGGCGCCGCGGCCGAGAGGTAGGCACCCAGAGGCTCGCCCGTGAGCTCCAGTCGGGCGGTGCCCAAGGTCATGGCGGCCAGCAGCGCCACCGCCGCCATGACGACGCCGAGCCCCACACCGAGCCCGAAGGACGCCGCATCCCGGGTGCCGCCCTGCCACCCGAGGGTCCGCCAGCTCGACCAGCCCCGGGCCACCACCACGCCGTTGACCACCAGCGCCGCGATCATGACGGGCAGCACACCCACCAGCAGCCCGTACCGCCCCGCTGCCCATGACGCTGGTACGACGATGGTGATCGCCACTGCGATCACCGCCACCGCACCATAGAACGCCAGCAGCGCGGCGACAGCCAAAAACACGACGCGCGCCCTTAGAGGAGCGCGCGTGTCTTCGAACGAAGCCGCCAGATAAGGAGACCGGCGACCAGGACCTTAACCACGTCCAACAACAGGAACGGCAGCGAGCCCAAGCTGACCGCAGTCCTCACGTCACCTGTGAGAATCGCGAGTTGGGCTACGCCGCCGACATGGATCACAGCTACACCAGCCACCAGGCCCAGAGCCAGGTACAGCCACGACCGCCCGTGCCCGATGATCAGCGCCACCAGCGCTGCCGCCAGCGGGTACGCCAGCAAGTAGCCTCCTGTCGGCCCGAACAGGCGCGCCACGCCGGGCATCCCCGTCGGGGCGAATACCGGGAGCCCCGCCGCGCCAAAGGCGAGATACACAATCATGCTGGCGGCCCCGAGTCGCGGCCCGAGCAAGCCGCCCACGATCAGAACAGCCGGCACCTGCAGCGTGATGGGCACCGGGTTTCCCGGAAGTGGAATGGCGACCTGGGCGCTCAGTGCCACGAGAACGGCACCGGCAAGAATGGCGAGGGACCGCCGAACCACGGCGGTCGGCGTCATGCTCAGGTGTGCCGTGCGAATATCGTTCATGATCCTCGCTCCACGCTCAGAGCTACCGCATTCCCACCACCGAGGCACAGCGTTGCGAGTCCGGTGTTGGCGTCGCGATCCTGCATGGCGTACAGCAGGGTCGTCAGGATCCGGGCACCGCTGGCGCCGATGGGGTGGCCGAGGGCAATCGCACCCCCGTTGACATTCACCCGATCCCAGTCCCAGCCCAGGCCGCGACCGTCGGCCAGGGCCTGGACCGCGAACGCTTCGTTGGCCTCAATCAAGTCATACGACCCGATCTCGGTCTCAGTCTTTTGCATCAGGTTTTGCACCGCATTGATCGGCGCAAAGAACAGCTCCCGCGGGGGCCCACCCCCCGTCGCATAGCCCGTGATCCGCGCCAGTGCCTTGAGTCCGTGGGCCTCGGCGAACGCCTGTGACGTCACCACCAGGGCGCTCGCACCGTCGTTCAGACCGGGCGCGTTTCCGGCGGTCACCGTGCCGTCTTTCTCGAATGCCGGCCTGAGTTTGGCCAGGGCCTCCAACGAGGTGTCCTTCCGCGGTCCCTCGTCCTTGTCCACGACGGTACTGCCCTTTCGCCCGGGAACCTCCACCGCCACGACCTCCGGCTCGAACTTGCAGTTCTCTATGGCCGCCACTGCCTTGCGATGGCTGTCCAGGGCATACTGGTCCTGTTCCTCGCGGGTGATTCCAGCTTTCTGCGCCGTGTACTCCGCGTGGGATCCCATCACGTTGTCGCCAAAAGAGCACCAGAGCCCGTCGAACTGCACACCGTCGATCAGCTGCTGATTCCCATACTTGACGCCCCCCCGCATACCGAACACGTAGTGAGGCGCGTTTGACATGGACTCCATGCCGCCCGCCACAACGCAGTGTACATCACCAGCCCGAACGGCCTGGGCGGCGAGCATGACCGCCTTGAGACCGGAACCGCAGACCTTATTGACGGTTACGGCCGGCACGGGATCGGGAATACCGCCGGCGATCGCCGCCTGCCGCGCAGGGGCTTGTCCCGCGCCTCCCTGCAGCACGTGCCCCATGATGACCTCTTCCACCGCCGACGGCTCGATGCCGGCTCGGCTGACGGCCTCCCGTACTACCAGCGCCCCGAGCTGCGTGGCACGCAGTGGGCTCAGGCCGCCGAGGTATCGTCCGCCGGGCGTTCTCGCCGCGCTGACGATGACCGGGGTTGTCTCTTTACTTGCCACCTTGTAGATCCTCCCGTCGTTCCCATCAATCCCAACTCGTTTGCCGCGCTCAACTTAACGGCGCGCACCTAGCCGCTCAACCCAGACAAACACTCACGTGACTGCTCGCGGGCTTGGCGGTACTATCTCTCTGGCCAGACCGTGAGCGCGCGGCTGCGGATGATCTCCCGCGCCCGCTCGACGAACTCATCGACCGGCACAATCTCCTGTTTCTTCTTCGCACCGCGCGCCCGAAGAGCGATGGTTCCCTGCTCCACTTCTCGTTGCCCGACCACGGCCATATAGGGCACCTTCATCAGCTCGGCATCCCGCACGCGGTAGTTCAGCGTCTCATTGCGGTCGTCGACCGACGAGCGGATGCCTGCGTCGCGACATCGCCGGTGGACAGTACAGGCCGCCTCGGCCTGGCCATCTGTGATGGGAACGACCCGCACTTGCTCGGGTGCAAGCCAGACTGGAAACGCGCCAGCAAAATGCTCGATGAGACAGCCGACGAAGCGCTCCAACGTACCGTAGATCGCCCGGTGTATCATCACCGGCTGATGCGGTTTGTTGTCCGAGCCGGCGTATTCGAGACCCAAGCGCTGCGGCATCTGATAGTCGAGCTGAATCGTGGTACCCTGCCACTCACGCCCGATGGCGTCTCGCAGTTTGATGTCAATCTTCGGCCCGTAGAACGCGCCGCCGCCCTCATCGATACCGTACGTCACCTTGCGCCGATCGAGCGCCGCCTGGAGCGCCCTCTCGGCAACTTCCCAGGCCGCATCACCGCCGATCTTCTTCACCGGGCGCGTCGCCAGATCGATGCGATACTCGAACCCAAAGGTCCGGAGCACGAGCTCGGTCAGGTCGAGCATGTCGAAGATCTCTTCTTCGATCTGGTCCTCGCGGCAGAAGATGTGCGCATCGTCCATCGTGAGCATGCGCACCCGAAGCAAGCCATGCAGCGTGCCCGACAGCTCGTTCCGATAGACGTTGGCGACCTCCGCAAGCCGAACGGGGAGATCTCGATAGGAGCGCTGCCGCGATGCGTAGATTACCGCGTGCATCGGGCAGTTCATTGGCTTCACCCGATACCGTACGGTCTCCGCTTCTCCCCCCGCCGCACCCATCGCCGGAAACTGCTGGTCTTCGTACAGTGGTAGATGGCCCGACCGAATGAAGAGGTCCTCGCGAGTGACGTGGGGCGTGTAAACGAGCTCGTATTCCCGCCGCAGCAACTCATCCTCAATGAATCGCCGTAGCTCGTACTGGACGATCGCCCCACGGGGATGCCACAGGATCATCCCCGGCCCGACGTCCTCCTGGACGCTGAACAGATCCAACTGCTTGCCGAGTACCCGGTGATCCCGCCGCTCGGCCTCCTCCAGTTGGTGCAGGTAGGTGTCGAGATCCGACTTGTTGAACCACGCGGTCCCATAGATGCGCTGCAGCATCTGCCGGCGAGAGTCACCGCGCCAGTAGGCCCCTGCGGCGTGCAGCAACTTGAAATGGCTCAGGCGCCCGGTGCTGGTGAGATGCGGGCCACGGCACAGGTCGACGAACGGCCCGCTGGTATAGACCGATATCACCTCCCCCTCCCCGAACTCCTCGAGTCGCTCCAGCTTCAGGGGGTCATCCCTGAACCGTTGCTGGGCCTCGTCGCGCTCCACCTCCTCACGCACGAACCGATGGTCAGCCTCAATCACCTCCCGCATCTTGCGCTCGATGGCCTGCAGATCCTCGGGAGTAAAGGGCCGCGGCACCTCGAAGTCATAGTAGAACCCGTCCTGGATAGCCGGGCCGAAGCCGATGTTCGCCTCGGGGAACAGCTGCCGTACTGCCGTCGCGAGCACATGCGCCGCCGAGTGGCGCAGGACTTCGAGGGCCGCAGGGTCATCTTGCGTGATGATCTCGAGGGTCGTATCCCCGTGCATAGGACGGTCGAGATCCCACACGGCACCGTTCACCCGCGCCGCGACCGCGGCCCGCGCCAGTCGCGACCCAAGCGCCTCGGCCACGGCGCGGGCCGTCACACCGGCGGGCTCGTAACGCACTGAGCCGTCGGGCAGGGTGATCGCGATCTGCTCACTCATGAACGGCGGTGGTTGGGCTTTCGGCGGAAGGTAGCAGCGGTTCGGCGCGATCCGCGAACGCGAAGAACAATACGATGCCGATCAGGATGACCGCCACCATGGCTGCGGAGGCCCACACCATCCTGCGACTGACCGTCTCTCGCGCCGTGCTCTGCATACGTCGCTATACCAAAGGGTTTCGTTGCATCGTATAATTGTACCCAGGACCATAGTCGGGTGCCACGGGAGGGAATCTGATTCGCGTCAAACGGCAGGAGAGCGATTGGCTGGGGTTGGCACTGTCGACCGCCGCCGGCCTGGCGATGGGTGTGATGGCCGGCTTAGTGGCTGGCGCGTCCGTCGGACGTGTCAGCTCGGACCGGGTGCGGCGGGTCGTCGGGAGGCTCCGATCCGCCAGGTCGGCGGAGCCGCCACAGGATCCGGGCACGGTGGAACGCGCGGTCTCGGCCGCACTGGAAGAGAACCCCACGACGCGGGACCTGACCATCAGCGTACGGGGACTCGGTGACGGCGTGGTCGAGCTCACGGGGACCGCGCCCGACCCAACGGCGAGACGGCTGGCGGGCAAGCTCGCCCGTGGCGTCCCCGGCGCCGACGTCGTCGTCAATCGCGTCCTGGTCGAGGGGGACGACGTGCCCCGCCGAAAGTCGGCACCCTCGAGCGCGAGCTGACACGCATCTGCGCCGCTACGCCGCTCGGATCCCACTGACCGGGTTTACCCAATACCCCACGACCGGTACATGACGAAGACGGCACTGGCTCCCAAGTACGATCCGTCTGCGATCGAACAGCACACCTATCGACGCTGGATCGACGGCGGCATCTTCACCGCGTCCGTGGACTCGGGCCGGGACCCGTACGTCATCGTCATCCCGCCGCCGAACGTCACCGACGTGCTGCACATGGGGCACGGGCTCAACAACACCATCCAAGACGTCTTGATTCGGTTGCAGCGGATGCGCGGGCGCGAGGTGCTGTGGCTGCCGGGAACCGACCACGCCGGGATCGCAACGCAGAACGTGATCGAGCGGCTCATCGCACAGGATGGCCTCCGACGGCAGGACCTGGGTCGCGAGGCGTTCGTGGAGCGGGTATGGACGTACGTCAGGGAGACCGGCGGCACCATCCTCGAGCAACTCAAGGCCATCGGCAGCTCCTGCGATTGGTCCCGCACCCGCTTCACCCTCGACGAGCGGTACATCAGAGCTGTCTTGGAGACGTTCGTGCGGCTGTACCACGAGGGACTGATCTACCGGGGCCATAGGATCATCCACTGGTGTCCCCGGTGCCACACGGCGCTGTCAGACGAGGAGGCCGAGTTCCGGGAGCGGGACGATTTCTTGTACTACATCCGGTATCCCTACTCGGCGGCGGGGGGCGCAAGGGGGCAGCAGGGAGCACAAGAGAGCGGCAGCGGGCGGCAGGAAGCCGCCGCCGGGGTCATTGTCGCAACCACGCGCCCCGAAACCATGTTCGGGGACATTTGCCTGGTGTATCACCCAGAGGACCGACGGTACCGGGGGATGGAGGGGAAGACCGTGGAGATTCCCCTCTCGAAGGTTGGCATCCCTATCGAAACCAGCACCGTGGTCGAGCGCGATTTCGGCACCGGCGTCCTCAAGGTGACGCCGGCCCACGACGCCAACGACTTTGAGATCGCCAATGAGCTGAAAGGCGACTACGACACCCCGGTGATCATGACCGCGGAAGGGCGCATGGCCGAGGGACCCCGAGTTCCCACCGGACTCCAGGGCGTGGATCGGGACGACGCTCGCAAGTACGTCCTCGAGCTGCTGCGCGCCGAGGGCCTCCTGGAAAAGACTGAGCCCTACCAGCACGCCGTGCGCCATTGCTACCGCTGCCACACGATCGTGGAGCCGCGGCTGTCGGACCAGTGGTTCGTACGAATGCAGCCCCTGGCCAAACCGGCGTTGGAAGCATACCGGTCAGGTCAGGTCCGCTTCATTCCCGAGCGCTGGGGCAAGGTGTACGAGAACTGGCTGGAGGAGATCCGCGACTGGAACATCTCCCGCCAGCTGTGGTGGGGCCACCGCATCCCGGCATGGTACTGTGACGCGGACGGCTGCGATCACATCACCGTCTCGATCGAGCCGCCGGCGTCTTGCGAGGCGTGTGGCGGACCAGTGCGTCAGGATGAGGACGTGCTGGACACCTGGTTCTCGTCGTGGCTGTGGCCGTTCGCTACCATGGGTTGGCCCGAGCGGACGCAAGACCTGGGGCGATTCTATCCGGGGCACACGCTAGTTACCGGGCCGGACATCATCTTCTTCTGGGTGGCCCGGATGGTCATGGCTGGATACCACTTCCTGGGCGAGCGGCCGTTTCAGACGGTCTACCTCAACGGCATGGTCCGCGACCCCCTGCACCGGGCGTTCTCCAAGTCCCTGGGCAACGGGATTGATCCGCTGGAGGTGGTGGAGCTCTATGGCGCAGACGCACTGCGGTTCACGATGGTGGCGGGAGCAGCACAAGGAACCGACATCATCATGGATCGCGGCGATCTAGAATCCACTTTCGCGGTGGGCCGCAATTTCGCGAATAAGCTGTGGAACGCCGCTCGGCTCATCCTGGCCAACCTGGACACGCTGCCGACCGCGGTCACTGCCCTGGACCCGGCCCAGTTCGAACTGGCCGATCGATGGATCCTGTCGCGCTGCCAGCGGGCGATCGATGAGATCGGCGACGCGCTGGATCGCTTCCGATTGAACGAGGCGGCGAACCTCATCTACCACTTCGTGTGGGACGAGCTCGCCGATTGGTACCTCGAGCAAGTCAAGCCTCGCCTCTACGGGAACGCACCGGGCGGAGAGGTAGCCCGGGGCATTCTCAGCTACGTGTTGGAAACCGTGCTCCGGCTGCTGCACCCGTTGATGCCGTTCATCACAGAGGAGTTGTGGCGGCATTTGCCCGGGGAACGGGAATCCTTCTTGGCCGGGGCGGCGTGGCCCAAGTCCAACGGCGCGTTGCTCGACACGGAGGCGGAAGACCAGTTCGCCCACGTGCAGGCACTGGTGAGTGCGGTGCGCGGGATGCGCGCCGAGTACGGCGTGCCACCTGGCAGGACGGTGCGGACCGTCGTGCAGCCGGCGAGTAGCGCCGCGCTTCAGGGATTCAACGCCGAGCAACGTACCATCGAGCGTCTGGCAAAGATCTCGCAGCTCTCCGTGGCTGGCGGAGCCGGAGGTATCGGAGCTCACGCGGTGCTGCCGGACGGGTCAGCGGTCTTTGTCCCCCTGGGAGATGCCATCGATGTGCGCCGTGAGTGTGAGCGCCTAGCCACGGAGCTCGAGCGGTTAGACACCCAGCTCACCGCGGTGACGAACAAGCTCGCCAACCAGCAGTTCGTAACTCGGGCGCCCGCCGACGTGGTGGAGCGCGAGCGGGAGAAAGAGCGGTCGTGGCGCGAGCAGCGCAAGACCCTCGCCGCCAAGCTGCGCTCCTTGGGCTGCTAGCAGCCCTTGGCATCGCCTGCGCGGTGGTGCAGGAGCCGCCAGGCGGCCCTCCTGACTTCACACCGCCGGTCATCGTCGCGATCACGCCAGACTCCGGCGCCGTAGCCGAAGAGTTGGACGACCCACTGCGGATCCAGTTCGACGAAGTGATCAGCGAACAATCGGGCGGTGGCCTCGCCAACCTGGTGCAGCTGTCCCCCCGGGTCGAGGAGCTGAAAGTCTCGTGGAAACGCATGGCCGTGACGATCGAGCCGAAAGGCGGGTGGCGTCGCGGCGTGGTGTACCACGTGGTGCTGTTGCCCGGGATCGCTGACCTGCGGAACAACCAGACCACGGAAGGCCGCACCGTCGTTATCTCCACCGGTGGAGCGATCCCCGACACACGCCTGACAGGCACCGTGCTCGACTGGGAGAGTGGGCAGGTGGCACGCAACGCAGTGGTCGAAGCAGTCCTTCTTCCGGACTCCTTGGTGTACTTCACCCAGTCGGACTCCATCGGGGATTTCGCCCTCGGTTCCATCCCCCGTGGCACCTATCTAGTCATCGCCGCGGTAGACGGGAATTCCAATCGCCAACGGGAGCCTCGCGAGCCGTTCGATTCCGTAACCGTCAGTCTCGACTCCGTCGCGGCGCACGTCTTCTGGACCTTCACCCACGACACGCTAGGACCACAGATGCGGCAGGCCACCCTAGTGGACAGCGTGACGTTTCGCGTGGAGTTCAACCAGAAGCTGACGCCTGGGGCACCAGACTCCGAGGCCGTTCGGGTGTGGGCCCTGCCTGACACGACCCCGGTGGCCATCGCGGCAATCTGGCAGGAGGCCACATGGGACTCGGTCACCGCGGCACAGGCAGCTGCGGCCGACACTGGGGCTGCGGCGGATACGGCTGGGGTGGGGGCAGATACGGCAGCAGTGGGCGGGAGACAGCGGCAGAGGGCGGCAGGGGCGGACACGCTTCGGGCGGCGGCAGAGGGCGGCAGAGTCAGGCAGCGGGTGGCAGAGGAGGCGCTGCAGCAAGACACGGCGGTGGTTCAGGCCGACACGAGCCGCATTGCGAGTCTGCTGGCTGAGCGACCGCGGCTCAGCGCCATCTGGTACGTGCGGCTGCTCCAGCCGCTGGCACCGGGTGCCCGTTACCTGGTTGAAGGACGGGCGCAGAATCTCTCCGGTGTGACTGCGGAATCCCTCACCGTGCTCACCACGCCGGCACCGCAAGACTCGACATGAACGACCGGCGCCGATCCCTCCCCGCGGTGAGTACCCTCCTCGAGCAGGCGGTGGACGCCGGCCTCACCACTCGCGCTCCCCGGAGCGTCGTGGTGGACGCCATCCGTGCCACGCTACAACAGGCACGCCAGCGGAGCGGTGAGCCACCACCGGAGGGATGGCTCGCCGCCGTCGAGCAGCGGGTCATCGAGCAGAGCCGTCGTTCCCTGCGGCGAGTAGTCAATGCCACCGGAGTCATCCTGCATACCAACCTTGGTCGCGCGCCGCTCGCCCGGGCTGCCAGGCAGGCTGTGGATGCTGCGTTGGGCTACAGCGCCCTCGAATTCGACGTCGCGGCCGGCACCCGGGGCTCCCGGCAGGCCCACACCCGCTCCCTGCTGCAGCAACTCACTGGAGCGGAGGATGCGTTGGTGGTTGTGAACGCCGCAGCGGCGGTATTCCTGGTACTCAACACCCTCGCGGGTGGTGGCGAGACTCTCGTCTCACGGGGCGAGCTCGTCGAAATCGGAGGCCGCTTCCGGATTCCGGAGATTCTCTCGAAGAGCGGCAGCATTCTCGTGGAGGTCGGCACCACCAACCGCACGCGCCTGCGTGACTACGAACTCGCCATCAGCCCCCGCACGCGGCTGATCCTCAAGGTCCATCGCTCGAACTTCCAGCTCACCGGCTTCGTGACCGAAGCCTCCACCGCGGAGCTCGTGGCGCTGGGCCGCGTCCGCGGCATCCCCGTCGTCCACGACGTCGGCAGCGGACTCTTGATCTCACTGGAAGAGTATGGGCTTGGCGGAGAGCCCCTGGTGCAGCACAGTGTCGTGGCGGGAGCGACCGTGGTGTTTTCGGGAGACAAGCTCCTGGGGGGCCCGCAGGCAGGAATCATCGTGGGGCCGCGGGACGTGGTTAGTCGAGCCGGGGGCAACCCCATGGCGCGGGCCCTTCGGCCGGACAAGACGACCCTGGCCGCGCTCGAGGCGACCCTGGCGCTCTACCGGGACCCCGAGCGCGCCCTCGCCGAAATCCCGGCTCTGACAATGCTGACTGCTGAGCCACGCGCCCTCAAGCGGCGGGCGCGTCGGCTGGCTCGCCGGATTCCCGGAGCTAACACTGCACCCGGCACCTCGGCCGTGGGAGGGGGAGCGTTCCCCGGATGCGAGCTCCCCACCACTCTCGTCACTGTGGCGGTCGAGTCATGTGAGGCGTTTGTGGGCGCCCTGCGGCAACATGATCCCCCTGTGATTGCGCGGACCAGCGAGGACCGGGTCGTATTCGATGTTCGCACGCTGGGCGATGACGAGGTCGCCGTCGTCGCAGAGGCAGTCCGGCAGGCGAGGGAGAAGGCGTAGCTGGCTCAGAGGGGCGGCAGGGGCCGNNAGGCGTAGCTGGCTCAGAGGAGCGGCAGAGGGGCGGCAGGGGCCGGCAGAGGGAGGGAGAGGGAGGCAGAGGCCCGCAACAACTTACTAGATGCTGATTGCGAATTGGCGACCTCGGTGCCAGATTCCGCGACGCAACGGAGCGCTATTCCTTATACTTAGTTTCTACTAGGCTTTGCCTGCCGCCCCCTCTTCGGTTCTCGGGAGGTACCTTGGCACGTTTTTCCACCACGCTCGCGGCCGCCGCTTGCACGATCGCATCGGCAGTTTCCGCGCAGGAACCACCGACCATAACCCCTATTGCCTACGGCGAGACGGTAACCAACTACCTGGCGTCCAGCGACCCGGCTTTCCAGGATTCATCCCGCTACAAGCTGTACGTGTTTGAGGGGCAGGAGGGCGATTCCATCACGGTATTTCTCTCGTCGCCGGACTTCAACGCGTACCTCATCCTCGCGGATGTCGATGATAACGTCCTGGCCGGCGATGACGACAGTGCCGGCGGCTGCAATGCTCATGTCACGTCGGTGCTCCCGGTCACCGGGCAGTATGTCATTCACGCCGCCGCGGCGACTGCTGGAGAGATCGGACAGTTTCAGCTCACGCTGATGCAGGGAATGTTGCCGCCGGGAGGCCCGGCGGGGTGCCGCGGCTTCCTGGGTCACATCGGCATCCTCTCGCTGGGCGATTCGGTGCAGCAGACGTTCACGTCCGGCGATCCCATGCTGAGTGACTCGTCGTACTACCACGTGTGGCTGCTCCCAACCACCGGCGGTAGCCCGTTCACCGCCGACGTCATGTCGGATGCGCTGGACGCGGTGCTGATACTGGTGCGCGGTATTGCTGACATAGTGGAAGTCGATGATGATGACGGCGGCGCTTGTAACCCTCGCATAGTACACACGCCCACGGAGCAGCGGCCGTACCGCCTCGTGGTGAGAACCCGAGGGAAGCGCCAGGAGGGAGCCTACACGCTGCTCGTGACGGCAGGTACGAAGCCGATAGTCCAGGATTCTCCGTGTCAGAGGGGCGCAGGAGGTTCTTCTCCCGACCACGACTAACCCGCACTTGGCTATGCACGTTGCCGTCCTCGCCTCAGGGAGTGGTACCAACCTGCAGGCGCTGCTGGATACCTGTCAGGGTCGCGCTCCGGCCCGTGTCGTACTCGTCGCTAGCAACAAGCCGTCCGCCCGTGCCCTCGAGCGGGCCCGTGCTGCTGGCGTGGCGACCGCCGTGATCGAGGATCCAACCGACGGGCAGAAGATGATCGAGCTGTTGCAGGCGCATCAGGTAGAGCTCGTCGTGTTGGCCGGCTACCTGAAGCTCGTTCCAGAGTCCGTCGTCGAGGCATATCGCGACCGGATGATCAACATCCATCCCGCACTGCTCCCGTCTTTCGGCGGACACGGTATGTACGGACACCGCGTTCACGAAGCCGTACTGGCGTCCGGCGCCACGGTGTCGGGAGCGACCGTCCACCTGGTTTCGGCCGAGTACGACAAGGGGCCCATAGTGGCACAGTGGCCCGTTCCGGTGGCGGCGGACGACACTGCTGAGTCGCTCGCGGCCCGGATACTCAAAGTCGAACACCAGTTGCTGCCGGCGGTGGTGCTAGCGGCGGCGCGGGCCGGTCGCGTAGTGCGGCTGGTGGGCCGAAAAGGGGGCTTTGACGGATGCGAGCAGTCACGCTCGGTCGCCGAAGGCCTCGTTTCGACTTGATCTCGCGAGCCAACACCTACTGAAGGAGGAACGGTGCCGCGTGCGCTGATCTCTGTATCTGACAAACGTGGCGTGACGCAATTCGCGCGTGAGCTGGCGGCCATGGGGTGGGAGATCGTGTCCACCGGTGGCACGGCGCATGTGATCACCCAGTCCGGGGTTGCGGTCACCGGCATTGAGGAAGTCACGGGCTTTCCCGAGATCATGGATGGGCGGATCAAGACCCTCCATCCAGCGGTGCACGCCTCGGTCCTCGCCCGCCGCACCTCGGAGGCGCACATGAGCCAGCTCGAGGCTCATGGCTTCGCCCCCATCGACCTGGTGGCAGTGAATCTCTATCCCTTCCGCGAGACGATCGGGATACCGGATGTGAAGTTCGAGGAGGCCATCGAACAAATCGACATCGGCGGCCCGTCGATGCTGCGGTCGGCCGCGAAGAACCACGCATTCGTGCTGGCGGTGGTGGATCCGGAGGACTATGAGCGGGTGCTCGCTGCCCTGAGGGAAAACGCGGTGTCCGATGAGCTCCGACTTCAGCTGGCCGCCAAGGTCTTCAGTCACACCTCCGCGTACGATGCGGCCATTGCCCAGTACCTTGCCAAAGGCGAGGAAGACCTGCCGGCGATGATGGGCCTCGCACTGGAGCGAGTGCAGGCGCTGCGGTACGGCGAGAATCCGACCCAGCGCGCGGCCCTCTATGTCACGGGAGAAGGCCGAGGGTTTGACGAGATGTGCCAACTCCACGGGAAGGAGCTGTCATTCAACAACTTGCTGGACATTGAAGGCGCCACTTCCGCCGTCGCTCCGTGGCCCGATCGCCCCGCCTGCGCCGTCATCAAACACACTACACCGTGCGGGATCGCCGTCGGCGCCACGCCGGAGAGCGCATACCGCCGGGCCCTCGCCACCGACCCCAAGTCGGCATTCGGATCCGTGGTGGCGTTCAACACGGTGGTGGATGCGGCAACGGCGGAGGCGATGCATGATTTGTTCGTCGAGGTGGTCGTCGCACCGCGCTTCCATGACGATGCGGTCGCTGTCTACAAACGGAAGAAGAACCTCCGCGTGGTGGAACTCCCACTTGCCGACAGCCGGCCGGCGCTGGATTTCAAACGGGTGCGGGGTGGGTTCCTCGTGCAAGACCGGTTTGCGGCTTCCCACGACGAGTCAGAGTGGAAGACGGTCACCAAGCGGGAGCCGACGGAATCCGAATGGTACGATCTACGTTTCGCGTGGGCAGCCGTTGCCAGCGTGAAGTCAAACGCGATCCTCTTGGCCAAAGATGAGGCGGCGATCGGTATCGGAGCCGGCCAGATGAGCCGGGTCGACGCCGCCTTCCTTGCGGTCCACAAGGCCCGCGACGCCGGGCATCAGACGCAAGGAGCCGTCCTCGCCTCCGATGCGTTCTTCCCCTTTGCCGACGGCGTCGAGCAGGCCGCCGAGGCGGGCATCTCGGCAATCATTCAACCGGGCGGCTCCGTCCGTGACCAGGAGGTCACCGCCGCGGCGGACGCTCACGGGATCGCCATGGTGTTTGCGGGACGACGTCAGTTCCGACACTGATGCGAGGGCAGAGGGCGGCAGGGGCGGCAGAGTACGTCTTCCATCCTTGGGACAGCGATGACCGACCAACCCCGGGGCCAGTCCGTCACGGATAGCGGGATCGAGGTACGCGCCGAAGGACCACCGTACCTTGTGGCGGCACTCGTGTCCGTCGCGGTGCTGGCGCTCTACGTCGCAACGATTGCGCCGAGCACCCAATTCTGGGACACCTCCGAGTACATCGCGGCCGCCAAGGTGCTGGGTATACCTCATCCCCCCGGGAATCCCCTGTTCGTGATCCTGGCGCGCGTGTGGGGAGAAATCCCCATGGTGGCCCACTACGCCCTCCGCATAAACCTGCTGTCTGCGGTGGCCAGCGCTCTCGCCTCCGGGTTTCTCTTTCTGGTGGCCGAGCGGTTCTTGCGAGAGATCGTTCCCCATCCGCGCTGGGCGCGGCTGAGCGCAGCTTTCGGCGGTGTCCTGGTGGGCGCTACCTCGTTCACCGTATGGAACCAGTCGGTGGTGAATGAGAAGGTCTACACGCTGAGCTTGTTGTCCATCGCCCTGGTGCTGTGGCTAGTGGTTCACTGGGGAGACCAACCAGCCGGTGAGCGGCGAGATCACTGGTTGTTGCTCATCGTGTATCTAGTGGCGCTCAGCGCGACGAATCACTTGATGGGTCTCCTGGCGATCCCGGCACTCCTGATCTACGCGGAAGCTGCGGAGGCCGAGGACAACCTCTGGGAGCGCTTGTTCGGTGCGGCCGGGCTCCTTGGGGCTGCCGGAGTCGCCGGGTACCTGGGGCTCCGCTGGTGGGACGATCACGCAGCTACTGCCTATCTGGTCCTATCCGTCCTCCTCTTCGCCGGCACACTGTGGCTGGGGTTCCGTCTTCATGCGAGCCAACTCGTGCGGATGGGTCTGGCACTGGCCAGCGCAGGAGTCGCCCTGCTGTTCGCCGTTGGAGCGTGGCCCGATCGCCAGCCCCTGCCAATGTTGGCCGCCATGCTGCTGCTAGCCCTACTCCTCACGTTCGCATTCCGCTCGGGCAACGGAAGGCCCGTCTTGATGGCTCTCGGGGTCGTCGCGGTGGGTGTGAGCGTGTGGGCCGTCTTGCCGATCCGGGCTAGTCACTTCCCGGCGATCAATGAAGGCGAGCCCACCACACTCGATGCCTTCCTGGCCGTGCTGAGCAGGGAGCAGTACCAGAAGGGGCCTTTGATTCCACGACAGGCCGAGTTGTTGTGGCAGTACGCGAACTACATCCAGTACTTCACGTGGCAGTTCGCCAACGACTGGGGACTCCGGGCCCGCGACCTGCTGGCACTGTTGTTCGCCGGGCTGGGGATCGCCGGCGCAGTTCGACACTGGCAGCGGGACCGGCGCGGGGCGCTGGCAATGACGGCACTGATGGTGACCGTCACCTTGCTGCTCGTCTTCTATCTCGACTTCAAGTACGGCTATTCCGTTCGGCCGGGCGAGAATCTCCTGCGGGAAGTACGCGAGCGCGACTACTTCTTCATTGCGTCGTTCCAGCTTTGGGGCATCTGGGTGGCCCTCGGACTAGGCACCATCCTGGAGGCCGCGGCGCGGGCACTCCCCAAGCGGATCCATGTCACCCGCCGCTGGGCCTTGTGCGCACCACTCCTCCTCATCGCTCTCATACCGTTCTGGGGCAACCGCCTGACGGCATCGCGCGCCGACGAGATGTTCCCCAGAGACTTCGCCTGGGACCTCCTCCAGTCGGTTGAGCCGTACGCGATTCTCATCACCGCAGGTGACAACGACCAGTTCCCTTTGTGGTACATGCAGGAGGTCGAAGGCGTGCGGCGCGACATACTCGTTGCCAACACGTCGCTGATGAACACGCTGTGGCACACTCGGCAGCTCAAGCGCCGCGAGATCTTCCCCTTCGACTCGGCCAACGCGATCCCGTTGTACCGGGATCGCACATGGCCGCGACCCACGGAACCGCCCCTGAGCCTGAGTTACGAACAGATCAACGCGCTGCCAGCCCTGCAGCGGACGCCGGAAGGAAGGCTCTTCAACATCGGTGGGCTGCGCGTGGCGTTGCCGGAAGTGCTCGAGCGTCAACAGATCGTCACGCTCTGGCTGATCCGCGAGAACCTGGGGAAACGACCCATCTACTTTTCCCACACCGCCGGTGGGCAGCCTGACGTTCTGGGACTCACTCCGTATCTGCTGGGTCAGGGGCTGGTGCGAAAGCTCATGTCGGACACTATCGAGGCGCAGGACGGAATCGTCGCCATGCGTGGGTTGGGGTGGGTCGATACGGAACGGAGCAAGACTTTGCTGTTCGATCTCTACCATGCAGAGAGCGCGGCACGCGAGCGTCCCCGTGGGTGGGTGGACGAGCCGTCCCAGGGCGTTCTTTCGCTATACGCTCTCCTCTACGCCAGTATGGGAGAGCATCTCGCGCTGCAGGCGCTCACGTCAACGGTGACGGCAGCAGACACCCTCAACGCCGCCAAGGCCTCACAGCTGGCTGAGCGGATGTTCCGACAGACGAGCGTCTATAGGTGAGAATTCTGCAGCTCGCAATTCGCAGTTCGCAATCCGAGGCGGGCCCTTGCGGCCGCCGAGCGGCAAACGCGTTGCGAATTGCTAATTGCCAATCTCCACCCCTACCACAAGGCTCCGCCCCGGAGCCGGCTCGAAGAACCTTCCGCCCCGGGCATTGACCACGACTGATCCGGCGTACCGCTGGTCGAACACATTGAGGACGCTGACGAAGGGCGCGATACGCCAGTTGCGCACTCCACCTTCCCAGCCGACTCGCACACTGGTCACGAGCCATTCCGCAGCTTCGGTAGTATTGGCATCGTCCACGTAGAACGACGACGTGTAGGTGTTGTCCACCGCCGCCCAGACACCGCCGAAACCGTCGGCCCGTACGGACCAGTGCAAGCGGTGACGGGGAATGCCGGGAATCTCATTCCCATCAAACGTGTCGTCCGTGGTTCGGAACTCCTCGAATCGATAGTCGGCATAGGTGTAGGCAACGATGGCGGCGACGCCAGCAGGCAAGCGCACCTCCGCGAACGCCTCGAGGCCTCGACGGCGCGCTGAGCCCGCGTTGCGGAAGTACTGCCGGCCCGGCTCGGTGACGGACTCGAACGGTATGAGGGCGTCCCGCACGTCCACTTGAAAGGCCGCCACCGAGTACCGCAGCCTCCCGTCCGGCGGGCGCCCCCGGAAGCCGACTTCGTATTGCACGGCACGCTGGGGTGCGAGATCCAGATTGAGACCGCCACCGCCCTCGGGGCGGTTGACCAGTTCCGTCGTCGTCGGTGTCTCGAAGGTGGTGCTCACGCTGGCGTAGGGAACGAAGGCGGGTGTGAGGCCGGCCGTGATGCCGCCGGATGCAGACACCGCGTCCAGGACCCGATCGCCCGATTGATCGCCGTTCGACAGCAGCCGGTCGTCCACCACGAGGCTCACGCGGTCATAGCGCGCCCCAGCGGTGAGGAAAAGCCGGGAGCCCAGCGCCACTACACCCCGGACAAACGGCCCGATCTCGGCCACGCGCTCGAACTGATCCAGCGTCGTCTGGGTCCCATCGAGCGAGCGGTTGAGCCGATCGTCCCGCTGCCACTGGGCGTCCACTCCCAGCGTGACGACGGGCACAGTAGGGAGCCCGCTCAGCGGCAGCGTCGTACTCGCCCGCACGCCGTAAGTCCACCGATCCAAGTCGATGGTGGCGAACGGCAGTGGCTCCTCCAGATCCCGCCGCAGCCCGAACACGGCTACATCGACAGCCCCTCCCTGGGGCAGCTCATGCCTCAGGGCCATTCCGCCCTGAACCTGTGTGACCATCTCGCGGGCGCCCGTCGCAACGTTCCGGGGAGCTGCCTGAATAGGCAGGGTATCCATCTCGGTCTGGGTCAGTGCACCGGGGTTCAGCGCCTCCGGGCGGTGCGCCACGTGACCCACCACTGTGAGGCGCGTGCGTGGTGACACTGGCTGTGCGACGCGGAAACTGAAGCGGCGCAGGTCAGCCGAGCTGTGCTCGCGGTGGCCGTCGGTGGTCGTCCACGAGGCCACCGCCCGGGCGGAGCCGGCACCCATCGGCGCGGCGACGCTAACCAGGCCCTTGCGGAACTTGTGCGCTCCGGCCGTCAACCGCACCGTCGACTGCAGGTTGGCTGGCCGCTGACTACCGGTGGTCACACTAATCACCCCGCCAGATGCGTTGCCGTACAGGCTCGATGACGCACCCCTCCAGATCTCGATGCGTTCCACATCGCCCAGCTCCAGGTTGGTGAGCTGCCCCTGCCCGTCGGGTAGCGTTTGAGGGATGCCGTCGAGGAGTATCTTGACCCCGCGAACGCCGAATGCGGAGCGAGCGCCGAACCCACGGACCGCGATCCGCTGATCCAACGCGTAGTTGTACCGGTTCGCCACCACCACTCCCGGAATGATGGCCAAAGCCTCATCCAAGCCATCGGTTGCGCGACCCCGACGCAGTTCCCGCTGATCGATGCTCGAGATGGAGTAGGGCAGCGCGGCCAGGGCGGCCTCGGTGCGAGTCACCGTGACAGTGACCGGGTCCAGAACGGCCCGGGGAAGCGAGTCCTTAGTCGTCGAATCGCGGGCAGGTCGCTGTGCCGCCGCCGCTGCGGGCATTGCGAACCACAGGAGGAAGGCGGTCACGACCCGGCCCCACCGGGACACGAAGGGCGGTAGAGGACGGGAGTGCCGCCAGTCAGCCTCGCTCATAGTACCCAAACCTAGTGGAAGGTATCCGGAGTTCCGCTAGTGGCAGGCCGAATCCCCCGGTTTCCCCTTCTGCCAGCCTCTACCGCCCTCCTGCCGCCCCTGCCGCCCCCTCCCGCTCGCAGTTCCCTCCTTGCCCCGCACCGCTTAGGACCGTAGCCTAGTCAGAGTCCGCACGAGGGGTCACGAAGGGCGCCGGCGAACAATCCACTGATGCCATCCATACTCTATCGTCTGTGCGAAGCCCTCCTACCTGACTACGAGGTCGAGCGCGAGCTGGCGACGGGGGGCATGGGCACGGTGTTTCTAGCCCGGGACGTGGCGCTCGATCGCATGGTCGCCGTCAAGATCGTGCGCCCGGAGCTGGCGACGGCCGATGCCACTGAGCGGTTTCTCAACGAAGCCCGCGTCCTCGCCAACCTCAACCACCCCAACGTCGTTCCGGTCCACCGCGCGGGAGAAGCCGGCGGGCTTTCCTACTACGTGATGGATTATGTCGAGGGAGAGACGCTGCAAGACCGCCTGCAGCAGGGCCCCCTCTCAGCGCAGGAAGTATTGAAGCTCGGGCGCGACTTGCTGGACGCCCTGGAGGCGGTGCACGGCCTCGGAATCGTTCACCGGGACATCAAGCCGAGCAACATCTTTCTCATACGTGGCCGGGCCCTCCTCGCCGACTTCGGCATCTCGCGCTCGTCGGGACCGCAAACCTCCTCCGACTCGGGCGTCGTCCGTGTGAGGGGCACACCGGGCTACATGCCGCCGGAACAGGCATTCGGCTGGAGCCTGACGCCGCGCACCGATATCTACGCCACCGCCATGGTGTTGTACGAGGCTCTGACCGGTCGCCACTGGGAGGCGCTGCACCCGGACCAGCACGGCGATTGGTCCGGTGTGCCGGGGAGCATGGCACGGATCCTCCGGCGGGCGTTGGCTTGGGAGCCCGCTGATCGCTGGCCCGATGCAAGGACATTCCGCCGAGCACTGTGGAAGACTCGCACCCGGAAGTACAGGCGTCGGACCCTCCTGCTCACTGTGTCGGGGCTGATCGTCGGCGCGTTCGTGGCGCAGTTCCTGTTCGCTCCGGGGGGCACTCCACCGGCTGATCTGGCTGTTCTGCCGTTCAAGGTGGAGGGCGACCTAGACAGCACCGTGGGAGTGGACCTCGCCGTGGCCACACAAGCGAGTATCAGCCTAACGGACCTCGTGCCGCTTCCCTTCACCACGGACATCCAACCGGACGATGCGATACGTGGCACGCCGGCACAGCTCCTCGAGCAGCTCAACGCACGCTTCTATGTGGACGCAACAGTAAGCCGAGAGCAGAACGAGCTGGTGGTCAAGCTGCGGGTCNNCGGACGGCCCTCCGCTGGAGGCCGGTGAAGTGCGCGGGGGGATGACGGATGAAGGGGATCTGGGCTGTCAGCTGGGGCTGGAGGTCGTGCGCTTCATCGATCCCAATCGCCTCGACCAGTACCGCTGCATCCTCAGCGGAACCGAAGCCCAGGCGGTGAGCGCATGGCTCGATGGCGAGAGGGCGTTTCGGAGCCAGGACTGGCGAGCTGCCGCGGGCCACTTTGAGCAGGCACTGTCCCTGGATTCCAGCTTCGCCCTGGCGAAGTGGCGTTTGTTTGTCGCTAGTCGGTGGCTGCGAATCCACTCCTTCTGGCGAGATCTGGAACAGCTCTACACCGAGCAGCGCCATCAGTTGGGGGAAATCGACAGGATGCTCCTCGACGCCTGGCGAACGCCGCTGGGGCACGAGCAGTTCGCCAAGTACGAGAAGGCGGTGACGAAGTATCATCGCGATCCTTACGCCTGGCTGCTCTACGGTGCCGACCTGCACCACCGCGGCCCCCTCGTGGGCATTCCACTCGATAGCGCTGCCGCGGTGCTCTTGGCAGCCACGCAGCGGGATTCCTCCCTGGGCCCCGCCTACATGCAGCTCTCGTGGGCGTTGATCCAACTGGGTCGGCGAGAGGAGGCGCGCCAGGCCGTTGACCGACTGTTAGCCATAGCAGGGCCCGAAGCCATCGTGGACCCGGTGGACCCGCGCGTCTTCCTGTGGGCCTACTTCGAGCGGTTCGCCCCCGACACTGCGTTGGCAGCACGCGCACAATTCGTCGGCGGTGGCACCTGGACGGAGACGCAGGAGGAGATCTCCACGAAGGCCGTGGGTTGGGCATCATCATTCAACCTGGCTCCGACTCAGGCTGAAGTCGCGGCTGCTTTGATGGAGCTGCCTGCCGTGCCGGATTCGCACCGGGCTAACGCCCACCAGAGGCTCGCCCTGGCCCTCTTCGCATTGGGACGCCTCTCAGAAGCGTTCACGCATTTCGACTCCGCAGCAGCCATCTATGGCACCAGAGAAGTCGAGTTGCAGTCCGCCCAGTGGCGTGTGCTGCCGGGCGCGTTTGGCATGCAAGGTGTGGACACAGGGGAGGTCTCCAGAGGTCGAGCCCTGTTGGAGGCATTCGCGGAAAGCTCAGACCTGGGGTTGCGCGCGGCCTGGACGCTCGCCCTCGAAGCCGATGCGAGAAACGACCCGGTGGCGGCCAACAGGTGGTGGGCACGCGTGCGTCAGAGATCAGGTGACGCGGCACGGGATTTCGGACTGTTTCTCGAAGCGGTAAACGCCGCGAGACTCGGAGACCACTCGCGAGCGGTTGCCCTATCGGAACCGCTGGTGCCATACGACGCGGAGGCCGCGGGTCAGACCGATCCGTTCTTTCGTGCCGGCATCTACCTCAAGCGCGGCGAATGGCGAACTGAGTCAGGGGATCGAGACGCGGATGAGGAGTGGCTGTGGTACCAAAACACCGACCTGATTGGATGGCCGTCTGGCGCGCTCCACGCGGGAGAGGTCGACTGGGCGTTCGGAACCTACGCCCGGTTCCTCCGGGGACGCGCTGCACTGGAGCGGCGCGACAGGGCCGGCTGTGAGAATCTCGATCGCGTCCGTGAGCTGTGGGTCAACGCCGATCCCGGGCTGCAGCCCCTGGTCGACCAGGCCCGCCAGCACCATTCCCGGAGCTGCCGGTGATCTCGTGCCGCACGCTGGGCCCGGTGGAGGTGACGATCGACGGCGGCGCACCTCCGCCGGAGCTCCTGTGGCGTAAGAACCTGGCGCTCCTCGTTTACCTCGCCCGCTCACCGAAACGCACCCGCACCCGTGACCATCTCATCGGACTGCTCTGGGCCGACAAACCCGAGTCGTCGGCGAGGCACTCCCTGCGAGAGGCTATCCGCGTCCTGCGCCGCATCGTGGGGGAAGAGCAACTCCAGACAGAGCACGGTCAGGTGCGGCTGGCTAACGATGCCGTGCGACTCGACACCGACGAATTCCTCAGCCTTGAGAGTGCTGGGGATTGGAGCAAGGCGGCTTCCCTGATCGGCGGTGAGTTCCTCGAAGGGTTCAGCGTGCCTGACGCGTCAACCTTTGAGGATTGGCTCGCCGCCGAGCGCCTCGCGTGGCGGCGGCGTGCGGCGAGCGCGTTCGTGCAGCAAGCCGAAGAGTTCCTGCGCCGTGGCAGCATCCGCGAAGCGGCGGACGCTGCCCTCCGGGCGCTGGATCTGGAAGCCAGCTCGGACGCCGGGATTCGGGCTGCCATGAAGGCCCTGGCACTAGCCGGTGATCGAGCCGGAGCGCTCACCAGCTACGAGGAGTTTCTCACCCGGCTGGAGCAACTGGGCACCGCGCCTGATCCAGAGACCAAGGAACTCGCCCAGCGGGTGCGGCGGGAGCGGGAGTGGCGACTTCCCGATGAAGTACCGGTGGATGCCGCGCGCGGGGCAGAATCGCGCCGGGCTCCTCTGGTTGGCCGCGAGGCAGAACTGGAGCGGCTGCTCCGTGTGTTCCAGGACTGCGTGCAGCAGCGCCGCGCCGCCGCCTGTGTGATCGAAGGGGATTCCGGACTGGGGAAGTCACGGCTGGCGGAAGAGCTGCTGGGCCGCGCGCGGCTGGATGGTGCTGCGGCAGCAACGGTGCGGGCGGTGGAGGCAGACCTGCAAGCTCCGTTGAGTGGCATCCTCGGCTTTGCCAGAGGGGGATTGCTGGAGGCGCCAGGCTTAGCTGCTGCGGCCCCACCTGCGCTCGCCGCGTTCGCTGCGGAGGTCCCTGAGTGGGCCGATCGGTTCGGCAGAGGCAGGGCAACTCCATCGCCACTCACCGGCGCGCTCAGTGAGGCGCTCCGGGCGATCACTGAGGAGCAGCCTGTGCTGCTGCTCGCCGACAACGCCCAGTGGCTCGACCGTGACTCCCTGCTGGCGCTGCTCGCGGCGGCGCGGGATCTTGCCGAGTCCTCACTGCTCCTCGTGTTCACTACACAACCGGAGCCCTCCCGCCCCGAGCTGGATGATCTCCGCTCCCGGATCGGCCGCGACACGGCCGGAACCACGGTGGTGTTGCAGCCACTGGCCACCGCCGCGCTGCGACAGCTCGCTCGGTGGGCCGTCCCCACGTACACGGACGCAGAGGTCGACCGCCTGGCCCGCCGGCTGGCTGTCGACTCGGCCGGCGTGCCTCTCCTCGCAGTGGAGCTGCTTCACGCGGTGGCGCTGGGACTGGATCTGGGCACCATCACCGGCGCCTGGCCCGAGCCGTTCAAGACGTTGGACCAAACCCTCCCAGGCGAGCTGCCGGACGCCGTCGTCGCCGCCATACGCGTGGGCTTCCGCCGCCTCACCGGAAAAGCGCAGCAGGTGCTCGCGGCCGCCGCCGTGCTTGGGGACCGGGTGGAGGTCGGGCGCCTGGAACGCTGCACCGGCCAGAGCGGTGACCGGCTATTCTCCGCTCTGGACGAGCTCGAGTGGCAGCGGTGGCTCACGGCGGACCCCCGGGGCTATTCGTTCGTCGCCCGGATCGTGCGCGACGTGGTGGAGCGTGACATGCTGACCGCGGGGCAGCGGCAGCGGATACTCGATGCCGACCTCGGCTGAGGCCCCACTGCCGCTTGCTGTCAGCACACCCCTCACGCATCTTGAGTCCGGAAGCGCGGTGACGTGAGGAATGGTCACTCCAACCTCTACCTGTCCCAAGTGTCAGACCCTACTGCCCGACGGGGCTAGCTTCTGCCCCGGGTGCGGCATTCCCACACCCCCCGGCGGCTATCGGAAGCCCCAAGACGTCGTAACGCGCCGGCTCGCCGAGGGTGAGACCGAGTTCGCGCAGCTCAAGGGAGCGCTCGCCGATCGCTACGTGATCGAGCGGGAGATCGGTCGCGGCGGCATGGCGACGGTCTACCTCGCCCAGGATCTCAAGCACCATCGGAAGGTGGCGGTCAAGGTCCTCCAGGCCGAAATCTCATCATTGATCGGTAACGAACGGTTCCTGCGGGAGATCGAGATCACTGCTCAACTCCAGCACCCCCACATCCTGCCGGTGCACGATTCCGGGGAAGCCGCCGGATTTCTCTACTACGTCATGCCGTTCGTGGAGGGAGAGTCGCTGCGGGATCGCCTCAGCCGTGACAAGCGGCTGAGCCTCGAGGATGCGCTGCAGATCGTTCGGGAGGTGGCACACGCCCTGAGCTACGCCCACTCCCGCGACGTGGTGCACCGAGACATCAAACCCGAGAACATCCTCCTCTCGGCCGGGCACGCGCAGGTCGCAGACTTTGGTATCGCTCGAGCGATCAGCGCAGCGGGGACCTCAACTCTGACCCAGACCGGTGCGGTGATCGGCACACCGGCCTATATGGCGCCGGAGCAGGCCGTCAGTGCTCCCGACGTCGACGGGCGAGCCGATCTGTACGCACTGGCGGCAGTGGCCTGCGAGACGTTGACCGGGACACGCACCGATACGCTGAGCGACAGTGAGGCAGCCGAACAGGCGCTGCTCTCGGCAAGGCCTGACATCAAGCCTTCCCTGGCCCATGCTCTGACTGCGCCCCTTGCCCTGGACCGGGACCGGCGGCCGGCGTCGGTGGACGACTGGCTGGATTCGCTCAAGGCGCCCGAAAGGCGGCTGCCGTCCGTGACCATGCTCGTCACAGCGGCGGTCACCGTGGCGTTTCTGGTAGCCATAGTAGGCTGGTGGATCTTGGGAAGCCGTCCGGCAAGCGCGCCAACGACTCCGACCATTGCGGTGCTGCCGTTCTCGGTCACAGGCGAAGTTGAGGGGATCGACCTTGCCAGCGCGTTGCCGCAGGCGTTCCACGACCAGCTGCAGTGGCTGCCAGAGCACAGCGTATTGAGTCCGGAGCGCGTGCGCAGCGCGATCGTCGACAACTTCGGGACCATCCCCGAGGTCGACACGGCCACCAGCTTTCTCGCTAGCAGGTTCTCGGCCTCGGAGGTGTTGTGGGGCACTGCCCAGGTGACGCCCGCCGGCGAGCTCCGGTTGTCGGTTCAGGTGCGGGAGGGAGTCACGCAGCGCATCGTGCGGAGCGCGGACACCACAGGCATGCTGGACAGCCTTCACGCGTTGGTCAGCGGGATTGTGGTCGAGGCCTTCGCCGAGCACGTGGTGGGTGAGCGCGCTGGGTGGAGCCCGGCACTTCCCCGGGGAATGCAGGCGATCAACGCCTACTACGCAGGAGAGCAGCACTTCCGACGCGGCGACTACAGCGAGGCGATCCGCCGTCTTGACGAGGTGATCGAGCGAGACTCGACCTACGCGCCCGCCTATTTCAAGCGCATGCTCGCGGTGATCCTCCGCACGCAGCCGACGCGGGCTGGGACGGCGATCCGCGATGCCCTGGACGCGGCACGCCGGTACAAAGACGGCCTCGACCCGACCACCCAGGAACTGCTGGAGGGGTACGAAGTCCTGGTGAGCAGAGGAGACGTCCGGGGAGGTCAGGAGGCGTTCCGCAGCGTTGTGGACCAGCATCCGGATGCCGTCGATGCCCGCTTCATCCTTGGCTATCTGAAGGTCAACTTCCCAGCATTGATCGGAACCACGCCCACAGCGGCCCGCCTGGATTTCGAGCAGGTGTACCAACGCGACCCCCTCTTTGCCGCTGCCATCGCACAGCTCGCCCGGACCGCCATCCTTCTGGAGAATCGGGACGACGCGCAGCGGTACATCGGCGAGTACGTGGCCCTCGACAGCACGTCGGAGTGGGCGGAGCTGTTGCGATTGGCCGACACGCTGGTGTTCGGGAGTGATCGGCAGCGGGCAAGTGCCGTTGGCTCCCTCGACGACCGCCCGTCCATCGTGCTGGAGATGATCGGCCTGACTGCCGGAGAGTTTCACCAACCGGGTCAGAACCGCATCGTCGCACACGAGGCGATCAGTACGCTGTGGGAGCGTGCTGCCACGGACTTTGAGCGGCGCGTGGCGTTCCGCATGCAGATGGCGAGTCTCCTGGGCACCGGCCAATCGGCGTCGGCGGAAAGGCTCATGCTCGACGCCCGACGGCGTGGCGTCCCGCGGCAGGAGCTAGACCACTGGACGGTGTTGGCATCCGTGACGGGTGTCGCCACGCTGGGAGACCCTGAGACAGCTGCTGGCCGCTTGCTCGCGCCAGCTGCCGACAGCGCGACGGCGTGGTGGCTGGCCGCGCGCTGGTATCGAGCCCGCGATCCACGCGCCGCCACTGATGCCGTGGAGAAGCTGAGTTCCTGGATCGCCGCCACCGACAGACCGTCACCCCTGGCTCTCAGCCTGCGTGATGACCTCGACGCCGTTGAATTGGCCGTGGCCGGCGATGCGGCCGGCGCGATCGAGAAGTGGCGGGAGGCAACCCAGCGTTACAGCATCGAAGAAGTCCTGTTCGGCCTGGTCGGCTCGCTCTGGCCGCTGCGCCTGGAGCGGGCCCGAGTCGCAGCCGCGTCAGGCGAGTACGAAGAGGTGATCCTCGCTACGGAGCCGTTTGCCCAGATGGCCGGCTTCGTGGATCAGGCCGCCTGGCCGGAGGTATGGCTGCTTCGCGCCGACGCCTACGAAGCCACCGGTGATGCGATCGCGGCCCAAGAGATCAGGGAAGAGCTCGTAGGCGTTCTGAGTGAGGCCAACGGAGAGGGTGCAGTCCTGCGGGATTCCCTGGCGAACTTACTCCCGGGCGGGTAGAGTCCGCCGAACCGCTCAACCACGAATCGGCATTCTGATAGGCATCTCGGCATCTCGTCCCAGCAATCCGTCAGGCCAATGGCGGTCGATGCACGTCCCCGCACCGCCCCACCCAACCACGGAAGGGGATGTAAGGCGATGAAGTCTTCGGCGCAGTTCATCGCACTCATAGCGCTGTGTGGGGCCTTCGCCTCCCCCGGCATCGCGCAGCAGGCTTCCCTGCTCGGCTCGGTGCGAGACTCGATTTCCCGCGAGCCGCTGGAAGGAGTGCAGATCGAGCTTCTTGCCAGGGGTACGGCAGTCGCTGCTGCCGTTACCGGCCGTGATGGAACGTTCACACTCACGGAGCTGGCACCCGGTCTTTACACCTTAGTGGCACGCCGCGTCGACTACCGGGCCCACCGGGTTGACGATCTGGAGATCGCCGTCGGCGAATCGCTGGTCATCGTCATCACCCTGAAACCCCACGCCATCACCATCAACCCGATCGTCGTCAGTGCTTCGCGAACGGAGCAGAAGGCCCTCGACGCCCCGGCCTCGGTTTCGGTAGTAGACGCGCAACAGATCGCGGACCGCACGGCGCTAACGGCCATCGACCACGTGCACGGCGTTCCCGCCGTCGACATTGCGACCACCGGACTCACGCAGCACGAGGTCGTCGTCCGGGGATTCAGCAACGTGGCCTCGGGGGCATTACTTGCCCTGGCGGACAATCGGTACATCTCGGTCCCCTCACTGCGGATCAACGTCTATAACTTCATCCCGACGGCCAATGAAGACGTGGAGCGGATCGAAGTCGTGCGGGGCCCCGGTTCCGCGCTGTACGGCCCGAACAGCGCCAACGGGGTGCTCCATATCATCTCCCGCTCGCCGTTCGACTCCCCGGGCGCGGTGGTGACCCTGGCCGGAGGAGAGCGGTCCCTGTTCCAGGGCTCGATCCGGCACGCCTCCACCTTCGGCCGACGGTTCGGCCTCAAGGTGTCGGCCCAGTACCTCCGGGGAAGCGACTGGCAGTTGGACGATCCTGATGAGCAGTCCAACCGACTGGTCGCGATCGCCCAGGGGGCGGATGAGGACACGCTGCTCATCGGTCGGCGAGATCCCACCGTCGAGCGCCTGGCCGGTGAGGCACGGCTAGATTGGCGCTTGACACCGCAGACCTCGCTCGTGACGTCAGTCGGTGCCAACCTGGCCGCCCGCAATGTGGAGCTAACGCCCCTCGGCGCGGCGCAGGTGCGAGACTGGCGGTACACCTACCTTCAATCCCGACTACGGCACGGTCGGCTCTTTGCCCAAGCGTTCCTCAACCTGAGTGACGCGGGGGACACCTACCTGCTCCGCTCCGGGAACACGGTGACCGACAACTCCTTCATGGCGGTCGCACAGCTGCAGCACGGAACACTGCTGGGAACCCGTGCGGATCTGATCTACGGTCTGGATCTGCAGCGCACTGTTCCCCGCACCGACAGCACGATCACCGGGCGCAACGAGGATGATGACGCGATCAACGAGGCAGGAGCCTACGTTCACGGCGAGGTGACAATCAGCTCGGCGCTCCAGCTCGTCGCTGCTACACGGGTGGACTACCACAACCGCCTCGACGACCTGGTGTTCTCGCCGCGGGCGGCGCTGGTGTACCGAGCGGCACCGTCGCACACCTTGCGGCTCACCTACAACCGGGCGTTCAGCACGCCAACCACCAACAACCTTTTCCTGGATCTGTTCGGCGACTCGGTGCGGGCGCCGACGGGTGAGGCCCTACCCTATGCCGTGCGCCTAGTGGGCGTGCCGCGGTCCGGATTCACCTTCCGGCGGGATTGCGGTGGCCTATGCATGCGCTCCCCGTTCACGCCGGACGACTTGGGTGGTCCCGGCACCTGGCTCCCGGTGGACGCCACCCTGGTATGGCCCGCTGTGGTGCAACTCCTGGCGGCCCGTGGCATCGACATCGCTCCCATTCCGCAGCCCACGGCCGCCGACGTGGCCACGAATCTCGCGCTCATCAGCATCAGTGGCGGTTCCCCCGAGCCTGTGTCCGATGTCGCCAACCTTCCCGTGCTCAGACCTACGATCACGAACGCCGTGGAGTTGGGCTACAGGGCCGCCATCGGTGATCGGGTGACCCTCGCAGTCGATCTCTATCGCACCTGGAAGAACGACTTCGTTAGCGCCGAGCAGGTGGAGACACCGAACGCGTTCTTCGATCCGGTTACGCTGGCGGATTACCTGTCTCGCTACATGCCGCGGGACACGGCGTTGTTCCTTGCCGGTCTGATCGCGAGCGCGCCGATGGGCACCGTCACACCGGAGCAGGCGCGCGACCCCTGGGACATCCTCATCACCTATCGCAACTTCGGAAAGATCACGCAGTGGGGAGCCGACCTCGACGTCGCTGCGTTTCTCACCCCGTCCATAGCACTGCGGGGCACGTACTCCTGGACCAACCGGAACACGTTCGAGGTAGTGAACGCGTCGGGTAAGGTGGACACCATTCCCCTCAATGCACCCGCCAACCGGGGGTCGCTAGCGGGCATCTACCGGGATGAGCGTTTGGGGCTCAACGCGGAGGTGCGAGTCCGGGCGGTGGAGGGCTTCCCGGTCAGGTCCGGTGTGTATGAAGGCGACGTGGAGTCCTACGCAGTGATGGACGCGGCCGCAGGCTACCGCTTGCCGTTCAACCGGAGGCTGACCGTCACGTTGAGCGCGCAGAATCTCGTGACTGCCGTGCGGCGCACGGAGGACACGGTCAGTAGGTGGAAGTTCCGAGCGCACCACCAGGAGTTCATTGGCGCGCCCATGATCGGGCGGCTGGTGACCGTGCGGGTGAGGGCGGAGTTCTAGCTCGCCCCGGCCTCGCGCCTCACCGCAATCAGTGCGGCCACACCGGCGCCAACGAGTGCCCCAGCCGCACCCCACAGGAAATCCAGAACGTCGCCACTCCGATAGGGCAGCAAGCCCTGCGCCAGTTCCATCAGCCCCGCCAGCGAGGCGACGACGCCAACGACCGGCCAGAACCCGCGACGGCTGCCCCGAGGCAGGTTCCAGTAGGCCAACGCACCGAGGCCCAGAAACAGCGCGACATGCACCGCCTTGTCCGAGTTGCCCGGCACGTAGTCGGGAGTGCTGGGCACCGGAGCCAGCATCAGCGCCAGCAAGACGACCAGGTAGCCCGCCAGCACGGTCCGGCGATGGCGTTCGATATCAATCACACTGGTGGAGCGCAGCTGAGATTCGTTTCATCAGCGGCATGCAACGGTGGGTGCCGCAGGGCGCAGCAGTCTGCCGCGGATTGACCGACAAGCGAACGCGGATTGGTGTCGGTGTAGGGGCGTAGCACGCTACGCAACTACAACTCCTCCACACACCGATCCGCGTCCACAGAATCATCCGCGGCCGCGCGAGCCCCCACGGGATCCACCGGTGCGTGCGATATGCAGCGCACTCCTGGGACAGCACACTGGCACCCCGTGCCTGGCGCCGCCCGTGTCGGCGAGCTCAGCCACTCTGTCTGGCCACGATCTTCGCCCAGGTGTCCCTCAGGGTCACGGTGCGATTGAACACCAGGGCGCCCGGGCGGGAGTCCACAATGTCGCTGATGAAGTACCCCTGGCGCTCGAACTGATACCTCGTCCCCGGCGGATCAGCGGCGACGCTCGGCTCAATCCGGCTCTCCTCCACCACGACTACCGATTCCGGATTGAGGTGCTTGGTGAAATCTTCACCCTCCTCCACCTCATCCGGATTGGCCTTGTGAAACAGCCGGTCGTACAGCCGGACCTCAACCGGCAGCGACTGCGCTGCGGATACCCAATGGATCGTGCCCTTGACCTTGCGCCCGTCGGGAGCGGTGCCGCCGCGGCTTTCCGGGTCATATGTGCAATGAAGCTCAACGACCTCGCCCGTTTCAGCGTCCTTCACCACATCTACACACTTGATGAGGTACCCGTAGCGGAGCCGCACCTCGCGCCCGGGGGCGAGGCGGAAGTACTTCTTGGGCGGTTTTTCCATGAAATCGTCTCGCTCGATGTAGAGCGTCCGGGAGAACGGAAGCTTCCGTGATCCCTCCTTGGGGACGTCCCGCGGGTAATACGGCGCATCGAGCTCCTCCACCTGGTCCTCCGGATAGTTGAGCAAGACCACCCTGAGCGGACGGAGCACGCACAGCACGCGGGGAACCCGCTTGTTGAGATCGTCCCGAATCGCGTACTCGAACTTCTCCATGTCGACACGACTGTCCACCTTGGCGACCCCGATCATGTCGCAGAAGTTGCGAATCGCCTCAGGCGTCACGCCCCGCCTCCGAAGCGCTGATATGGTGGGCATGCGGGGGTCGTCCCAGCCGGCGACGTGTCCCTTGTCTACGAGCCGCACCAACCTTCGCTTGCTCAGTACGGTGTAGTCGAGGTTCAGCCGGGCGAACTCGGTCTGTTCAGTCCGAGGAGGTTCGATGCCCGCAGCATCCAGCACCCAGTCGTACAGCTCCCGGTTGTCCTTGAACTCCAAGGTGCATAGGGAGTGAGTGATGTCCTCGATGGCATCGGACAAGCAGTGCGTGAAGTCATACAACGGGTAGATGCACCACTCATCTCCCGTCCGATAGTGATGGGCGTGGCGGATGCGATACAGCACGGGGTCCCGCATCAGCATGTTGGGCTGGGCCATGTCAATCTTCGCTCGGAGAACGTGCGTTCCATCGGGAAACTCGCCGGCCCGCATTCGCTCGAACAAGTCGAGGTTCTCCTCGACGGAACGATCGCGATAAGGGCTCTCCCTTCCTGGCTCCGTCACCGTACCACGGTACTCCCGAATCTCCTTTTCGCTCAGGCTGTCCACATATGCCATGCCCGACCTGATCAGCTTGACGGCGTACTGGTAGAGCTGCTCGAAGTAGTCGGCGGCGTGGAACAGCTTGTCACCCCAGTCGAAGCCGAGCCAACGCACGTCCTGCTTGATCGACTCCACGTACCGAGTTTCCTCCGTCTCGGGGTTGGTGTCGTCAAGTCGGAGGTGGCAGACACCGCCTTCGTTCTCCAGAGCGATCCCAAAATTGAGGCAGCAGGATTTGGCGTGCCCAATGTGGAGATAGCCGTTTGGCTCTGGCGGGAACCGCGTAACGACCCGGCCGCCATACTTACCTGTGCGCTGGTCCTCCGCCACCATGGCACGGATGAAGTCCTGACCCGGCGAGCGAGGACCTTCGCCACCGGCAGGAGTGGCTGCTGCATTGGCGTTGACGTTGTGCGCGTCCACCAGCTATAGACTCCTCATGCTGCGTTCGTCCTGCGATACCGGTCGATCGGCTTGGGGATGCCCCGGCTGGAGTCTGTAAGTTAGCATCCTCGGTCAGCAAGGCGACCTGCCAGTCGCTGGCGCGGGCTGCACCGCTGGACTCACCTGGCGCCCGCTCCCCAGTTCTTTGACAAGCTCAGCAGCATATGAGTAAGTTTGTGCGTGCATCCCGCCTCGTTGGTGAGGTTTCGAGACCGAGCCAGCGCACGGTTGGCCTCCCACACGTCCGCCAAGCCAAGCAAAGTCCTTAGCATGAGAAACGAACTGATCATCAAGCGGGTCCGGTCTGCGAACCTGAAGGATGATGTCGCTTTCCTGTTTGGGCTGCTACGGGTACCGGAGCGGATGGCACAGCTGGACCCCGTGCTCCTCAAGCCCAACATTTTCAGCCGCGAATCGGCGGAAGCGGGCGCCACGACCGACATGCAGCTCCTGGGAACGGTGATTGACTATTTCACTCGTCAAGGGAAGCAGGTGATGGTCGTGGAAGCCGGCGCGAATCAATACGCCCAGTCGCACATGTTCGCCGACCTAGGCCTGTACGAATTCTGTGCCGAGCGGAAAGCCGAATTCGTCAACCTGAATGAATCTCCATCCGAGCCTGTCGAGTTCGAGATACGCGGCAGAAAGCTCACCTTTCAGGTGCCGACTTTGCTGTTGCGACCGCACTTCCTGGTGAATCTGCCGAAATTCAAGACCCACTTGTCCACGCGCGTCTCGTGGGCGATGAAGAACCTCTACGGACTGCTACCCGACAAGGTGAAGTGGATGGGCCATCGGGTAGGAATCCATGAGACCCTCCTTGCGTTGAATCAGCGCTTCCCGGCGCACGCTGTTCTCATGGACGGGATCGTGGCGATGAAGGGGATGGGGCCCACCATGGGGCTGCCGGTACAGAAGAACCTGTTGTTCGCGGCGCCGGACCAGTTCGTGCACGACCTCGGCCTCCTACGCTTGCTCAACATCAGGCATGTGCCACACATCGAGCGCTGCACGGGCGGAAGGCCAATGGAGATCGCATACCAATTCCTCAATGAAGCCGGCGATCCGGTGGAGCCCGCTGAGCTGGGAGTTGACCTTCGCCTACCGCCGCTGGCTTTCAGCCGATTCTTCATAAGGACCAATCAACTCTTCTTCACGCTCGCGCCGTTCATGGAAAAGTTCTTCAATCCGAAGTCCATCCTGAATTTCATGGTCAATCGCCCTTTGGTGGGGCTGGTGAGGAATGTCCAAAAGCTCTTTAGAGTCTGAAGAGCAACCTCGTCAGCACCGTGCCAACCTCATCCTGTTCTTGGCCCTCATTCTGGGCGCTTTTGTCATCACCGAGCTGTACAGGGAGGAAATCGTTGGCTTCGGCAGCGGGCTGCTCACCAAGGTCGATACCGGCGGCTTGTATGTCATTCTCTTCCTGATCTCGGCCATCAGCAGCACGCTCGTACCGCTACCGGTGTGGATCTACGTATTCACCTGCGTAGCGCTGGGATTCGACTACATAACATGCTCCGTGGTCATAGCTCTCGGCTCGACGCTGGGCTCGGCCAGCAGCTATGCGTTGGGGCGATACTTCCGACACGGCCGCTTTCTCGAACGCAGGCTCAACGAGGCGACGCTACAAAAGTGGCAGACACGATCGCGATACGCGCTGGCCGCAGTGCTGCTATTCGGCACCATCAGCCCAACGCCGATGGATCTGATCTACGCGGTGAGTGGGGTACTGCGCTTTCCGGCACTAGGGTTCGTGATGCTGGTGACGACCGGCCGCGTGGTACGCTACGTCGCGATGGGGTACATCTTCTTCGCTCTCGTCTAGTTTGGCCACTTGTCGCCTGTCTCACTCCTCTAGCGCAGCCCCGCCGCCGCTGGCAGAATAGCGAGAGGTCTGGGCACAGCCGGCGTCAGGGCACGCACCGCGAGGCGGCGCCGTACACCAAACCTGAACTTCAGGAATCGCAGCTCACACGAGGTGACAGGATGTCGACATTCACAGAACGCGTGGTCGGTGCAGCCAGGCTCGACGTGCACGTGTATGAAGAGGTCGAGGCCGACCGCACAGCCATGGGCCAGGCGATGGCCGTCGTGGTGCTCTCCAGCATCGCCGCCGGCGTAGGATCGGGTCTTACTCTGGGGAGCCTACTGGCCGGTGCCATCGGTGCCCTGATCGGCTGGTTCATCTGGGCGTTTCTCACCTATCTCATAGGCACCAAGCTCCTGCCACAGCCCCAGACTCGGGCCGACGCGGGCGAGCTGCTGCGCACGATCGGCTTCTCGGCCTCGCCCGGCCTGTTGCGGGTCTTCGGCCTGGTTCCGCTGCTCGGCGGCCTGATCGTGCTCATCGCGGAAGTCTGGATGCTCGTTGCGATGGTGATTGCCGTGCGGCAGGCGCTGGACTACACCAGCACCTGGCGAGCCGTCGGCGTCTGTGTGGTGGGCTGGCTCGTCTTGGTGGCGATCACTTTGGTAATTGGCGGCGGAATACTCGGCCTTGCCGGCTGAGGTGCGGCTCGCCACGACACCCCCGGCCGGTTGGGTAACCCCAACTACTGGATTAGCTTAGAGGTTCAGGAGGGCTAGACCTAACTGGTAAGGCAGCGGTCTTGAAAACCGCCGGGCGCAAGCCCTTGGGGGTTCGAATCCCCCGCCCTCCGTACTCCCCCTCTCACAACAGCTTACCCCGCACCTGAAGCGCGTCCACCGACCCACGTCACCGGGTCGGATGGGCATAACCTTGGGCATATGGCCGCACGCGCGGCTGTCTGAGATCCGTGCTCGGCGTACTAGCCGGTGGCTTCACTCGGTCCTATGCCAGCCTGGCTCGCCGCCCGCCGGATTCCTCCCCAGAGGTGGCAGCGGGGGGGCTGGTTGCGTATTGTGGAAATAGATATACCGTAGGGTGATCGCGTAGCCCTACCCATCCTCCTGGAGGTCGCCGTGGGACGCCCGCGCCTTCCGTGGTCCGCCGCCTTTGCCCTCGTGGTCACCACGCTCCCGCTCGCCTGCGGCCTGACAGAACCTTCGGAAACGGAAGCCGAGTTCTGGGCACGCATGGAAGCGTTCGTCACGGAGCGGATGGACGCCCAGGGCTCCGGATTCGGCATCGCCGTCCTCCACGAAGGCAACATCGCGTATGCTCGTGGGTGGGGAATGGCCAACATCGAGACGGGCGTACCCTTCTCGCCAGATACGCCCAGCGATGCCGCGAGTTTGACCAAGCAGTTCACGGCCACGGCGATCCTGATGCTCTATGAGCAGGAGCTGTTCACGCTGGAAACACCGATCCGTTCCCTGCTCCCGGAGCTTCCGGATGCCTGGGCGGACGTCACGGTGCATCACCTCCTGACGCACCAATCGGGGATTCCCAACTACACCGACATCACCGGAGATGATCCAGCGGCCATCGACGGGCTGACGAACCAGGCCGCCCTGGACCTGGTGCTCGCGAATCCTGCGCTCGACTTTCCGGCCGGTACGAGTACGTCGTACAGCAACACCGGCTACCTCCTGCTCGCGATGCTCGTGGAGCGGCTCAGCGGCGCGAGCTTCGGCGAGTATCTGCGGACCAACATCTTCGACCCGCTCGGCATGAGCTCGACCTTCGTGAACGACGGGTCGACCCCGCATCCGCCGAACGCGGCGCGGCCGTACGACGCGGAGAACCGATTGTACGAGTACACGCTCCACACCTACGGGGCCGGGGGCATCTACACGACCCTGAACGACTACGCCAAGTGGGACCGGGCACTGTACACCGCCGACCTCCTCCCGCAATCCACCCTCGAGCTTGCCTTCAGGGGATACACCGGCGGTGCCAACGACTTCGGCTACGGCTGGATGGTCGGGAACCATCGCGGCTCGAAGTCGCTACGTCACGGCGGCTTCAGCACCGGTATCCTGAACTACGTGGTCCGCGTGCCGGGAAAGCGCTTCACCTACCTCTTCTTCTCCAACGGCGGGGTGTTCGCCAACGACGGCTTCGATACGTGGACCAACGAGCTGATGGAGGAGATCTACGACTACTACCTGTGAGCATCACCGACGCGGGGCGTGCGCGGCCGCGGCTGAGCCATCGGGACAACGGTCGCCGGCTTCAGCGCGCGGGCACCGGTCGCCTGCAACTGAGGAGGTTGCCGTGATCCCACGCTTGCCGATTGTGGCACTCTGCGTGGTGCTCCTAACGGCCGCCGCAGGACGCCTCGGCGCCCAGGACCTCTCGGTCGGCGGCAGACTCGGCGCTGTCGGCGGGGCCGTGTGGTTCGAGGACGACGAATCCAACGATGTCATGCAGCCGAAGCTCGGTCTCCAGCTCGGCGGCGTGGTGGCATACGGATTGGGCTCGATGCTCTCGCTGCAGGCCGAGCTCTGGTTCGTGCAGAAAGGCTGGACCGAGACGCAGGAAGGTGGCGGCCGACGAATGTCGTACCTGGAGCTGCCGCTGCTCCTGGTGGTGGCCGCCCCATGGGGGACCGCTCCCGAGCTGCTCGCGGGTGTATCCGTGGGTCTCGAGTTGGCTTGCTCGGTGACGGGCGTGCCCGACGTGGGGGGCGTGGGCTGCGACGACCCCAGGGTCGAATGGCAGCACAAGAAGGTGCAGTTCGGGACGTGGGTGGGATTGGGCGTGCGGCAGCGGCTGGGCGCGAGCCAGCTCCATGTCCATCCAACTTCTGGGCAATCTCCATCTGACCAACGTGAACCGCGAGGCGCTGCCACGGGGATACACGAGACCGTTCTCCCTCGCCGTGTCGGCCGCGTACCTGATCCCAATCGGAGGAGGGGCACGATGACGCCCCGCATCTCGCAGTCGTCTCCACTTCGGGCGGCCGTGACCGCTGTCGCACTCGCGTCCGCCGGCTGCGGGGAGACGCCGCTCGCGCCGGTGTCGGTGACGCCGGTTCCGGGCCTCCAGGGATTCGAGGCGTCGCTCGACAGCATCCGGGTGGCGCTCCGCATCCCGGGGATGGCTGCCGCCATTGCGCTGGGCGGCGAGGTCGCCTGGGCACGGGGATTCGGCTTCGCCGACGTCGAGCGTGGACGACCCGCCAGCGACACGACCGCGTTCTACTGGGCCTCGGTAACGAAGTCGGTGGCCGCCATCGTCCTGATGCAGTTGGTCGAGGAGGGACGCGTGAATCTCGACGCGCCCATCAGCGACTACGGCGTCACGCTCGAAGCCGACGGGGTGGTCACGGTGCGCCACGTGTTCAATCACACGTCCGAAGGCGTCCCGGGTACGGTGTTCCGGTACAACGGGAGCCGCTACATCCAGCTGGGGACCGTGATGCGGAGGGCGACCGGCAAGACGTTCGCGGAGCTGCTCGCCGAGCGCATCCTGCATCCGCTCGGGCTGCGCCACACGGCCCCCGACGTCAACTTGCTGGCGGACTTCTACACGAGTGGCCTCGAGCGCCAGGCGTTTCTAGCCAACGTCGCGATGCCCTACGAGTTGGTGGACGGCCAGGTCGTCCCCTACGGCCGGCTGCGACACTTCAGCCCTGCCGCCGGGTTGGTGTCCTCCGTGCGGGACCTCGCGCGCATCTCGATCGCGCTGGACAGCGGCCGTTTGCTCGGTCCGGCGGCCATGGAGGAGATGCTGTCACCCTCCATCGAGATCGACGGGCCGAGTAGGACGTACGGTCTGGGATGGTTCGTGCAGCAGCACGCCGGCGTCAAGCTGGAGTGGCATCACGGGCTGGCGAACGGACATTCGTCACTCATCGTCCGCGCGCCCCAGCAGGGGCTCACCTTCGTGATCGTGGCCAACACCAGCAGGTTGACCGGGGCGTACGACATCGGCCGCGCGGACGTTCTGCAAGTCGGGCCCGCCCAACTGTTCGTCGAGTCGTTCGTGCTCGGTGACGATCCACTGCCCGTGAGCAGGTAGGGTGGTCAGCTGCACCACACCCCCTGAAGGCCAGGGCGCCGGACCCCCAAGTGCTAATCCGCAGCAGCGACTCTACTGCGTCGTTGCCTCCCCGTCCGCTGAGATTCCGGCATCCCCGGGTTGCGGATCCCACCGCAGGAGGTTGACAAGCTCATCCCATGTCAGCGCGGCGAACTGGTCTCCCCCCTCCAGTGAGGCCCGAGCGAAGCCGCGCTCGGCACAGGTCTGCCCCGCGTGGAAGTACCAATCAGCGCCGTTCACCCCCAGGTCGTCCCACTCCTGGCACTCCGACTTGCTGAAGTTGTCCTGGCAGTAGGCATTGTTGAGCACATCACTCCAACCCTCGCACGCGCCTACGGATTCGCCACAGGCAGCAACTGCGAGGCTCACGCCGAGCACGAGAACACCTGCGAGTGACAATCGCTCGAGACGCACCCCGAAGCCCGCAGCATTGCATCGCCCTGCAAGGGGAGACTTACCCTCTCTGCTCATCGTACCACCTCCCGGTCGGAAACGCGTCAACGCTTTCCAGTCGGCGATCCGGCGGCCTCGTCGCAGGCGGGAGGCGAAGCGGGATGTCTCGCTAGCGGCGGGACCATCGAGGCCATCGCCGGTTCGACCAAGTTGCCCCAAACATGCCACTCGGCCCCCAGTCCGCAAGCGTGATCCGGCGTGGCCCCTCCGGAACCATCGAGCGCGGCCACTCGCCTCGCCACAGTACCAGCATCCAATGGCAGCGCGGCCGGAGGCCATCACACCATCCGCGTCCTGGCGGTAGAATCAGCAATTCGCAATGAGCAGTCCGGGCTCGAGATCGCACGACCCACGAATTGTGAACTGCGAATTGCATACTGCACCGCGGAGACCGGCGAGAAGCCTCAAGGGACCCGCACCCGAACCTGTAAGCCCTTGTCGTGCCGCAGGGAACGGCCTAGACTGAACCCCGGAGTCAGCGGTCGGGCGGGTTGGCGGTCGGGCGGTCATTCGAAAAGACTGACGCGGCCGTCCGCCCGTCCGACGGACCGCCTGACCGCCCACTTGGAGAGGTGGCCGAGCGGCTGAAGGCGGCGGTTTGCTAAACCGTTATAGGGTTAAGAGCCCTATCGGGGGTTCGAATCCCCCCCTCTCCGTACTCCCCCCTCTGCCCCCGCTCCCCCACCTCCCCCCGGGGGAGCCGGGGGAGGAGGGGGAGCCGTGCATCGCCACGACGCCTCCGCTTTCGCGTATCCGATCCGGGGTAGTATCTGCTCCGCAGCGAGGACAATCCCCCAGTACACCACGATGAGCGAGACGATCTGGGCGAAAGCCATGCGTCTCCGCCACGCCGCCACGCTACCCCAGGCTCCGGTGATCATGACCGCTAGCACCGCGACGAGGTAGAGGAACAGTGAGAACCCACACTCGCTCCGGTAGGGCCACTGCGTCATCGCAATCCCCACAAGCACGCCCAGCGCAACCCGCCCCCATACCGCAAGCGGTGGTTCCGGTTCAGCCGGGGCCTTCGTGGGGATCCCGGGCCGGGGCGCTGTCGGGGACCCGGGCTTCGGCCCCGGCTTACGTCCTCCCGAGAGCGTCGGATCCGCGTACGGCAGCTGCTTGAGCAACCGATCGACCGCCGCTGCCATGGGGTCACTCCGCTCTCGTCGGGGATCCTTGCTCTTGCTCACCTAGCCGCCTCTCTGCGTCGAGCTTTGCCTCCACTGAGGAGTGGCCGGGGCATCACGTCGGTGGGAATCCACGATCCACCACATCCTGGGCTACCCGACCACACCCTGATATGACGCATGTCACACGGTTGCGTCGCCACGGCTCGCCATCGCCGCGGCGACGGCGCCGTCTAGTCTTTCCGCAGCGCGCTTCCCGACTAGCTTCTAGGCATGACTGATACCGTCCGGGTCCGTTTTGCCCCTTCTCCCACCGGCTACCTCCACGTCGGCGGGGCGCGCACGGCGCTGTTCAACTGGCTCTACGCACGGAGGTCCGGCGGGAAGTTCCTGTTGCGCATCGAGGACACCGACAAGGCCCGTTCGTCCGAAGCACACATCCGCGTCATCCTGGACGGCCTTGCCTGGCTCGGGCTCGACGTAGATGAGGAGGTCGTGTTTCAGGGAGCCGGAGTCAGTCGCCATCAGGCGCTGGCCGACCGCCTCCTGGACGAGGGCAAAGCCTACGAGGACGAGGGCGCCATTCGGTTCCGCATGCCCCGGGAGGAGATTTCCTGGGACGACGCGGTGTACGGTCACATCCGCTTCCAAGGCTCCGACATCAAAGACTGGATCATCCTCCGTTCGGACCGCAGTCCCACCTACAACTTTACCGTCGTGGCCGACGACATCGAGATGCGCATCACCCACGTCATGCGAGGCGACGACCACATCTCCAACACCCCCAAGCAGATCGCCGTGTACGACGCCCTGGAGCGTGAGCCGCCCACGTTCGTCCACCTACCCATGATCCACGGTCCCGACGGCAAGAGACTGTCAAAACGCCACGGAGCGACCGCGGTGGCCGATTACCAGCAGTCGGGCATCCTACCGGCAGCGATGCGGAACTTCCTCGCGCTGCTCGGCTGGAATCCGGGCGACGAGCGTGAGCTGTTCTTCACCATCAGCGAGCTGATCGAAGCGTTCTCCGTCGAGAAGATCCAGAAGAAGAGCGCGGTCTTCGACATCACGAAGCTCGAGTGGATGAACGGGCAGTACATCAGTCGCACGACTCCCGAACAGCTCTTCCCCCTCATCGAGGGCGAGCTAGTCGACGCCGGACTGGATCTCGACACGATCGGCCGCGACCGCCTGCTCAGGGCTACAGCGGTCCAGAGCGAGCGTGCTCGCACTACCCTCGAACTCGCGCACCGGCTCGCCATTCGATTCGATGCCAGCCTGATCGAGCGCGATGCCAAGGCGAACAAGCTGATCTCGAAGGATCCCACCGGCTTCCGCAGCGCGCTCAGCGCTGCTGCGCAACGATTGAGTGGGATCGAGGATTCCCAGTGGGAGGCGGAGCGGTTGGAGACGGAGCTGCGAAGCCTGGCCAACGAGCTCGAACTCGCTCCAGGAAAGGTGTTTCAGCCGATCCGCGTCGCTGTCACGGGAAACACCGTCTCGGAGCCCGTGAACGTGCTGCTGGAGGTCGTAGGGAAACAGGAAAGCCTCGCCCGGATGGAGGCGGCGAAGGGGTGGGAACCTACGGCTTGATCGTATCGCGCCTCGCCCCCGGCAGCGCCCGTAGCGAATCGCGCTCCGCCTGCTTCCGCCTCCGCACCGCGTCCACGTACCTGCGGAACTGCGCGGCCGTCTCCGCCCGCTCAGCGGCCTGAATGATGTCCTGCCGAATGCGCTGCAGCTCCGCCGCACGCCGGGATTGCTCGATATTGCCCTGAGGCCAGGGAAGCAGCGCGAGGAGCGCGGTAGGGATCTTGATGTCGCCGAGGTAGATCCACCTGCCGTCGATTCCCCACGTGTTGTCACCCGCCTCGACGGTCCACTTGGGCGGCGCCGGAAGGGCGAAGCTGTCCCGGGGCATGGTGTCGATGAACGCCTTGATCCGCTCCCGCACCGCGCTGTCGACACGGGCCACATGCATCTCGACGGTCTCCGACGGTCCCACCACGCCCAGCTCCGCCTCCAAAGTCCGGACCCAGAGTCGACCATCCCCATAGGCTGGCCCGATGAGGCGCCGCCCACGAGGTACACCCACCGGTCCGACGCTGTCCAAAGGTTGGCCCCGGAGGCCGATGATGGCTGCTCGAGCCTCAACCGGCGGCAGGGCGGAATCGATTCTCGCCCCCGGCACCGAGGCAGCGACTCCGCTACCCCTCCTGACCTGAACGCCCCCTACGCTCCCGACCTCCCCTTGCACCGGCATGACATACTCCCGAGGTCCCGCCATGCCCGGCGGCAGCAGAGTGATCACGGTGACCGTCTCCCGCTCCACCAGCGCTGGTCCCGCAACGCTCGCGACAATGACGAGCAGCACCACGTGCGCCATGATGCTGGACGCCACCCAGAGAGGGTTACCGCGCCTCGGCGGCGGTAGGTGGAACCTATAGGCGGGCACCCGCCGCCCCCATGCGCTCGAGTGTCCGACCCACTCGCTGCACCGCCTCAGCAACACGTTCGGATTCCACCGTGAGGGCGATGCGGAAATACCCCTCACCACCTTCTCCGAAGGCAGTACCCGGAAGCAGCAACACGCCCTCGTGCTCCAGCACCTCCCGGGTGAAACCCACTGAGGTAGTGCCCTTAGGAAGTGGAACCCACAGATACATCGTCGCTTTTGGCTTCTCCACCCCGAGCCCGATCGCGTCCAGGGCCCGCACGGCCGCGTCTCGTCGCTCCGCAAGCCGCTCACGGACCGGCGCGACCAGCTCCTCAGCACGGTCCAGGACCGCCGCTCCGGCCTTCTGCACGGCGAGGAACACCCCTGTATCCACGTACGTCTTCACTTTCGTGAGCGCTGAGATGAGTTCGGGCCGGCCCACAACCCAGCCCAGCCGCCACCCGGTCATCGAGAAGCTCTTGGACGCCGAGTGAAACTCCAGGGCGACTTCCCGCGCCCCCTCTATCTCAAAGATGCTTGGTGCCGTGTACCCGTCAAAGGTTATCTCGCAGTACGGGTTGTCGTAGGCGAGCACGATACCGCGACGGAGACACACCTCCACCGTGCGCTTCAGGTAGTCCAGCGGAGCAACGGCGGCCGTCGGGTTGTTGGGGTAGTTCAGGTAGACCAGACGCACCGCGTCCAAGCGATCTGCGGGGAGATCACCTAGCTCGACCAGGAACTCCTTCTCGGCAACCAGCGGGACACGTTCCACGTCGGCCTCGGCGATCACCGCACCCCCGATGTAGGCCGGATAGCCGGGGTCCGGCAGCACGCAGACATCCCCGGGATTCACGACCGCCAGCGGCAAGTGGGAGAGCCCTTCCTTCGAGCCGATGAGGGGAAGGACCTCGGTCAGCGGATCCACGGCGACGCCGAACCGTCGCTCCATGTAGTTGGCCGCAGCCTCGCGGAACTCCAGCAACCCAACCTGGTGAGGGTACCGGCTCATGCGGGGGTCGCCCACCGCTTCGCGAAGTGCTTCGACGGCGGCCTCCGGGGGTGGGAAATCCACGTCACCGGCGCTCAGATCGATGACATCCACCCCGTCGGCCAGCAGGCGCCGCTTGCGAGCCGCCAGCTCCGCCACGGTGTACGCCGGAAGACGATCGAGCCGGGCGCTCCGTACAGTCACGCTGGTGCCCCAATACCGTGATGCGCAAAGAATTCCTCGGCCGCCTTGTGCACCACGTCCCACGGCCCGATGGCCCGCTGCGCGGGTGGAAGCGACGACAACAGCACCTCCCCGTAGTTGCGCCTGACGATGCGGGAGTCCATCAGCATTACCACGCCGACATCAGTCTTCGAGCGGATGAGTCTCCCGAATCCTTGCTTGAGCTTAAGGGCGGCGAGGGGGAGGAGGTAGTACCTGAAGCCATCCACCTCCTGGGCCTCCAGCGCCTCGAGGCGCGCCGCAGTCAGCGGCTCGCTCGGGACTTTGAACGGAAGCTTGGCCAGCACCAGGACGCGGAGAGAGCGGCCGGGAACGTCCACACCCTCCCAAAAACTGTCTGTCCCCAAGAGGATCGCGGAACCCGCATCGCGAAACCGGCGCAGGAGATGGTCGCGCTGGCCTTCCCCCTGCACGAGTAACGGCCAGCGACTCACGATCGGCCCCCGCACCAGCGCCGCCACTCGGCGCAGCGCGGCATGGCTGGTGAAGAGCACGAACATTCCGCCGTCGGAGGCGTGGGCCAACTCAATGATCGCCCGCGCCATAGCCTGGTCATGCCCGGCCGGGTCGCTGCGCGGTTCGGGAAGGTCTGTGGGAACCCCAAACAGACACTGTTCCGCAAAATCGAAGGGCGACACAAGCGCCTCGGCATACTTGATGGGATCAGGCTCGATAGCGAGCCCGACGCGCTCCCGCAGGAACTCAAAGCTCCCTGCCGCCGCCAGGGTGGCACTGGTCATGACCACCGTTGCGACACGATCGAACAATGACTCGCGCAGAACAGGAGCCAGGTCCAGGGGGACCGCCGCCAGGGCAACCGGAAAGGGCAGCCCACCCACCGGCTTCTCCCCTCGACGTTCGAGCCAGCGTACCAGGCTGAGGCCCGGCTGCGGCCTCAGCGTGAGGGAGAAGCCATCCACCGCTGACTCGAGGCGACGCACCACACCCCGCAGCTCCTGCACGATCTGCGAGCGGCGGTCGGGCTCCTCGGTCAGCTCCATGCGGTCGGCCACCGTTTCGACACCGTCTTTCAGCTTGCCGAGCACGCCGACGATATTGTCGAGCGTCACGCCCAAGCCGGCACTCCATATCGCGTCCTCCGCAAACGCGTCGTCGAGACGCAGCACCCCCACCGACTCGGCGGCCAGGCGGTCAGCCAGGATCCTGAACAGGCGGTCGCCGTGCGTGCGGGCCTCGGCCACAGCGGGAAACAGCGCCGACCGGAGCAGCTCCAGGGACGCGTTGCTGAGGAGATCGTCACGGCCTCGGAGCTCCGTCATGAGCGTGGGAATGAGCCCCTTGCCGTTCCTCTCGAGTCGGCCCAGGAGGCGGGCAACCCCCCGAGAAGTGACCTGCGCCCCGAGATGGTGAGCGGCAACGTCCTCCAGGTGGTGTCCCTCATCGATCACCAGCCGACGGTAAGGCGGCAGGACGGCTGCATCTTGCCAGTTCTCCTGCACCCGGCGAATCGCCAGATCTGCTGCCAGGAGGTGGTGGTTGACTACCACGATGTCCGCGTCGGCGGCCCGTCGCCGCGCCGCGAATAGAAAGCACTGGTCGAAGTGGGGACATTCGAGTCGCGTACACAGATCCGGCTCGGCACGCACTTCATCCCACACCTCCGGCGACGGCGGCTCCACCAGGTCGGCCAGAGAGCCGTCGCTAGTACGGGATGCCCACTCCATCAACTCATCGAGCTCAGGTTGTCGCTCTGTCTCGAGCAGCGAACCTTGCCCGCCGCTGGCGAGGTGCAGTCGGGCCAGGCAGAGATAGTTGTTCCACCCCTTGAGCAGCGCGAAGGTGGGAGGGCGCTCACCTTCAGCGAACGCCCGAGCTAGGAGGGGGAGATCCTTGCCCACCAACTGCTCTTGAAGATTGATGGTGTTGGTGGAGACGACGGTACGCTCGCCGTTGGAGCGACTCCAAAAGATGGCGGGAACCAGGTAGGCGAACGACTTGCCAACGCCCGTGCCTGCTTCGAGGAGGGAGATGCCACCCTCGTTGTAGGTGTCGGCCACGAACGCCGCCATGTCCCGCTGGCTCGGCCGGTCTTCGAAGGCCCCGAGTACTCGGGCGACAGGACCGCTTTCCCCCAGAGCATCTGCGGCGGCCACGGCATCGATCGGCAGGTACTCGGGGGCCCGCGGTACCTCGACAACCACGTACAGCGAGGAGGCATCGTTGTTCACAATGCCGAAGCCGATCCCCGCGTCGTGGAGCCGCGCCGCGACGTATAGATCGGCTGAAGACGGTTCTACGTCCCCGCTCGGGTGGTTGTGGAGCACCATCTGTCCGCGAGTAGCCACACCGGGAAGCGCCAGCACCGCATCCGCGGTCCCACGTGCCACGGCGCGGGCCTCCGCGACCACGCCCTCATCGCCCAGAGTCGCGACGAATGACACTTCCCTCCCACCCGCCTTCGCGATCTCCGATATCAAGACCTCGCGCGCCTCGGTAGAAAGCCGGGTCACGTCTTCAACTCACGCTTCTTGGCCGCAGGAAAGAGCACGTTGTTGAGGATGAGCCGGTAACCGGGCGAATTGGGATACAGTGAGAGGTCCGTCGGCGGGTCGCCGATTTGATGCTGCGGATCTTCTGGGTCGTGACCGCCAAGAAAGGTCCATGTCCCCTTGCCGTACTCTCCGTGCACGTATTTCACCCAGGGTGCGCCCGGTTCGTCCGCCAGCACCGTGACGCCCGGTTTCAGGCGGTCACGGTTGAACGATGTCGTGAGGCCGTAGAAGTCGGGAAGCACGTCACGGTGACATTGCACCAGCATCGTGGGAACGGGATCGATCTTCGCGCTGAAATTGAACAGCTTGAACGCGCCCAGACTCTGGCGCCGCGTGGGGTAGTTCACCTGATGCCCGTCGATGTCTGAGAAGCTCGCGATCGCCGGCGAGAGCTCAAGCCGGGCGCCCTGGAATGCGAACGAGCGGTGCCACTGCAGTCGCTCCGACGCGTTGGGATCCATGGGTGTTCCGTCGCTGTACTGCGCCGCCACGTCCACTCCTTCGGCGGCCAGCGCGATCTCCAACGTTTCCGTGGCCGTGCACATGGCAAACAGGAAGCCGCCATCATCCACGTACTGCCGAATTCCACGGGCCACCGTCTTCTTGAGATCGGCGACGCTGTCGAGCCCCAGCGTCCGCGCTGTCCGGTTGTTGAGACGCACCATGTCGGTGAGCCACGGCGAGCCTGCGAAGGTCAGGTAGAACTTGGAGAACTGCCCAGTGAAATCCTCGTGATGGAGGTGGAGCCACTCGTACGCGCTCAGTTCACCCGCCACTACTTCCGGATCCCACACCTTGTCGTACTCGATCCCCGCAAACTCGAGGGCCATCGTAACGGCATCGTCCCACGGAGCAGCGTCGGGCGGCACGTAGACGGCGACCTTCGGCGCCTTCTCCAGCAGGATCGCGTCCATGTTGCTCGCCTGAATCACGCCGCGTACGTCCACCACCTGGGAGTCCGAAACATCTTCCGTCAACACCCCAGTCAGCGCTGCTTCCCGGCGGGCCTCGGAATCATCGGCGAGGAGGAAGCTCCCGCCCCGATAGTTGAGGAGCCATTCGGCGCGGCCGCCACGCTTGAGGGAGCGGTAGGTTACCCCGTAGGCCTTGAGGTGGTTGGTCTGGCGGTCGTCCATGGGGATGAGAATCGGCGGATCGGCGGATCGGCGGGTCGGCGGGTCGGCGGTCCGCCTGACCGAGGTATCCGCAGACCGCCGACCCGCCGATCCGCCGATCCGCCAGTAGAGAGCAGCGATGCTCCCAACGCGCCCAGAAACTCCCTGCGCTTCACGACCTCGGAATCATCCCCCGCACCTGATCCAGCAGGCGCCGCGCCTGCGGCACGACCGCGCTCTCCGGAAAGGTGAGAATCAGATGCTCCAGCCGTTGGATCGCCGCATCGTTCCGGCCCAGGCTCACGTGTACCACGGCCAGCGCATACGTGGCCGTCGCTGCAGAGGGTCCGGCGGAGTCTGCCGCGATGGCTTCAAGTAACAGCCGCTCAGCCGTCTCGAACTCAGCGGATTCGGAGGCAAGGCCGCCAGCGAAGGCCAGCACGTCGGAGCGCCCGCCACTGGGCGCCAGGGTTCCGGCCGCCGCTTCGAGTCGCTGCACGGCTCGGGCGGTGTCGCCCCGTGCCAACATGAGCACTGCCTCTCCCAGCGCGGTGAGGCGCTCCGCCTGCACCCGCTCCAATAGCACCAGCATGGCTGCGCGCCGGGTTGCCTCCTCCCGGGACTGAGCGTAGGGCCCCGCGACTCGAAACCGCTCTCTTGCCGCGGCGAGATCCCCCCGGTACAGGGCAACCCACCCCAGCACGGCCTGGGCGCCGATGCTCGAGTCACCGGCAAGTGCCCGATCTGCGCGCTCGAGCTCACCACGCATCACCCAGCTCCAGGCCAGCTTCTGTTTGATGGCCGCGACGTCGTCGCGACTCAGCCTGGACTCCCATGCCTGGAAGTGTTCCTCAGCCTCATCCGCCCGCCCGGCGTCGGCCAGCACCCGGATGAGCGTAGCCATGGCGGCAGCGGCATCCGTGGGCTCTCGCTGAGTACCCACGCCAATGCGGTTCAGCATCCGCTGAGCCCCGGCGAGGTTCCCGGCGTCGGCGAATGCCTGGGCCGCCTCGAGTCGCGCCCGCTCGGCCGCGACCCCTGACGAGAGATCAGCCAGCCGCTCCAGCGCATACCCCCGTGCCCTGGCACCTCCCACCGTCCGCACCATCCGCGCCCGATCCGTGAACCTCCTCAGCACCACCATCGCCCTCCCGCGATCCCTGGGGAGCGTGCTGTCCAGGAGCGTCCAACCCTCCTCAGGACGTCCCCAACGAACAAGGAGATCCGCAGCGAGCCAGCTTCCCGGCGGCGGCGCGTCTTCCACCATGATCTTCAGAAGCTGTTCGTGAACCGCCCTTGGGGCCTGCCCGAGGCCAGCCCCGGCCGTTGCGATCAGCCCGTCGTTCGCCACCACGGCGGTGATCCACTGGCGGGCCGCCTCCAGCCAGTCACCCGATGCCACCAGCAGTTGGGCCGTGTACTGAGCCAGGCTGGCATCACCCAAGCGCTCGCGTCCCGCGGCGAGAACGCTCTTTGCACCCTCGAGATCACCCTGCCGCGCGAGCCAGAATGCCCACTGTCGGTAGGGATCGGGGCTCTCCGGCACCGCCACGATCCACCGGGCCACCGCTGCCGCCACGCTGTCAGCAGCGAACAGCGTTGACACCACCCGGAACTCGAGTTCCCGGATGACGCGGTTTCGCGGGGCCACCGCGACGGCCCGAACCACGTAGGGACTGAGGGAATCGAGCCAGCCCAGGCGACTGAACACGCGCTCAAGTCCGAGGAGGGCCGACACATTTGTCGGCTGCTCGACCAAGATCTCCCGATACGCCCGCGCCGCCTCCTCATAGCGTCCCTGACGCTCCAACTGCGTGGCGGTCTGGGCGATGCCCTGGCGCCGCGGGGCAGTCTGCTCTTGCGCCGCACCCCGCGCCGTCAGGCATCCCGCCACGAGGAGCACCAGACAGGGGACCCTACGGACGTGCCTCATTTAGCCTGCGGAAGTAGTCCAGGATGAGCCGCCGCTCCCGAGGAGAAAGGGAGCGTAGCTCCTCCCAGGTTGGAAACCGGAACCGGGGTCGCTCCCCGAGCACGCCTGCCGGTGGCAGACGCACGTTCCGGGGGTCGGCCGTCTCGCTCACCCGTTCTTTCCGCTCGTCCTCCTCGTCGCGCTCCAACGTGCGACCGGCATCCAGCAGGCGGCGGAACAGCCGCTCCTGGCGATCAATGATCTCGCGATCGAGGCGACCACTCTCGAGCTCCCGGGCTATCTCCCGAGCCTCCTCTGCCAATGCGTCGGCACCACTCAGCTCCCCCGCCGCGTTCAACCGTTCGAGCTCGGCTGCCAGGGCACGCTGCCGCTCCGCAATCGCTTGGAGCTCCCGCATCAGTTGCTGACCGCCTACCGGGAGCATGGACAAAAGTCCGCCCGTCTGGCCGTTCAACGCACCTTGCTGGTCGGCCAGCTGCGCCATGCGCTCCAGGGCCTCCTGAAGACCCGAGCCCGACTGGGCACCAGCGACGTCGGACCGAGTCTGAAGCAGCGCGTAGATCAGGGCGTTCAGCGCGTCCAGGGACTGCCCCGCCGCCTCGGCGGCCTCGCGGGAGTTCGGACTGGGACGCTGAAGCTGGTCCAGCGCCTCATTCATCTGGATCTTGGCGAGTCCCAACGCCGTTCCGAGGCGCGGAGAGACAAGGGCATTCCGCCCAGCTGCTGATTGGAGTCGCTGGAGAATGCGATCAACGCCTTCGCGCATGGCCGCCTGCGAACCGCGCACATCGGCACCGGACTCGCCCCGGTTCAACCGAGCGGTGATCTCCTCCTGCCGGTTGGCCAGACCCGCAGTCTCCACCATCGCCCGGTCCAGGGCAGCCAGGACCTCCTCGCGCCAGGCCTCCCGCATCGCATCCCGCTCCTGGCGCAGAGTTTCTGCCATGGGATCCAGCGCCTCGCTGGCCGCCTCGCCAGATCGGCGGGCCCGCTGCATGTCACCTTGCCGCACGCCGCTGGCAGCCTGCCACATCTGCCGCGCGGCCTCACTTGCCCGCCGCTGTTGCTCGCCGATGTCTCCGACCGGTGCCCCGGCCGAATCGAGAGCGGCGTCGAGCTGCGCCAGCTCGGCCGCCAGAGAGTCAGCATGCTCGGCCAGTGCCTCTTCCAACGCCGCGAGCGAGCTGTCCGCCCGCTGCTGCGCTGCCTCGTTCCACTCTCGCTGTTGTCGCGCGAGCTCCTCCGCGTCTTCAGCGATGGTCGTCATCTCCCCTTCGAGGGCAGCTCGCTCGAACAGCTCTCTGCCGCGCTCCAGCTCTTCCCTCAGCTCTTGTGCCGACTCCGCCAGCTCGCGCAGCGCTTCCCGAACACCGGGAGCATCCAGCCGCTCCAGTGCCTCCCGGAGCGCATCCAGCCGCTCGGCGAACTCATCAGTGAGAGCGCGTTCCAGCAGGTCCTGTAGCTCCCGCAGCTGGCGGTGGAACTCGGGATCCGTGAGGCCGGCGGCCCACGCCGCTTGCGCTAGCTCCTGGATCTGTTCCCGAAGCTCGCGTGCACGGGCGAGTACGCTGTCCTCCTGCTCGAGGAGTTCCCGAGCCCGTTCCACCGAGCTGAACGGCAGTTGGTCGTCGGAGCGGTTCGCGCCCTGGGCTTGTGGGGCCGGCCGCGGCGCACCCCGCTCCCGCTCCGCCGCAAAATCCTCGATGCTCCTCGCCAGCTCCTGCTGAGCCGCGACCAGTGAGTCGGCGCCCGCGGCTGCCGCCCTAGAAGCATCACGCATCGCCCGACGCAACTCCCACATTGCCGGCAGTCGCAGGGCGTACAGCGGACTCGCACCGACTTGGGGAGCTGGCGCGTTATCGCGGGCCTTCACCTGGAAGTACGCCGTGTCACCGGGAAGGAACCCGCGCTCGTTGAGGTCGAGGGTCCAGTGTAGCACGGCTCGATCGGTACCGCCCTCGGGCAGCGGCACCGATTGGACGACTGGCGGGCCCTTCACCCCCAACCGGCTCACGCGCCAACTCGACACCTCCACGCTGGTCAGGTGGTGATCATCCCGGGCGTCGATCAGTAGCGGCTGCCTGAGGGACAGTGGAGCAGTGGTGTCGGCACCTGGAATCGGGACTGTCACCACCGGGACACTGTCCGAGACGGCGATGATCTGCAGCTCCGGTGGGGCGCCCTCCAGCAACCCGCCCCCCTGAGGCGCCACTGCGAGGCGCCACCGCCCGCTCTGTCGCACGACCAGGGAACCGCTGAAGGCCTCACCATCAACCGAAAGGGGCACCGCGATCCGCGGTGCTTGCCAGGATGCGTTGGCGAGGTTGACGGTCGCGCGGCCGCGGGTCAGGATGCGCGTCGCTACCGGCACGAGGATCGGATCCCCTCCCGGAGCCAGTGGCTCATCCGCCAGCTCCAGATACCTGGGATACCGAGCGAGCAGCTGGAGCTCGGCCAGAAATGCCGGAAGGGCAACCTCAACGTGCAGCGTCTCCGAGGAGCGCCCACCGCTGGAGGCCCGCAGGTAGCGGTCACTCTCGAGAGGACCCAACACCACTGCGGCCCGGCCGGCAGTATCCAGGACGAGGGACTGCGGACTCCACGGCTCCCCGGGGCCCCGAACCCACAGGGTTGCGCTCCTACGGCCAGCGGCCGTCACCGCCGCGACCACGCTGTCGCCCCGGCGCACTTGGGTCCGGTCGACCGTGAGCACGACGGGCCCCCGCGCCCGCGTTAGGAGGGAGAGGGGCCGCCACAAGGCTGCGCTCTGCGGCGCACCAGGACCCGACGTCGCGAAGACCACGGCGCCGGCCACAAAGAGGAGGGCACCGACCCGGGCCGAGGCCGTCGCTTGGCGCCGCACACTCCGCAGGGCAGCGGATCCCTGGTCGGCAAGCCATGAGGCCGCGCGCCCATCCGCCAGCGAGGCCAGGGAGGCGCTACCGACCCCCGAATCCCAGGCGGCGACTCCGGCGATCGATCCCCGGCGCCGCCCGGCGGCACGCTCCACCGCTTCAGCGAGGAACATCACGCCGAGCCGACGCAGTTTCCTGCGAAGCCGCTCCAGGCCCCACCCGACAGTTCCGAGGACCCCAAGCCAGGCCACCAGCACCAACACGGGCACGCGCTGGTAGAACCCCAACCGCGCCAGGATGACGCCACCTGCCAGGATCCCAAGGATCAGACCCACGGTGAGGAGCATCCCCGCACCGGCAACCCACCGGGCCAATTCCCGGCGCCTGGCTTCGAGCCACCGCCGCGTCTCGGTCATGGACTCGCCGTCACCGCGTAGACGAAGAGGTTGACCCCCATATTGAGCGCCGCCTCCCGCACCGCTGCAGGATCGTTATGCACCTCGGCATCCTCCCACCCGTCACCCAGATCCGACTGGTAGGAGTAGAACACAGCCAACCGGTTGTCGACCACGATCGCGAAGCCCTGCGCCGGCAGTCCGTCGTGCTTGTGGACCTTCGGCAGGCCCCGGGGGAAGTCGTAGACGAGGTGATATACGGGGTGGTCCAGGGGAACTTCTGCCAGCGGCCGATCCGGAAAGACCCGGGCCATTTCGCGCCGAAATGACTCGTTCATGCCGTAGTTGTCATCGGCGTGGAGGAAGCCGCCGGAGGTCAGGTAATCGCGGAGCGCCGACAGCTCTTCCTCGCTGAAGCGCACGTTGCCGTGNNGGCGTGGAGGAAGCCACCGTTCTCCAAGTAGCGCCTCAGGATTCCGACCTCCTCGTCCGAGAACCGCACGTTGCCATGCCCTGTCATGTAGAGGAACGGCAGGTCCCAGAGATCCGGATCCGTCAACCGAACGACGCGTTCACGATCGGCGACCGCCAGTGTGGTACGCTGGTTGATCGCGGCGATCAGGTTGGGGAGGCTCGACGGGTTGGCATACCAGTCGCCCCCGCCGTCGTAGTGCAACCGCCCGACGGAGAGGGCCGGGCGTGAGGCGGCTGCACCACCCACCAGTCCCAGGCACAGTGCAGCTGCTGCCAGGGCCAAGGGTTTCACAAGCGCGTCACCATGCGGTAGGCCTCCCTCCGTGGCACTGCGAACTCCGCTGCCAGTCGGCCAGCCACATCCCGCCGGCTGAGCCCCTCGTCCAGGAGCGCTCGCGCTCGCTCGCGAATGGCGTCCTCGTCCTGCGCTGCTGCCTCCGGCGGACGCCCTGCCACCAGCAGGGTGACCTCGCCTCGGGGCGGATTCTCCTCGTAGTAAACCGCTAAGTCGCTGAGAGTTCCTATCTTAAGCTCCTCGTGCAGCTTGGTTAACTCCCGGGCAACGACCGCGTCGCGCCCGCCCCCGCAGGTGGACGCCAGATCCTCCAGCAGCCGAACCAGCCGCCCGGCTGACTCGAAGACCACCGTGGTCCACGGCGACGTGGCCACGTACTCCAGGATACGCTTGCGAGCCTGACCCTTGCGCGGTGGAAAGCCGAGAAACGTGTAGCGGTCAGCCGACAGGCCGGAGACGCTCAGGGCCGCCACGACGGCGGACGGGCCCGGCACCGCCACAACCGTGGCGCCGGCGGACCTGGCCCGCCGCACCAGCACGACTCCCGGATCGCTGATGGTCGGTGTCCCTGCATCCGTGAGCAGCGCAACGTTGTCGCCGGCGACGAGGGCGCGCACCAGGGTCTCCAACCGCGTGGTCGGTGAGTGAGCATGAAAACTGAGGACTCGGGGCCTCGCATCGACGTGTGTCAGGATGGTACGCGTCCGGCGGGTGTCTTCCGCGGCGACAACGGCCACGTCGCGGAGCACCTGCTTCGCACGCTCGGAGAGATCTCCCAGATTGCCTAACGGGGTGGCAACGACGTAGAGTGTCCCTGCACTCACCAGTGCATGGTCCAGGGCAGGCGGTCGTAGAATCCCGCCTTCTGCAGCACGAAGCGGTGCTCGCGCGTCGCCTCTTGTACCACACCCGGAGCGATCCCCGGGGCGATGATCTCCAGCTCCTCGAGGAACTGGAGCGCCCAGTCAGACAGCGCGTAGTTCAGCTCCTCCGGACTCGCCACGACGTCTATCGGGTCGCGGTCGAGCGGCGTACCGAGGGCAGTCAGCGACTTGTGCACGTTGGCCAGGAGGTCGCGGTGTCGCTTCACCCGCTTCGTCGCTTCACCAGGCACCTCTCTCTCCGCCGCGTTCACGATCGACCAGAACAGCTCACGGTACGTCTGGATGAGTGCTGGGGGCGCCTGTTCGGGCAGATCGTCGGCGGGAGGGAACACCGCGGCGGCGATGCACGGCCGCGCGCCCCGCGCGTCGGGGGCGAACAGGCTCAACAGGTATTGCGGCGCGGACAGTCCGTCCGGCTTGTCGCAAAAATGGCCATTGAGGATCTGGCCTTGGTTGAACCGGACGTAGTTGACCCGGCCATTCGAGATCAGCTCAAGGACGCCAGTGAACTTCTCGTCCTCCAGTGCCGTCAGGAGCAGATCCGGATGCTTCTGATCGACCTCCCGAGCCGTCGCGGGCGCGGCACAGCAACTGTACATCCACGCCAGCTGTTCCAGCGGTGCGTAGCCGTAGGCCAGCTCCCCGCGCTCCGACTCCTGTCGGATTCGCTTCAACGCGGTGGCGATGGACACTACGGCCCTACCCCCTTCCGCATAGGCGATCGCCGTCGCCAGGTCGCCGCGGCGGAGCAGTAGGATGGTGACTTCGTCGGGGAGATAGGCCACCACAAAGCCGTCAACGCGGCCGTCACGGTCGATCTTCGCGAAGTGCAGGAGATTGTCTAGGTGGATGAAGGCGAGTCGGGTGCGGTGGATCTGCACCCGCTCCAGGGGGAAGCGAAGTTCCGCGAGCCGTACCGACGTTTCAGCCAGCCGCGCGGTACTCAGACGCATAGTCGGCCGTCGAAGATATCACCGGAACAAGATACGAAGGCGCCGCAGGGCCCGCACCCCCGCGCCGCCCTTTGGGTGATCGGCACGCGCGGTTGGACGCCCACACGCGCCCTAACCCAGGTGTTGCTCCACTTTCTCGACAAGATACGCCTTGGGTACCGCTCCCACCACCGTGTCGACGTGCTTGCCGTCCTTGAAGAACAAGATGCTTGGGATGGATTGGACCCTGAAGCGCATCGCCGTCTTCTGACTGCCGTCGACGTCCAGCTTCGCAACCTTGAGCTTCCCCTCGTATTCCTGAGCGAGCTGCTCGACCATGGGCGCGACGATATGACATGGGCCACACCACGTCGCCCAGAAGTCGACCATCGCCAGTCCCTGGTGCTGCTCGATCTCCTGTTCGAAGTCTTCGTCCGTCACTGCCACAGGCTGGGTCACTGCCATGTTCCGCTCCCCATCATTGTGTATGTTTGGCGCTGGTACAGGCCGGCAGGGGCCGACAGCGCCCGCTACTCCTACGCGGAGGATCCGTGACCGAATCCGAGGCCCGAGTTGCCCACATCGGCGTGGCCGTTCCCGACCTCACCGAGGCTGCTGCCTTCTATCGCGATGTCCTGGGGCTCGATCCGTCCCACCCGGAAACAGCGGATGGGGCCACAATTGTTTCCATCCCCTTTGGAGACGTCGAAGTCGAACTCCTGACGCCCGACTCACCCGACGGTCCGATTGCCCGTTTTCTCGCCAAACGCGGACCTGGAATCCACCACATCTGCTACCGAGTACGGAACCTAGATCGGGTGCTGGAACGGTGCCGCGAGCACGGCTATCGCCTGGTGGATGAGACGCCTCGCGCTGGAGCGGGTGGCCGCCGAATCGCCTTCGTGCACCCAAAGGCAACCGGAGGCATTCTACTGGAGCTCACCGAGTAGGCTGGGGCTACCGTCAAGAAGAGCGGCGCGTCTCCCCAGGCTCGCACGATCGGGCGGGATTGCCTGCCGCCGCAATATCGAAGTTGGAAACGAGCCACCCGTCACGCCACTTGACCACCGTGAAAGGCACCACCGGCGTGCAGCCCTTGCGCGTTAGTTGGACTCGAACGATGCGTTCGCGGGAGCGATCGCCGGTAATGCCGCTCTCGCCGGGCGGTAGGATCTCGTACTGCTCGTGCTCAAGATAGATGCGCATGACGGTGAGCCGCTGCTCCAATTCGGCCGGATCCATGTAGGCCGACGCCGGGCCGCGCGATCCGCCCCAGATCTCCCCCATCGCGACCAGGCTATTGGCACGCACCGCGCCAAGGAACGCGCGGACCGCTGCCTCGGGATCGGCGGGTGCCGGGGGCCTAGGCCCTCCACACGAGACGACCGTGAGGGCAACAGCCAGCACGGCTATACTTCTAGACAGTCGTGCAAACACGGAAGCGCTCATCGCGAATACCGCGCTCGAACCTAAACGCTTTGAGAAGGCAGGGCAAGCCGAAATGCGTCTCTACATCAACGTCGATCATGTTGCCACCGTACGCCAGGCGCGACGGACAGATGAGCCCGACCCGGTCGAGGCCGCGGCGGCCTGCGAGCGCGCCGGCGCCGATGGCATTACTGCGCACCTGCGCGAGGATCGGCGGCATATCCAGGATGATGACATGCGGCGGCTTGCCGCAACCGTCACCACCGTGCTCAATCTCGAGCTCGCCACGGCCGACGACATCGTCCAGCTGGCCACAGAACTGCGCCCGTTCCAGGCGACGCTGGTGCCGGAGCGGCGCGAGGAGGTAACCACGGAGGGGGGGCTCAACCTGGGACCCGCAGGCGCTCCCCCGGATCCTCGCTTGGTAGAGAGCATCGGGCGGCTTAGCAACGCCGGCATTCGTGTCAGCCTCTTCATCGATCCTGATGCTGCCACCATCGACCGGGCCGCGGAGCTGGGCGTGCCCGCCATCGAGCTCCACACCGGTGAGTACGCCCACACATATCGCGACTCCAACGCGGCGCTGGACCGACTCGCGGCCGCCGTCCGGCACGCCCGTGCTGTTGGGCTTGCCGTCCACGCCGGACACGGGCTCACGTATCGCAACGTCACGGCCGTCGCGGCGATCCGGGACATCGAGGAGCTCAACATCGGCCACAGCGTCGTCAGTCGGAGCATCATGGTCGGAATGGAAACGGCGGTGCGAGAAATGCGCGCGCTGGTCGATGCAGCGCGCGTTGACCCGAGGTAAGGGTGGCCGTACTTTGACTCGAGCCGAGAGCCTTCAGCCTAGCGAAGTGCAGTTTGCGGTTAGCGGTTGGCAGTTCGTGATGTTCTCCTCAGGACGCCGAACTGCGAGTTGCGAATTGCTGCTTCAGCGTCCCGAGCGCAGACAGGCCAGGTTGAAGTTCGCTGAGGGCTGATAGGCTGAACGGCTGAGGGCTCCACACATGAATCAACAGATGGGCCTCACCGAGTTCTTCGCAATGGAGGCGAGCGAGTATCTCGAGCGCCTCGACGTCCTTCTGTCTGGCGCGCCCACACCGAACGCCAAAGAATTCGTCAGCCTGACACGTTCCCTGCGCGGCTCGGCCCTCATGGCCAAGCAGAGCGCCATCGCCACCGCTGCCGCAGCCTTCGAGAACTTCGCCCGATCGGTGAGGGACAAGCACCGACCGTGGGACGAGGCAACCAGGCAGATGGCCATCCGGGCGGTGGACGAGTTCAAGATCCTGGTGCGTCAGGTCGGCAACTGGACCGACGTCGAACAGGCAAAGGCGGAGAAGCTCGCTCTCGACCTGGACCCTGAGGGGCGCCGCACACCTGGTCCGCGGCCGGCTCCAGCGGCGATGGCGCTCGACACCGGTACGCGGGCATTCATCGGCCGCGAAGGTGCCGCTGTGGGCAGCGCCCTCGATCAGGCCGCCAAGTCGCTGCAGCAGAACCCTCGGGGCTACGACCCGCTACAGCGCGTGCTCAACGTGATGCAGCCACTTCGCGGTCTCGCCCTCCTGAGCGAACTGCCCGCGATGCCCGATCTGCTGGACGGGGTCGAGCAGGCCATCGCAGAGATCACCCGACAGCCGGAGCCGACCGAAGGAGCCGCGCTCCTGTTCAATGCCGCAGCGAAGGCTCTATCCCGGGCAGCTCAGGAGGTCGCGACCACGGGAACAGCTGATCCCGACTCGCCCGAGATGCAGGACTTCGCCCACCGCCTCGGCGCCATCGTGGATCTGGGAACGGACGTGGTCACCGTCCAGTCCCTGTACTTCGATGATGCGGGACCCCACGTAGTGCAGCAGGGCACGGCACCGGCCCGACCAGGGGAGCTGGGACGCCTGGAGCTGGTATCTCACGGGGAGCATCTGAGGCAGGCCGCAGATCAACTCGAACGCGCCCGGGCGAAGCCTCAGCGGGAGCTGCGGGCCCAAGCCCTCGCCGGAACCTTCCGTGCCCTTAGCTCGGGTGGAGGCGGCCTGCTGCAGGATGCGGTATCCCAGTTCGCGGCAGCCGCCAGTGAAGCCATCGCCCGAGGTGCGGCGGTGCACCAGACGGATGCATTCGCGACGCAACTCCGCGAAGCCGGCGCCGTTCTGGCCGGCACCGGTGAGGAGGACATGCAGAGCTCGGCCGGCCGGCTGGCCGGGATCGTCGTGTCCTTGCGGCAGCTCCCCGGAGCCTCAGCGGCAGCGGCCCCCGTGGCAGAGGGCCCCCTCCATCGCCCCCCGGCGGAATCGGTCGCTGCTGCTGCCCCGTCTCCCCCAGCTCCCCCCACTCCCCTGGTGGAGGGGGGGGAAATCGGGGAGGAGACCCCGGATCTGGTGGGCAGCTGGGCGCGCTTCCAGCGCTATGTCGACGCCTTGGGGCTGGGTGAGCCGTCCCTGGAGGAGCTGCTTGCGGGTCCTCCGGCGGATCCCATGGTGCCAGCAGCCGCACCTGTCCCCTCTCCCCCGGTGGAAGCGGCGGTGGCGGAGGAAGCAATCGTGCCAATCACCCACCTGTGCTACTCGGGCGGGGCGGCGCTGGAGCGGGCCCTGACCCTGCGGGACCAGATTCGCGCGGCGCTTAGGTCCGACCAAGTAAACGGATCTGACCTCAACGACCTCATTGAAGAAGTCTTCGATCTCGTTGAGCTCAGCCGTCAATAGGAAGAGCAGCTCGCGCAGCCTCCGGCTCCCCGGGGCGATCGGCGCCGTCGTGTCGATCGTCCTGCTGTGGTGGACGTTGCACGATGTCGCCATCAGCGAGGTCTGGGCCCGCCTCCGAGGCGTCCGCATCGTTCCTCTTCTCGGCACCGTGGCCCTGGCGACGGCCGCATTCCCTGTCCGCACCGTTCGATGGCGGTGCCTGCTCCGCATCGATGGCAATGCCCTACCCTTCGTTCCGCTGTGGCACGCGACAGCGATCGGGTTCATGGCAAACAATCTCCTGCCGGCGCGTGCCGGAGAGTTCGCACGGGCGTACGCCGCCCGCCGCCTGACTGCGGCACGCTTCTCCACGGCGTTCGCGTCGATCGTAGCGGAGCGGGTGTTGGACGGGATCGTCCTCGTGGCGCTCCTGACGATCGCCATCTGGGCCGGAGGGTTCGCGCCTGACACCGTCGTAGGTGGGGTTACGCTCGGCAGCATCGTGCGCGGCGCCGGCGCCGTGTTCGGCATCCTGCTCATACTGGCCTTGCTACTGGTGCATTGGCCCGATCCTGCCCTGCGCCTGGCATCTCGCGTAGCCGGCTTCGGCCTGCCGACCCGGTGGGCAGACCGTATGATGCAGATAATGAGAGGACTACTGTCCGGCTTAGAAGGGCTCCGTGGTCCCTGGCTGTTCGTCACGGTCACCTTCTGGTCTTTTGCCGTCTGGATCATCGCCGCCGCGTCGTTCTGGCTGGCGTTCCAGGCGTTCGACATCCGGGTGCCCTTGTCTGCTGCATTGTTACTTCAGGGCCTGATCGCCATGGGCGTGGCCATTCCGTCGTCCCCCGGCTTCTTTGGCCCGTTCGAGGCCGTCATCAGGGTCTCCCTCGCGCTGTACGGTGTAGACGCTGGCCGCGCCGTGTCCTACGCGGTGGGTTATCACCTCGCTACGTTCCTCCCCATTACGTTGCTGGGCATCTGGTCGCTCTCCCGGGCGCATTTGCACATGCGGGAACTACGAACTGCGGAAGCCAACGGGATCGAATCTCAGGGACCGTGAGAGATGGCAGGGTGGCACTCTCCCGCCCGCTGCCGCTCGCTCCCGCCGGGGAGGCGGGATGGTGCGAGGGCGCGCTGCCGTTCAGTGTCGTGACACCAGACGGTGAGGACGATGCCCGATAGCGTCACCATTCCTGCCCACGCCAAGGCCAACCTGTTCCTCCGCATCCTGTCCCGGGAAGCGTCGGGGTTTCACTGCATCGAAACGCTATTCACGCTGCTCGAGCTACACGACGAGTTGACGGTGGAACAGGCGGCCAGCGGTATCGAACTCTCGGTCGAAGGTGCCGACACGGGTCCTGCCGAGCAGAACTTGGCACATCGTGCTGCCACGATGGTGCTGGAGGCAACTGGCAATCGCTTCGGCGTGCGCATGCACCTCACGAAGCGGATTCCCGTGATGGCGGGACTGGGAGGCGGCTCCAGCGACGGAGCCGCCGCATTGCATGCAGTCAATCGGCTCGCTGCAGACGCCGTTCCCCGTCACGAGATCCTGCAATTCGCTGCCCGGCTCGGAAGCGACGTTCCGTTCTTCGCCTCGGGCGCATCCCTCGCACTGGCCTGGGGGCGGGGGGAGCGGCTGTTCCGCCTCCGGGCGCCGAAGCCGGCTCCTGCGCTCATCGTCGTGCCCGGATTCGGGATCAACACGAAGCGCGCGTACGAGCTGTTCGACACTACCCGAGGAGATGGAGCACACCGCGGTGCGGTGGTGCTCGACGAGTCGGTGCTTGACAACTGGGGCGCGATCGGCCGCTTAGGAGGGAACGACTTCGAGAGTCCCGTATTCGGCAAAGAACCGCGGCTGAGGGAGCTATTCGAGCGCGTGGCGGCGACTCGTCCACTCCTGGTACGCCTGTCCGGCTCTGGCTCCGCAACCATCGGAGTGTACAAGAGCGAGGCTGAGCGGGACGGCGCAGCGCTGGAGATCGGGCAGCGCGATTGGGAGCTGATCAAGACAACGACGCGGCAAGGCGCGGCACCGGGACCGACATAGCTCGGCGGAACGGCGGAAGGGCGATACGAGGGAAGGGTGGAACGACGGAACGGGGGACGGAGGGAACGACACGTTCCGACGTTCCGCCGGGGATGGGCTGCGGGGCGGCGGGGGACCGCCGGTTCCTGGGGGGTGATGCGGGGTTGGACCGCCGAGTCTACTGCCGTGTCAGATACGCCAGGCGCGAGGAGAGCTCGAACTGGTTGACGTCTTTCAAGCCGGATGAGATGGCCTCGAGCAGCTTGGACAGACCCTCGGTCGCGTAGGAGAAGCCCTTCCGCTCCGCCTCCCACGCACCCGGCCTGGCAACCATGGGGCGCTGGCGCGGCTGCATGTGCAACAGACGCCGATCCACCGTCGCGTGAGAAAACCGATCTTCGAACTCAGCGGCGAACATCTCGAGGTTGCTGGACGGGTTCGGCAACTTCAGGTCACCGAGCCCTGAGAAATCCACCACATCCTGGTCCACACACATCCTCACCAGCTCGCCTTTCGGGGAGGCGTAGACGTCCAGGAACCCCAAGGTCTCCTGGGCGCCCTCCCCCTCCCCGCCACCGACGGCACTCGTGCGACCACCCAATCCGCCGAACCCAACCAGGCTATCCCGGGTCATGAAGACGCTGCTGGTGCGATGACGCAATCCCTCGGTCAACGAGCTTCCGGTTGACCTTCCGCCGCCCACGCCCACGCGTTGTCGTGGTGTGCAGAACACCGCCGTGACCGGCATATCGTAGGGAAGTTCGACCTCAGCGTCGTCCAGCTTGGCCACCAGCGCCGTATCCGTGTAGGAGAATGACTTGACCATCGCCTGGCACGGGAGTTCCCCAAGCGTTTCTCCCTGCACCACCACCACTTTAAGCCCGGTTTCCTGCAACCGCTTGGCTGCTTCCTCTATGGTGCTGCGCTCTGTGCTGGCAAGCCAGATTTCCGGCACCGGATAGTTGGCCTTCATGCGCACTTCGGCGGGACTCAGACCCAACGCCGGGGCGGCCCGGCTGTGGTCGACTTCGTCGTGCGGCGGATCCGAGATGATCAGCGTGTGAGTGGTCACTGGTCGCAAAACTATATCGGGTTTCGACACCTGTCCAATGGGCCAGCGGTGGCGTCGTTGCGAATCGGTGGACAACGCTCCATTGTAGTGAAAGCACTTAGTGTGCATTGTGACGTACGACACATCTTGCACCACCCGGTGCTCCTATTAGAGTGAATGACCCTGAGCTGTCCCCACAGGGGCAGACGATTGTCACAGTCGCGCCTCCCAGTCTTCCCACACCGGGAGATCAAGGAGGACAGGTGACGCGTTCCGGCTTCACGCTGATCGAAACGGTCATCGCGCTGATCATCATCGGCGTGCTCCTGACGCTCGCCATACCCCGCGTCAAGGATCAGCTACTGCGGGAAAGCGTGCGGGGGGCCCGGCGCACCATGACCACGCACCTGGCCCGCGGCCGGGCCACGGCAGTGCACCGTGGGTGTCGCGCGGTTGTGCACCTGGACGAGGTGACGTCACGGGTCTGGGTCACGGCCTGCAACCTGCAAGGCGATGGCACCGACACGGTGGGTGTGGTTGACAATCTCGGCAGCCGCTTCGGTGTCACATGGGAAGCCGACGGTGACTCTGTGCTGTTCACTCCGCAAGGCGTCGCGTTCGCGGCGACGTCGATCGCGGTCACGTTCTCCAAGGCTGGCTTTTCGGATTCACTCGAGATTACACCGGTAGGACGCGCCGTATGGTGAAGAACGAGAAGGGCTTCACACTGGTCGAGCTCATCGTGGCAGTGACGGTGTTCACCTGGGCGCTGCTGGCGCTCCTCGGCGCGAACATGCTGGTGATTCAGCTGCTGGGCGCGGGCGACCGGGCGTCCACCGCTTCGTTCTATGCGCGCGAACGCATGGAAACACTACGAGGCCTGAGCTGCGGCGTCCTCAAAGACAGCAGCGAGACCAGGGGTGACATCTACGACCTCTCGTGGGACGTGGAGGACGCGTACGCCGGGAGCGCCCGGCGCGTACAGCTCCTGGTGTCCTACCCGTCGCTCCCCGGCGCCACCCGCACGGACACCGTGGAGAGCCTGGTGCTATGCGTCCGGTAGGCGAGCGGGGGTTCACCCTCATCGAGCTGCTGGTGGTCGTCATCGTGTCCTCGGTGATCCTGGCTGCCATCTACCAGACGATCGGATCAACCCAGCGGATCACCGGCACACAGGTGCAGCGCGTGCATGTGCAGCAAAACACCCGGGCGGCCACGCTGTTCTTGACCTACGCCCTGCGGGAGCTGGACGCCACCGACAACGACATCGCCGCCGTGAGCGACACCGCCCTGCGTATCCGAGGCGTGCGTTGGGCGGGAGTGCTCTGCACCGACCCCGTAGACGTCGGAGGCGACGTCGGTTTCGTGCTGCGTAACTCCATGCATTTCGGCATCCGCCAACCCAACTCGACCCTGGACTCGATTCTGCTATTCCGCGACGGCGACCCCACCCTGCGCACCCAGCGCGCCGACGACCGCTGGCTGGTCGGCGCGCTGCAGTCCACCACCGACGGGACCTGCCCCGACGGCACGGGGGGGAAGGTGGTCACGGTGAGGATCTCCGCCGCGTCCGGCGGTCGCGACTCCACCGTCGGCTTTGTGACCGCAGGCGCGCCGATTCGCGGCTTCCAGATGGAAGAAATCTCACTGTATCAATCTGGCGGAGAGGCCTGGCTGGGACGCCGCTCTGCAGATCGAGGGGGGGGATGGAGTGAGTGGCAGCTGCTCGTCGGGCCGCTGACGGCCGACGGAATGGCTTTCGCCTACTACGACACCACCGGGGCGGTGACAGCAACCCTGGCGGACATCGCCAGCGTCGGTCTCGTCGTGCGGGGGCGCTCTCCCGCCCGAGCGTATCTATCCACCGGCGGCATCGGTTACGTGCAGGATTCGGTCATAACCCGCGTCACGCTCCGCAACAACCGGGGGTTCTGATATGGCACACCACATGATGTCCACGTCGAAGCCGCGCGACGAGCGGGGGATCGCGCTCATCGTGGCGGTTCTAGGGATTGTGGTGGTGGGCGCCCTGTTCACGGGTTTCTTCATGGTGGCCGTGCAGGAGAACCGGGTGGGCCATAACTCCCGGCGAGCGGAGCAGGCTTTCGCGGCCGCCGAGCACGGCATTAACGCGACCATCGCCAACTGGAACGCCATGTCATGGAACGACCTCGCCGTCATGGCGAGCGACACGGTGTGGGGGACGTTGTCCGGAGGCACCGGCTCGTACGCCGGCAGGGTGCAGCGACTCAATAACGAGATCTTTCTGGTGGACGTCACCGGCGTCGCCAACGCCGGCCGGGCGCGGCAGCGGATCGGAGCGTTCGTGAAGCTGCGCAACCTGTTGTTCGACATCCAGGCCGTGCTCACCACGCGGGGGAACAGCCAGATCGGCGGGAACGCGGGGGTCAATGGCAACGACCAGGGAGGGCCGTGGGGTAAGTGTCCGCCCCTGGAGGGCCTCAAGCCCGGCATCCGGATCCCGGATGCCGACCAGCTCACGTTCGGCGGCGGCTGTAAGAGCGCCAGTTGCATCGATGGCGACCCTCCCGTGGACGTAGATCCCAGCATCGACGACGATACGTTCTTCGAGTACGGCGACGCGGACTGGGACCTGCTGGTGTCCCTAGCGACCAAACGGCTTCCCGGCGACAACTATCAGAACATCGGGCCGAGCCTGACGGGCGGAGGGGACTGCAACACGGCGGATATCAAGAACTGGGGCGACCCCGAGAACCCCACCGCACCGTGCGGAGATTATCTGCCGATCATCTACGCGCCCGGCAACCTGACGGTGAATACGGGCGTCGGGCAGGGGATCCTCCTAGTGGAGGGTGACCTCTCGGCCCAGGGCAAATTCGAGTTCTACGGCATCGTCATCGTCAAGGGGAGTCTCATGTCTGCGGGCAACGGCAACAAGTTCCACGGCGGGGTGATGGCGGCGAACTTCTACATCGACAACAACATGATCTTCGGCACGGTCGACCTGGCCTATTCCAGCTGCGCCCTCGCCCGGGCCCAGCAGGCCGGCTCAGGAGGCACTCCCCTCCGGTCGCGGGGGTGGATACAGCTGTTCTAGGGCGGACGGTTCGGCGGTACGACCGTACGACGGAAGGGCGGAACGACGGAAGGACGGGACGGGCGCTGCGAGGGCAGCATGATCACCTTCCGTCGTTCCTTCTTACCGCCGAGCCGCCTGGGACGGGCTGCGGGGCAGCGGGGACCGCCGGCGGGATGGGTAGTGCGGCGGGGCTTCAGCGTGCCGTGAGGTAGGCCAACCGCGAGGAAAGCTCCAGATGGCCGAGGTCCGCCAGATGGGGTGAGACAGCCTTGAGCAGCTTGAGCAGGCCGAAGCTCCCGTAGGAATAACCCCTCCGCTTGTCCGCGTGTGCCAGGCCAGCGGTGTGCCGCTGACGAAGCTGCATGTTCATCAGCCGCCGGTCGATGCGGGCGTTTCTGAACCGCTTCTCTATCTCTTCTTCCAGGTGCCTGAGGTTGCCCACCGCGCTGGGTCCCGCTAGCTCCCCCAGCCCGGAGAAGTCCACCAGCTCCGGCACGATGGCAAGTCGCAGCAGGCGGTCCACCCGCGGCGCGTAGATATCGAGAAACGGCGAGGTCTCGAGAATCTCCTCCACGCTCGGAACCTGGGCACCTGGGGCGAGACCTTCCTCCGCCTCACTGAGTCGAGCCCGTGAAGCACGGCTCGTTCGGACAGCGTCTTGCTCACGCAGGGTACAGAAGACAGCGATCATCGACACATCGTAGCCCAACACCTCTGCGGCGTCTTCGAGCTGTGCACTGAAATGCACATCGTGGAACGCAAAAGACTTGGCCAGTGTACGCGGTGGAACTCGGAGCAGATCTTCCCCTGGAATTGCCGCGACATTGAGACCCGCGCCCCGCAACGTGGCCGCGGCTGCCTCCATCTTCTCCTGATTGGTATGGGCCAGCCAGATCTCGGGCACGGGGTAGTGGGACTTCACGTTCACATCGACGGGGGGAAGACCGAGACACTGCGCGGCCTTCGCGGCGTTAACCTGGCCGTGGGGCGGGTTCGAGACGACGAGCGTGTAGGGCTCCACCTCACCCAAAAGCTATGCTTTCCCGCGACCCCTGTCCAACTCGGGGTGGAAGGATGGAACGACGGAACGAGGGACGGACGGTACGACGGAACGAGCCTCAAAGCAGCGAGTTCCAGCGGTGCCACCTTCCGCCGTACCGCCGTTCCGTCGGGGGCGGAGGCCAGGGGCTGCCAGCGCGGCGCGACCCGATAGAAACCCGAAGACCGGTTGACTTTGGCATTTCCCGGCTTAGCAATTGAGCAGTAGCGCCCGTGCTCTGGCCCAGAGTTTGGCGATGTCGCGCATCTTGGTCATCGACGACGACGAGGTAACCCGAGTAGCCCTCGGCTCAGTGCTTGAAGGTGCAGATCACGAGGTCTCCTATGCGCCCAATGGCGAGGTAGGGTTCTCCTTCTACCAGCGGGAGCCCTTTGATCTCGTGATTGTGGACCTCGCAATGCCGGTCAAGAGCGGCCTGAGAACGATCCGGGAGTTGCTCGAGTTCGACAAGACTGCCCGCATCATCGCGATCTCGGGGGTTAGCCCGGAGCAATTCCCGCTGGCTGAGGACTATGGGGCGCTCCGCACGCTGCTGAAACCGGTGAAGCCCCCCGATCTACTGGAGGCGGTGGACGGGGCCCTCAGGAAGTCGATCGGGTGGGACGCGATGGACATTCTGTAGCGCAGCCCCTCACGTTATCTTCCGCACCCCCGCACAGCTTACGTCCCTGGCCCCTCGTCCAACGGCAGGACGCCGGACTTTGGATCCGGAAATGCTGGTTCGAGTCCAGCGGGGCCAACTTGTTGGCCAACTAGGAGTTAAGCCGGAACCTCTCGTGACCCATCATGCTGTACGCAGGTGCCAGCCCTGCGTGGGGCAAGGGATTCGTCGGGTCCTTGTCGATGGCCCACTGCATCAACGCCAGACCTCTTTCGAATCCCTCCGGTGTCATGGTGTTCATGAAGAACCTGCCCTTGAGATAAGCCTCGTACGCCTCGGGGTCGACGGGCGGGGCGCCCGCCAGCCGTGCCTGCTCCTGTGGGGTTAGCTGTAACCTGATTTGCCGAGTCATCGCAGCCACCATCTCGTTCTGCAGCGCGAGAACGTTGCGTACCTCCCGCTCGTATCGGTGCGCCCACAGGTGCTCCTCCGTCGCCGCATCGATGAGATGGGCCGTGATCTGCACGCGATCGCCCGAACGCAGCACCGACCCTGTAACCAGTGCGTCCACGCCCAGCTCGCGCGCGATCCGCCGCAGCGGCTTGTCAGTTTGCTGGTAACGCATCACCGACCTGCGGGCAATCACTCGTCGGAGGCCGCTGAGCTTGGCCGCGCGGCGCCGGGTGGCCCCCAACTCACGCTCTCTTGCCCGTCGCATACCGAGCGGTAGTTTCGAAGGGTCGATTGAAATTCGTGTGCGGACATCGGGGCTCCGCAGAGTTCCGCGGAGGCCGCACCGTTCCGATTTCGGAGATGGAGGAACTCGCACATGGTTTTGACGATGAGCTGGGGGTTAACCGCTCTGGCGGCGACCGCGCTGCTCGCATTATTCCTGTTTGCGCTGGAACGGCGCTGGCTGGCGGGTTACCGGCGGGGGTTCTTGATCACCCTGATGCTGGCGCTAGGAGGCATCGGAGTCACCTCTTCGATCCTCCTCGGCGCGTGGGGATTCAATTCGGCGGAACGCCTCCTCTCCGCACAAGCGGTCCAGCACTTGGGAAACATCGAGGGCATCATTGAAAGCGAGGTCAGCGGTTCGCTCGATCAGGCCATGACCTCGCTGGATGCGATCGCGGACGCCTCGAAGCGCGGCCTCTCTTCCGGGGACGCCAGTCTGATACGCCAGTCGCTTCGCGATCTCCAGCACGCTAATCCCAGCTTCTTACAGTTCAACCTCATCGACCGGCACGGCAATTCGGTGTTGACCGTCGATCCGAGCGCAAAGTCCGAGGCCATCGGCCGCGTGGCGATTGCCTACGGCCTCGAGGGTGTCCGTTTCGCCAGCGATCCCCACTACTCCGCGGCACTCGGCCGCTACGTCCTCACTATTGGCGTCCCGGTCAAGTCCACGTCGGGAGAAGTGGCCGGATTTCTGGCCTCCAGTTTCGACATCCAGGGAGTGCTGACCCGCATCGTCGCTTCCACCCGATTCGGGGAGACAGGCTATTCGGCCATCGTCGGCCAGGATGGCCTGATGCTGGCGCACCCTAACCCCCAGCGTTTGCGAGACAACGTGTCCCAGTATCCCGCTGTGCGCGCCGCGCTCCGGGGCGAAGAGGGTTCGGCGGTCGCAGTGAACAATGAGGGGAAAGAGATGCTTTACGTCTACCGTGCGCTAGACGGTACGGCGACCGTTAATCCGAAACCGATGGTGCTCATGACGGAAATGCAGCAGAGCGAGGCGTCCGCAGCCCTTGTCACCTTGCGTAGGCAGTTCATCTTCGGTGCCGCGGTCTTTACCGCACTCTGTCTGCTGGTGGCGTGGTGGATCGCGCACAGTTTGCGGAAGCCTTTGTCCAGTCTCTTGAATGAGGTTAATCTGATCGATTCGGGCGAACTCACGGCCCGCATCGCCGATCCCGGCCGGGACGAGTTCGGCCAGCTGAGCGTCTCTTTGAATCGGATGGCGAAAGGATTGGAAGAAAAGGAGTTCATCAAGGAGGTTTTCGGGAGGTACGTGACGAAGCAGGTCTCGGAAGAGGTGATGAGGGGAGACGTGAATCTGGGGGGCGAAAGCCGGTGCGTCACCATCCTCTTCTCCGACATCCGCAGCTTCACGGCCCTGGCCGAGCAGATGGCGCCCACCGAGGTGGTCGCCTTCCTGAATGACTACTTCAGCGAAATGGTGGAAGCCGTCTTCGAGCAGAGCGGCATACTCGACAAGTTCATCGGGGATGGGATGATGGCCGTCTTCGGTTCGCTGGGCAAGACTTCGGACCACCCCCGGCGCGCCGTGATGGCGGCGCTGCGCATGAAAGCCCTGCTGGGGAAGATCAACGGCGAGCGGGCGATGAAGGGCCTGGCCCCCATTTCCATCGGGATCGGGATCCACACCGACGAGGTGGTCGTCGGCAACATCGGTTCGCGCAAACGACTCGAGTACACGGTCATCGGTGATGGCGTCAACACCTCCTCGCGGGTGCAGGCTCTCAACAAGGAGTTCGGCACGACCATTCTCATTACCGGGGCCACTTACGAGGCAGTCCGTGGCGAGTTTGAATGCCGTCCCATGCCCGAAGTGCCTCTGAGGGGCAAATCCCAGAGACTGGCCGTGTTTGAAGTGCTGAGTCTCAAATCGTAGCACGCGCCCACTGCTGCTCCGGAAATGAAGACCCCAGGCATCGCCACTGCCTGAGATGCGGGGCCACTGTTGTGAGAAGACTCGGATACCCTCAGTCGCCTCGACGCCCAAGACGAACACCTCACTCGTTTCACGCCGCACCCTCGACCCTCGCGCACCACGGGCCCGGCGCGAGCGTCAACCGCCACTCGGGGACCGAGTTCCATTGGCGGCTTCTACTAGCTCGATACCCGCCCCACCGGAATATCTAGGCTCCTAGGAACCCCGGGAGGGAGGCCCGTCGGCAGGCCAGCCCCCCGTGTCCGGGTCACCACCCCTGGTTCGAGAGGCTCGCGCGCGATAGGAGAGATCGACTATGGCAGCGCTGAAGAAGCTGTTCAGTAAAGCGGAACTCGAGAAGCTCCCAGCCGAGCTCAAGACCCTACTGCAGCAGATGCGGAAGGAGCGGGCCGCCTACGAGAGCTTGGTCACCCGGGCGGAGGGCACGGTGAAGCAGGCCGAGCAGCTCGCTGAGCCGGTTGCGCAGACAGAGGAAAAGGTCGATCAACTCAAGCAGCGGCTAGCGGCGTTCGACGAACTCATGTCGCAGCTCAGCGACCTCACGCAGGGTGCCGCCGCGCTCGACCAGGGACAGCGCGACACTCAAGCCCGGCTCGACGAGACCAAGCGCATCGCCGATCGTGCCCGGGACGAACTCGACGAAATGCGTGGTCCGATGACGGAGATTCTGGCGCTCAAGGAGCAGCTACCCGGAATCCTCGAGCTGGCAGAGCCGGTCGCGGAATTGCGGACCCAGGCCGGCACGCTCGACAGCCAGCTCAGCGAGCTGGCCGAGCGGTTGGACAAGCTCCGGGGCGAACATGAGAAGATCGCTAGTGCCAGCGCCGACGCGCAGTCCCGCCTGGCGGAGTCCGAGAAGGAGCGTAAGACAGCAGCCAGCAGCGTGAAGGACCTCTCGGCGCGGGTCACCAAGTTCGAGACCACAGCCGAGCAGCTCCGCGAGCTTCTGACGGAACTGCCGAACGTCAAGCGCGAGCTGGGGACACTCCGCACGCTGGCAGAATATGTGTCACAGAAGGCGGCGACGCTCGAAGGTCAGCGTGACACCGTGGAGCGGGCGACGACGCGCGCCGAGCGACTCGCGGACCTCGTCAGCCAGGTCGATCGGCAGCTGCAGGAGCAGCAGACGAACGCGAAGTTCCTGAACAAGCTCCAGACAAACGTCGAGCAGATCAAAAAGATCCACGAAAGCGTCATGGAGCGCGCCGAGGAGATCCAACAGAAGCATCGGGTGATCGAGGCGGAGGACCGCACGCGGCGGGAGGAATTCACCTCCCTGCGGGACGAGGTGCAGAAGTCGATGAGCCAGTTCCAGTTCGAGCGGGAAGGACTGGACACAGTCAACCAGCGCGTGGCCGAGCTTCGCCAGGCGCTGAGTGGGGTCGAGAAGCAGTTGCCCACGGTGGAGGAGGCGCGAACCACGATCGGGAGCGCGGTGTCGGATGCGGAACAGCTCGCCGGCCGCGTCCAGAGCATCACCCAGCAGGTCGCCGACCTCGACCGATGCCGCGACCGCCCAGGCCGTGCGGGCCGACGTGCGGCAGTTGGAGGAGACGGTCCGGAACCTCGCGCGCCAGATGGAGAAGATCGCCCAGCCCGCGGTCAAGTCGCTGGATGAGGCCGAGGCCCGGGTAGCGCAGCTGGACGAGGCCGTCTCGGCGCTCGAGGAGCGGGCGCGAAAGCTCGAGGGCTACGAGGAGCGCCTCGCCCAGGTCGGCCGCGAGCTCAGCTCCCGCGAGACTGCCCTGGAAAAAGCGCTGGAGCAGCTCGATCACGCCAGCACGCTGCGGCAGCAGGCTGCGGGTATGGTCGGCGAACTCGGGCAGGAGTCGGAAGCGCTCCGCCAGCGCCTGGAAGGAGCGGCGGAGGCGGGCGAGCGTGCGGGGCGGTTGCTCCAGGAACTCGACGAGCGGACGAGACAGCTCGAGGAGGCACGGACGCGGATCGTCCAACTGGAGAACAAGCTCACTGAGTTGGGGGCGGTCGAGGAGCGAGTGGATCGGTCGCTAGAGCTCGCGACCGAGCGTCAGGCAGCAGTCGATACCATGCGGTCGGATCTCCAGCGGCTGTTCGAGGTTGCCGACGCCACC